>Ga0172377_10005481_pt1 | contig 13046 bp, 13 predicted proteins | sample Pumphouse3metaG_FD_119749 | JGI IMG/M metagenome (GOLD analysis project Ga0172377, IMG submission 119749) | Leachate microbial communities from a municipal landfill in Southern Ontario, Canada - Pumphouse #3 metaG | ecosystem: Engineered > Solid waste > Landfill > Unclassified | place: Canada... | reverse complement strand
TAGCTTTACCTTCCGATATGTTGTTTAGTTGGGCAATTAAATTTTTCCCAACAAACCCTTTTGCTCCCGTAATAAGAACATTCATTACAATTCTAAATCTAATTTTAACAACAGTTCCTTCATTTCCGTTATCGTCAGTTGACGGGTATTATGGGAATGGTAGTCTTCAATAACAGAGAGCTCTTGTTGCCCTTCTACAAAGAATTTATCATAGTTAAGGTCACGGTTATCAGACGGTATGCGATAATAATTTCCTAAATCTATGGCTTTAATCATCTCTTCACGGGTGACTAGGGTTTCATAAAGCTTTTCTCCATGGCGTGTACCAATAACTTTTACCTCACTATTAGATTTATAGAGTTTTTTGAGTGCTTGTGCCAAAACTGCAAGAGTAGCAGCCGGGGCCTTTTGCACAAAAAGATCACCGTTTTTCCCATGTTCAAAGGCATAAAAAACCAAATCCACAGCATCATCCAAAGTCATCATATAGCGGGTCATGGCAGGGTCGGTAATGGTAATGGGTTTGCCAGCTTTTATCTGTTCAATCCATAGCGGAATAACCGAGCCTCTACTTGCCATTACATTGCCATAGCGAGTACAGCAAATCGTTGTATTACCGTTCTCACCCAAATGACGTCCCTTAGCAATAGCGACCTTTTCCATCATGGCCTTACTTATGCCCATGGCGTTAATAGGATATGCTGCTTTGTCAGTACTGAGTACCACAACATTTTTCACACCTTGCTGAATGGCTGAATCAAGTACATTCTCTGTACCAATCACATTGGTACGTACCGCTTGCATAGGAAAAAATTCACAAGAGGGAACTTGTTTCAGAGCAGCCGCGTGAAACACATAGTCTACCCCAGTCATAGCACCATCTACTGAACGTTTATCCCGTACATCCCCAATGTAAAACTTAACCTTAGGGTTTTGAATGGCATGACGCATGTCGTCCTGTTTCTTTTCATCACGTGAGAAAATGCGGATTTCACTAAACTGAGGGTCTTTTAAGAACCGTCGAAGCACAGCGTTGCCAAAAGAGCCGGTGCCACCAGTGATGAGGAGTGTCTTATCTGTGTACAAATACATAAATTATTATTTATAAATATCTTCAATATCGCCCTTGTTAAATACTTGGCACTTACCATTAATCGTATAGTCAGTAATTGGAATGTTTTTTGAGTCAAAATAATTTCGTGCATGTGTATAAGCCAATTCGGAACCTTCCAAATCAGGTAGCCCCCAATATGAATTTTTGAAATAATTCGGATCAAAATGATCTGTATCGTCTCCTTCATATTTTTCGATTGAGGATTTACCTGAATAATTACGAAAGAAATGATCAACCCCCACAATATTCACACTCTTTGCGTGTAAAAAAGCTGCTGTTTGCAATGCTGTGTATGTTACGGTTGCACCTAGTATGCTCATACTGTTGTTAATATCATCTTTGAATTCTATTGACTCATGACTGTTAACAATAAGAACATTTTTTCTTTTTCTTATTCCAACATACAATGCTTTTGGTGGCAGTATTAAAATGATTTTTGTTGTATTAAAGAATTTTCTATTTTGATATAAAACCAGACCATTAACACAAGTAATAATTGTAGGACGCCAATCAGTTTTATCAAAAAGAAGATTTATTTTATTCATACCAATTGAAACCATCCTTATTTTCTCTAAATCCGTCTGATTTAAACTTGGACCATTACCAACAATTAAAATATCTTTATCTTTATATACATCAAGAAGCTCCCAACGATTAAACGGTTTAACAATCCAATATATAATTTTGTCTATTACAATTCTTATATTGTATGATACGTTTACAATATATGTTCTCCAATTTCTCATAAGAGTAAAATATTACGTTGTATTAATTCTTTAAGATTGTTAATAGCTGCACATCCTTGTCTTGCAACGCTCTCATATGTTCTTGAACCAATATGAGGAGTGATGAAAACATTTTCATACGTAGTTAGCTCATCATTTGGACTCATTGGTTCTTTCCACATTACATCAGTAAGATATCCTGAGATTATCCCTTTATCTAATGCTTTTATCAGTGCAGATTTATCAATAATATTTGCTCGTGAAGTATTTACTATAAGTGGTCGGTTTTTCATGTTAGCAAATAGATTATCATTAAAAGCATGCTTAGTATTGTGTGTCAAAGGAGCATGTATTGTAATAATATCTGATCCATTGACTAATTCCAATAGATTATTTGCTACCAATAAGGAGTGGTTCTTTATAAAATCAATATCCGGAAAAAGATCATGGACCGTAACTGACATCCCAAATGCTTTTGCTCGCAATGCAACCTCTTTTCCTATCCTACCCAATCCATAAATTGAAATGTTTTTATTAAAAACTTCTCTTCCTGTAATACGTTTCCACTCGCCTCGTTTTGTATACTCAATTTCTTTTACATAAGATCTATAAAAAGCTAAAATATGCGTAAAAGTATGCTCTGCAACCGTTATGTGATTTGTCCCGGGTGTATTTACAACCATTATTCCTAAATCTTGGGCTGCCGCTAAATCAATTTGATCTAAACCAATACCATATTTTGATAAAAACCTCAAACCTCCTTTTCGTCCCTTAGTAAGCACTTTTCTAGTATAATGATCATCACCACATATCACAGCATTGTAATTTCCAATGATTGGAAATAAGTCATCTTCTTTAATGGGCCCTCTCAGATAATCAACAACCCAATTTTGTTGCTTAATTAAATCATGATGAACACCAGGTGTATCAATAAAAGAAGACGATGTAAGTAGCACCCTCATAAAAATCTCTTAAAGCTTACTGATTTCATTAAATATTGAATCAAATGTTGTAAAATCATTTATTGAGAATGAATCATAGTTTTCAAACAACTCTCGGTTATCAGGATGTCTACGAAGAATAAAATAAAGGCCTCTGCATTTAGCAGCTTCAAAGTCACTTAGTGCATCTCCTATAAAAATCATCTCCTTTGGATGGTAACCATATGTATTAATAATTTCATCAGTTAGCTGCTTTTTATCTTTTGGAGACCCATAAATATTTATAAAATATGTATCTAAATTTCTTCTTTTTATAATTGTTTTCATTTCACTTTCCGGAGTCCCGGAAACAATAAAATTCTCTACTAATTTGCTATATTTTTCCAAAGTTGCTTGAACGCCCTTTATATATGGAGCATTTATCACCCTATTAAGAACAGTTTGTGAGAACACATTTGCTAGTGATTCTATAACATCATTAGGTACCGGAGGAGATTGGCCAAGAAACACTGTTTGAAAATATTCAAATTTTTTGAATCTAGACACTCCACCATTTAAAAGATGATATTGTTTGACTTTTTCTGCTATTTCTACTCCATAGGGCAGGTACATCTCATAAAAGGCCTCTGTTTTGACATTAACAGAATCCGCTATAACTCCATCGAAATCCCATAAAATAGCCTTAATCATTTTGGGAAATTTTTGCAAAAACTGTTACAGGTGAAGCTTCAGCATTTTTAACTCTGAATGGAGCTACTATCATTTGCTTAATAATCGAAGATGAGTCTAGAGGATTTAAATCCATATCTTCTATTGGAAGTATGTTATTTAAAAAAAACTCTTTGTGTACTTCTCTCCCAAGCATACTATTATGAAACGCACTAACAGACATACAATCAAAACCTATAAACCTAATTTCTGGAAATAAAGATTTACAAAAAGTAGCAACACCTTTGTTTATACCAATATTGTCACTCCAATACAAATCATCATATCTGTAAGAGCACAATCCTGTCTTAATTATAAGACATTGGATATTATTTGACGTGTTTTTTAGTGGTAACACTAAATCCTCAATCGATATTAAATTCGTTTCAACAACAGATTCTAACGTGACAAATTTCACTTTGTCTAATACAAAGAAAGGTGCTTCATAATCAGAAGATTTCAAACCATTATTAAGAAAATGATAAGGGTAATCTATATGTGTTCCATAATGGAGATTAACAGAAATTTTTGATTGGTTCACAGGATCTCCTTCATCCATTGATCTCTCCTGAATTATATGAATTCTTTCACCATTTTTATAAGCTGTGAGAGTATCTGATAATTGGTAGGACAAAAATATCCATTGACTATTTTTCATGTAAATATTTATTAACGTTTTTTATACACTCTAAAATTCCTTGTCCAATATCTATATAACTTTTAGCAATCATTTTTCTACTAATAGTAGGCTGAAATGAATATGGGGTTAGTTTATAATGATTTTTATATCCTGTGTTTTTATAATCAATATCAAAAGGTTCTCCTAGTATTTCTTCAATCATTTCAAAGAGATCCTTTCTTCTTATACTTTCCACTCCGGTAAGAATCATATACTGATTCACATAGTCAGCACTTTCAATTACGTCTGCAGCCATTATCGCAGAGTCTGCAGCATGAATATACTCTCGTATTTCATTCCCATCACCTTCATGTGCAATTTTACGCTTTGTGACAATATCTTTAACAATTTTATAAATATAGTTGTTATCAAAATCCAATTCGCTATAAATGGAACCAAAGCGTAGAATTGTATAATTAACATCATATTTTTTATTATACTCTTCTATAATTTTTTCTGAAGAAAGTTTTGAGATTCCATAAAATGAACCTTTATCATTCATTGCATATGCGCTAGATGAATAGATATATCTGCTTATGTTTATATTTTTAATGACTTCCAAGATATTTAAGTTGCCAATTACATTAAGCTTGAAGGTCTCAACAGGACTGTCTGATGCAAGATCTATATTTGCAAACCCTGCTAAATTATAGACAAAGTCTATATCCCCTGTAAGAACAGCAGCAACCTGATCAGGAATAAGAATATCACAGAACTGGAATTCCGCTCCTTTATTATATTGGTTCTGTTTCATGTCTGCAACTAAAACTTGATGGCCTCTAGTCAGTAATTCTTTGACAAGATATGAGCCAATAAAACCAGAACCACCAAAGACTACAACTTTTTTCTTCATTTTAAATAATTCTTTAATAATTCCATTTGTTCTCTTGCCATATTTCCCAAATAATAGAAATCTAGACTAAATGCAAGAAACGTATAACCTGCGTTTAGCTTAGCAACCATATCCATGAAATTTGGACTAATTACATGAAACCCCAATGATTTATTTAACGTAATGCACCTTTCTTCTATATGCTTAAGAGCGGACTTGACCTCATCTCTCTCATACTCGCCAGGCATGCCCATTGATGCAGACAAATCAAACGGTCCAACAATTATTCCATCAATACCGGAAGTAAGAACAATACTATCTATGTTTTGTACAGAATCTATATGTTCGATTTGAGCGATTATGATAGTCCCATCTTTTTGCCACTCTTTATATTCTTCAAATCCAATTCCATATTTCTGAGCACGCGCAAGTCCAACACCTCTTTTACCCATTGGTGGATATTTTACATAATCGACTGCTTGCTGCGCATCTACTGCATTTTTAATCATTGGAACAATAACTCCGTCAGCACCTGCATCCAAAACACGCTTTATAATTACTTCTTCATTTTTACTTACACGAACAAGTGCTTCTAACCCATTTGCCTGAATAACAGTAATCAGCTCTTGAGCTTTTGCTATATCAATAGCTGAATGTTCCATATCAATAGTTAACCATTCAAAACCAGCTGATGCCATTATTTCCACAATTGAAGAATGACCTATTGTTATCCATGATCCAAATGTAGGATAATTCTTTTTTAACTTTTCCTTAAGCGTCATATAATTAGATTATTAATAATTTTCGCCATCGCTTCTGCAATAATGAAATCATCTAGATCGTCAATATCTATTGCTTCCTTTTTATTAACTTCACACATCAAAGGTTTTAAACCTATTCTTTTTTTATTAGCATTATTAAAAGAATTCCTAGAAAAGATATAGAAGTTTGAATTCTCCTCATATATAGGAGAAAGATCCTGAGTGCGAATAAGTTCAGCGGGGTTGTGATTTATTGCTTTTCCGTTTTCCCAATAAAAACGTGACTGAAATTTAGTAACACTATATACCGAATCGTATCCTTTGTCTAATGCATCAAAGTAAAGCTCTATTGATTTATCTATTGTCTTTACTGACAATAAAGGATTTGTAGAATGAGTTTGCAGAAAATGATCATCATCAACATGTGTGCTTAAATCATAAGCTATGATGTCATTCATAGGAACAAAATCACCGCACAACATATCAGGACGAGGGTTAATATATACCTTTTCAAAATGACTAGTGGCATCATCTGCAATAATTTCACTATCAGTATTTATAATTATTTTTTTTATCCTTAAACTTTGCTGTAATGTTTTTAATATTGTATGATACAATGGTAATCCATTGAAGTCTTTCATATTCTTATTAGGTACACGTTCCGAGTGTCCTTTCATGGGAAGTAAAACCACAACTTGTTTCATTGTATTTTATTTTTTAAAATCAGTAATCAATTACTAGATTTATTATACGTTTTGCTTGAATTTTATTATTCTTAAACTCTAGAACAAAATCTCTGGCTCGTTGTCCCATTACTTCTAATTCATTATTTGATTTTTCGAACAACTCAGAAAGTTTACTTGTAACCTCTTCTTTTGTACCAGTTTCACACATATACATATAATCATAATATTCAGATGGAATCCCTAGCATCCGTGATGTTAGTACCGGGGTTCCTGATAACATATACTCAATATTTTTTGATGGAAAAGAATATTGAGTATACAACTCATGAGTTGGACGTACATTTATTAAAATCGTGGCTTTGGACTCTTGAGAAAACACTTCTTTATTTGAGACTACACCTCTGTACTCAATCCTATCATCTATAAGTGCATATTGTTGCAAATCCTTAACAAATGATCCTGTACCGTAAATAATAAATTTTGCATTCTTGTCATCTGTCGCCATAAAGCCTTCGACCATGTTTTTCAAACCATAAATTTCTGCAAGTTGACCTGCATACATGACTACTATACTCTCTGTCTCTAAATTTTTCTTTTCTATCTGGAGGTTTTTCATTTTGATATCAACTAAGCCTTCCATAATTATATACGGTTTGTTTCGTACATTGAACAAGTTGTTTAGATACTCGGTTAACACAATGTAATAGTCGAAAGATTTCATATACGACAAATTAATTGATTTGATTATCCAAGCAAGTAAACCACGTCTTGAATCTGCAAGTTTTCCAGGAATATCTGTAACTATACCAACAATTCTATTTTTTAATAACTTTGATATTAGTAAAGTAGCTAGACTAACAGCAATATTTAAAGAATAAGATATAATTACGCCATCTTTGTATCTCTTGCTCCATTTCCAAGAATAAATAAATGTATTAATAAATACAGATATAGTTCTTATTACCGGAAGGTTAATAAACGAGCAATAATTATATTCTATACCATCTACTTTTTCTTTTTTGCTCTTACATATTAATTTTTCATAATTTTTAAAAGTAATAGGCCTGGCTGATATTGTATGTACTTTTGCTCTGTTCATATCCAGACCTTCAATTATAAGTCTATTAAATTTTTGTCCTGCTAAACCTCCAATAGGTTTTGTTGTGTTTTTCATTAAGTATGAGAGGAGTTGTTCAGAGCAGACTGATGAACAAAACAATATTTTTAACATCTCCTTTTCTTAGGATTAAAAACATATAAAAAAACCAAAGGCCAAAATGACCATATATAGAAAGAGTTTACTTGATTGTTACCAAAGAACCAAAAAACACAAATACTAAACATTGCCAATAATGGTATTGCATAAAACTTGGCCCCTTTTTTAACATCAATCCACATTTTTGCAAAAAAATAGCCTATCATATAAATTATAAATGGACAGCCAAAAAAAGACACATCATTAGCTATCCATGGATAAATTGTATGCCATTGACCTCCGGGACTTACACCTTTAGTGATTTCTAGCATACCTTGGTAGGTATAAGGCATTAAATCAATATTCACATATTTATTTATCAGATTAAGCAAGGCCCAACTATTGCCAAATCCAAACGTAAATATTGGATACCTATAATTTCCAATTATCAGTTCATCAAATATTAAGGATAAATTATAGTAACCATGACACAGATAATAATGAATTGAACCTATTGGATAATACAAAAAGGGAGGTAACAATTGTTTATATGAATCTTTAATAATAAACCTATCTTCAAGTAGGAAAATTTCTGAATAATCAATACCAGTCCGCCCAATTCCTAATATTATAAAAAAGCCTATAGCAAACGAAATTGAAACTAGTAAAAAAACAATCGATTTCTTGTTTATTCCGACTTTTGCAATAACTACCAAAACACAACCCACAATTAAATTTGTAATATCTTGTCTTTGTCCCGTTCCTATAGAGAGAATCAATTCTACAAAAATAAGATAAACCACAATTACTTTATAACGTTTAGGTAGTTTTCTCCAATAATAAATTCCAAAAGGTACTGCGGAAAATACAATAAATGACAAAACAATGGTTAAAAAAGAATATAAAAATCCATACTCACTTGACCCCAACTCTCCAGCATATGCTTCACTAAAACTTAATATAGAGTCATTAATTCTACTAATTATATTTACAATTCTAACAGTTCCAAGAGTTGTGTATAATCGATATAAAGAAAAAAGTGCGCTAATACATAAAAAATATTTCAAGGTTATTAGTTGAGAACTGTCATTAAAATTAAGCACATAACTCTTGTTTTTGAACTTTTTCACCCCAGCTCTATATCCTAAAAAAAGAGAAATATTCATACATGCTAGATAGAGGCTTAGTAAAAACGGATATCGAATTTCAAATGTACAAGGCCCTATAAATAGGAAAATTTCAGTGAACAAAATAAAACCACCAAACAAATAAATAGGTATATATAATTCTTTATTTTGAGTCATTTGAAAAGAGTTTTTGGAAGTGGAATATTTATTTATTCCATATACCATTCGCCTTTTTAGACAGAATTTTTTTAATTTGAATATGTCCTATAAGTGCCTGAAATATATATACTATGATAGGAATTATAAGAACTCCAACAGTTCCCATTCTTTTTGTTAGGTATACCATCAATGGTATAGAAACAAAAGAAAAAATAACATATATAATTGTTTGTAATGATATTTTACCAATTCCATTTATCAAAGACATATACAAATGAGCACGTGAAAGAACCAGTATGTATATGCTCATAAATAATGATAATGTAAAAGAGATTTTCACACTATCTCCTATCCAAATCTTATAAGCATAATTAGACAAAATCAACATAATGGATATTATTATAATTGTAATAAACCATATTCTTGACAACTTGCTATAAGTTCTTTTCATCCAATTATAATCTTCTTGAGTGTATGCATCTGTAAAAGCTGACCAAAATGGAGCTACAATTATCCCATAGATCATGTATATGATACTAAAATACTTATATGCTATATTATATTCGGTAACAGCTTCCGGTCCCTGTATCCTTGTTAATATCAAATTCATAAATTGGAAAACGAACAAAAGGCATATTTGTATAATGAAGAACTTACCACCTAAACCGAGTATGTTTTTAATAAGAGAAAAATCGACATGTTTTATTGAGGGAGATACATAACTGTATTTTGTTTTGTATGCAACAATCGAAACTATAAATGTAACAATACAAGGCAAACCTGTGATTACAAGTGCAAGATTGAAGAGACTTCCCTGTGTCGTCTTGGTTAAGATAACAATAATAATTAAAGCTAGTAGCTGTCCTAATGTCGTAATGAATGCAGATAATGCAGGCTTCTGATCCGCTAGCAACAGCGTAACAAAAACATTTAGCACTAGATGAGTACAAAGAAAGAAAAGTAAAGTTAGTACAACCCTTGATAACTCATTTTCATATTGGATTGAAATATTTAAAATTGAACTCCAACTTAAAAATGAATTAACAACAACTGCAATTATAAAAATTAATAAAAATAATATTCCTAAAACAACATATGTTGTACTGACATATTTTCTTGCTAAAGAAATATCTCCTCTTGCATTTGCTTCTGTGAACCTATTTCTAAAACCATGAGCAAAACCAAAATCAAAATATGCTATCCAAGCAATTATTGAACTTAAAGTAAGCCATATTCCATATTGTGTTGGATTTACATAATTGATTGTCAATGGAACTAATAAAAGGTTAATTAAAATACTAAGCCCCTTATTTCCAAACGATAATATAATATTTTTCTTTGCTTCTGTTGATCTAGTGTGACCTCTTGTAATTTTGTACTTTATAATATCAATAAATTTCATAAATTAACTCAAAATATTATCAACAATTGGCTTAGATAGTTTATATTTCTTATCTACTATTTGTATTTATTATACAATTTCCTTTTTCAAATCAGCTAACTCGTTGATCTTAGCTTATAATTACAGATTGAATCCTCACGCCAAGCTATTTTCTTCAAGACAGGATGTTTTTAAACCTTGTTGTTACTAAATAACTTTAACAAAAGTAGAAACTTCAAATAAGTTATAATACGTATCTGTATCAGACATACAATGCCGTATCCTTATCAATTATATTTTTAATCCTCCATCATTCAGAAAATTTTGATTTACTATATAAATTTTCAATTCACATCTCTTGCAAATGGCTTCGTAGTCTTAACAACTTTAAACTTTGTGTTGAAATAAAAAACCAAGCACCACTTAATTGGAGTTGTTGTTAGTTGCTTTCTCTTTTATGATCATACGTTGTTAACCTGCTACTCCACCTCTTTCCAGATGATTTGCATAATAACCAAAATAGTTTTTAGCTATCCTTCTCAGTGTCCTTAACTTTTGTTGAACTTTGTAGATTAACACAGCCTAAGAAGATATTATCGCACAAAATAAAACAGACGTTATCCTCATCTATAAGCTCTTTTCCAATAAGAAATTCCTATGCAAGACCATCCAATGATGGTTGTTCTAATCATTTAGAATTAATTCTATTTTATTATTTTAGAAGTTGAAATAGCAAGACCTCTCTAATTCCAGTCGCCATAATATAGATATTGGATAAATACTATGGATTTGTTATAAATTTAGTAGTTCTTCTTGCACCTCCCCTCTTGATAGGAAGTGGTAATCTTGAACCTTGTCCACATACAAGAACAAACCCATTCATAATCAAAATTTTAACCTATTGGTTTTCTTTTCTAATTTTGTTCAGATTTTCTTTAACTATGGGAGTTGCCAATACCCATATCACACCAATGATTACACCAAAAAAGGTCCAAATCATCAATATCCTAGCACGTAGGGGTTTAGATTTTTCAACGGGGACTACTACCGGTTCTATAACCGTTAAAATAGGAGTAGTTTCTGTAACAGCTATCTTAGCTTGTTCTTTCTGTTTGGCCAACTCTGTATAAACACTTAACAGAAGGGTATATTCAGACTGCAATTTTTCTTCCCGCGTACGGGCAACGGCCGAGGTTAGATTTATGTTAGCATCGCGAAAGCGTGCTAACTCTTCTTGCTTGGCCTCAAAGTTAGATTTGGCTTCCTGGTAGCTATTTTCTACAAATTCCAAGTTAGCTTGAACTTTCTGCAGCTTAAAATCTGTTAAATACTCTTGCAGCAAATGCTGAGCTTTGGTAGTAATTTGTGCAGCTAGGTACGGATCCCGCATGGTGATAGAAAGCTGTACATATCCTTCTTTTTGATTTAAAGTAAGCGTGAAAATTTTGTACAACTTCTCTAAAACCTTGTACTCCTTGTAAGTCAACCTGGATACTAGAACTTCACTTCCATTAGGCTTATTGTCTTCTTTAGGTTCCCCGCGTATAATCTCCAAAATAATTCCCGGTAACCCTATGGTGTATTTTTTAATAATTCCCAATAAGTTAATTTTTCCATATTGCGGGTCAGTGGCATAATTGTAATACGTAACGGGTTCTTCCAAGTCTTTAAATACATACAAACTATGAATCAGTTTTTTTTGAAAACCCACGTTTTTAATAATGTTCGGATATACATTAGGGGAAAGTACTTCTCCTGCACCCATATCCCCTAGGTTAATGCCTGCCATAGCGGCCAGTCCGCCTAAACTAACACCTGAACGTTGTTGTCCTGTTTGCGGAACTAACGTACATTGGGCTGTATATTGGTTAGGAGTAAATAGCGCCACAAACAAGCCTAATACCATAAAGGCACTGGTAATTATAAGAATCAACTTGCGCTTACTCCAAAGTTTTCCTAGCAATTCCACCAGGTCAATTGTATCTTCTTTTTCCATCATTTGTAATATGTTAATTCAGGCGGCTAAGGTTCAATAAAATAACTATGGTCATGGAGGCTACCGACAATATGGAAGAAGCTGCCGTTGCTATATCTCCCCATACACCACTATAATGACGTTCTCTTCTTAAGGGTACTACAATTTCACAGCCCGGCTCTATTTTGGATCCTTGTCCTTTTTCAATAGTGTTATTCATATACACTACATACACCTTTGTGCGTTTAGCCCTGTCGGCATAGCCTCCGGCATTGTTGATGTAATCCCTGATGGTCATACCTTCTTTATAGGCTACTACATTGGGATAAAGCACTCCGCCTGTGATTCTTACTACGTTATTCATTTCCGGAACGTGGAGTACGTCACCGGCTCTAAGCACCAAGTCTCCGTTTCTGCCCGGTTTGTCCAGGATTTTTTCTAGGTCAATCCCTACGTAATACCGTTGTCTTGCTATATCTATGCTGTCCACCACAATAGAATCCCTGCCCGAATGCATACTCAGGCGCAATGTATGTTCTGCCATGGTACGCTCCCGTTCATCCATCTGCCGCAACAGTGTGGCTCCCTTAAGGTAAGCACCGGGAATAATACCTCCTGCACGCTGTATATAAGAAGAAATGCGTTCGTTACGGTCTTTCTTGGTATAGGTGCCCGGGAAGACCACTTCTCCTTGTATGGTAATGTTTTCTTGTACTTCGTATCCGGGGGAGCGCCGTACCGTGACTATATCAAAAGGCTCCAG
>Ga0172377_10005479_pt1 | contig 13050 bp, 8 predicted proteins | sample Pumphouse3metaG_FD_119749 | JGI IMG/M metagenome (GOLD analysis project Ga0172377, IMG submission 119749) | Leachate microbial communities from a municipal landfill in Southern Ontario, Canada - Pumphouse #3 metaG | ecosystem: Engineered > Solid waste > Landfill > Unclassified | place: Canada... | reverse complement strand
GCAGCAGCTAAAGGTCTTATCTACACAGGCTATCCAAGCATAAAAATTTTAAGAGCATTTTACATCTCGGCAATCATGAACCTCACCTTTGGCCCTGTTTTTATGGCAGCGCACCGCATAACAGATACTTGGATAGATGCAAAATACTCTGGCAATAAAATCACAGTCTCACAAGCAATTTCTACAATAGACTGGAGCGGGTTCATAAAATTTGTAGTAGGCAAAACCATCCCTCTTTTCTGGATACCCGCTCACACTATAACTTTTTTATTACCAGATCAATACAAAGTAATTTTTGCAGCTTCTCTCTCAATATTTTTAGGTCTAATTCTCTCTTTTGCTAAAATGAAGAAATAGATCACAAAGAGATTATTTTTTCTCTGCTCTATAGACTTTTGCCTCTTCTATAAAGTGCTCAAAAATACCTAAAAAAGTATTTATGTTATTGGAAGTGAACCCTTCTGGGTGAAACTGCACTCCAGAAACTCGGCTGCTACCCTCTTTCTCCATTGCTTCAATAACGCCATCTACACTATATGCAGTAGCTTTGAACCCTGGAGCTAAATCTTTTATTGCTTGGTGATGGTATGAGTTAACAGCCACCTTCTCTAAACCAATTTGCCTATTTAAAAGAGAACCCTTTTCAATATTAATTGTGTGAGTACCATAGTAATTAGGGGCCTTTTGCCTATGCTTTACAGATGAACCTTTAACTTGCGAAGGAATATCTTGGTAGAGAGTTCCACCAAAAGCAACATTCATGAGCTGGTGTCCCCTACAAATACCCAAAACAGGCATATTTCGGCCTACTGCCATTTTAATTAAAGCAATATCAAAAGCGTCTCTCTCTGGTACTACAGAGCCCATAGCAGGTACTGGCTCCTCTCCATACCACCTTAAAGGGTCTATATCTTCTCCTCCTGTCATAATTACAGCATCTACCCTATCTAGCATAGCTGCTAGTAATTCGGGATCTTCTGTGAGAGGAATAACCATAGGCACCCCTCCTGCACGTATTACAGATTCAACATAAGTAAGTGGTGCCGAGGTAGAAGAGCCTCCTCCCCAACCAGAAGATATACCAATAACTGGCTTATTACTCCCCTGCGCAAAGAGCGAAAACGCCAAGAAGAGAGTAAGCGAAAATGTTAAAATTCTTTTCATAATATCTTTATTTATTATTATTTAATTTTTAAACTACATTATTTTATTTTGGGCCAAATACCAAAGTTTTCTGTATAGCCATACTGCATATCTAAACCAACACAAATACGGCCATCTTTATCAAACTCAAACTCCGTCTCAAAAGTAGTCCCCCCCATGCGAAACTTAAACTCATTTCCATTCACATGAATTAGTTTACTTCTCCAATCTTTAGGACCAACAGTTATAAATAACTCATTATTTTCCATCTCAATAACTGCTTTCCCAAAGAGCTCACCTTTGTCATAAACCCCAACTAACTTATTAAGGTTTGGAGCCGGTAACTTTTCAACCTCGGCAGCTTTTTTATCTCTCTTTTTTTGACTCGCACGCTTATCTTCCAACCACTCCTTATAATATTTGGCATTGTAATCTTTATCTGGATATCCCTTATACAGCTCAACTATTCTACGCATAAGAGCATATCTAGGTAGTGCTGGAGCCTCTGAATTTACTAAAATCACAAAACCTAAATCTAGTTCAGGAACAAATGCAGTTAAAGTAGTAAACCCCCAAGTGGTACCAGTGTGGAAATAGAGACGATAACGGCTATTTTGCTCAACAAACCAGCAATGGGCATAAAGTGTAGTCTTTGCAGAATCTTGAGACACAATAGTATGCCCTTTACGTAAGTACTCCATCTGCTTTTTAGCAACAACCTGTTTACTATCTACCATACCCTTGTTTAAATGAAAAAGCAAATATTTTGACATATCTTCTACCGTAGAACTTATAGAACCAGCTGGTCCAATAACAGATAGCCAGTGCAAAGCTTGCGCATCACTCCCAATTAAAGGAGTCACACTTATGGAATCTACCCAAGTACTATCTGTAAGAGCAGCCCCTTTCAAATATGAAAACGAATGGGGAGTTGCTACATTTTTAAAAGAAGCAAATTCATCACCTGTTACTCTACTATTTGCCATCCCTAAAGGCTTAAAAATTCTCTCACGTACATTATCTTCCCAACTCTTTCCAGTAACCTTTTCAATTATTTTAGATGCAATTATAAATGTAATATTGTTGTACTCATAAGAGCCCCTAAGGCTATATTTAGGCTTAAGCAGAGGAAGCATATTATAGATATCTTCTCTCTCATAACCCATATTTGGAATATAGGTTCCCAACTGCCCTTGAAGCCCAGAATGGTGAGTCATTATATCCTTCACCTGTAAATTCTCTTCTACCCACTTATCGTACATTCTAAAATCTGGCAAAATATTTTTCACAGTATCGTTCCAGTTAACTTTTTCCTCTTCAACCAAAGAGGCCATTACAGCTGCAGTAAAAGACTTAGAGACAGAACCAATCTGAAACAGAGTACTTGCATCTACAGGGTCACTCTTACCCAACTCCTTAACTCCAAAACCATTGGAGTATATCATCTCCCCATCCTTTACAACGGCAAAAGCCATCCCTGGTATTTTCCACTGCGCTTTAACCTCTTGTAAATAATCTGTGGTGTTTTTAAGAATAGCCTCATTGTCTTGGGCAAAAAGTGGCATAATAGCTACAAAACCAAATAGCAAAATTGTCCCAATAAATTTTCTCATAGTGTTTATATTTTTAATCAAATAAATTATAACTAATATTAAACAAAAACAGTAGTTAGGCCTTAGCCAAAATGCAAATATAATAAATTGGTAATCCAAATTGCTATATTTGTACTAGTAAAATAGATTAAACTGCTCTTCTCAATTAAAGTATTATATGGCAAAAGTTAAAAAGGCATGGTTCTGCACCTCTTGTGGAAACGAGACATCAAAATGGTTGGGGCAATGTCCCTCTTGTGGGAAATGGAACACACTTGTAGAAGAGATAGTTAGCAAAGATTCCAAAGCAACGGGGGCAAGATCTGTAAGTTTTCTACCAACTTCCAATCCTAAACCACAACCTCTATCGGAAATAACCTTTTCTAATGAACAGAGAATATCACTTGGAAATGCAGAGCTAGACCGTATTTTAGGCGGAGGTCTTGTACCAGGCTCAATGATTTTAATAGGAGGCGAACCGGGAATAGGAAAATCTACTCTTTCACTGCAAATACCTCTGCATACCCCAACATTAAAAACCCTATACGTCTCTGGCGAAGAGAGCCCTCGGCAATTAAAACTTAGAGGGCAGAGATTAGGCGGAGAGCATGAAAATTGCTTTATTCTTAGCGAAACGTTATTAGAAAACATATTAAACAGAGCCAAAGAGAGCCAACCCCACCTAATTATAGTTGACTCAATACAAACCATCTACTCACAAACTTTAGAGAGTTCCCCAGGTTCTGTATCTCAGGTACGCGAAAGTGCCGCCATGCTGCTTAAATACGCCAAAGAGACAAATACACCAGTAATTTTAATTGGTCATATCACAAAAGATGGCTCCATTGCAGGGCCTAAAATATTGGAACACATAGTAGATGTTGTTTTACAATTCGAGGGAGACACCCGCCACTCATATCGCATTTTACGCAGTATAAAAAACCGCTTTGGTTCAACTGCCGAGTTGGCTATTTTTGAGATGATAAACACCGGCCTTCGCGAGGTAAGCAACCCATCTGAAATGCTAATTCCAATGCACTCAGAAAACCTCTCTGGTATTGCAGTAGCGGCTATGTTAGACGGAACCCGTCCGTTTCTTATAGAGACTCAAGCACTAGTAAGCACCGCCGCATACGGCACTCCTCAAAGATCTGCTACTGGGTTTGATGTGCGCCGAACCAACATGCTCTTAGCCGTTTTAGAGAAGAGAGCCGGCTTCAAGCTTGCCTCCAAAGATGTCTTTTTGAATATGGCCGGAGGTCTTAAAGTGACCGACCCCGCTTGCGACTTGGCTGTAGTTTGCGCCATACTCTCATCTAACTTTGACGTAGCCATATCTCAAAAATACTGTTTTGCTGCCGAGGTAGGTCTTAGCGGAGAGATTCGACCCGTAGCCCAAATAGAACGCCGCATAGCAGAAGCCCAAAAGCTTGGCTTTCAAAAAATCTTTATCTCTTCTTACAGCAGCCTAAGCAGCCCCAAAACACAAACCCTACAAATAATTCAAGTTCAAGACATTCCCCAGCTTGTACGATCCCTTTTTAACTAAAAACTATATAACTATATGCAGTATTTTGGTGAGTTAATTTCAATAGCAGTGGCGTTCTCATGGATGTTCACTGCTCTTTTTTTTGAGTTTGCAGGCCGGCGTGTTGGATCGCTAACAGTAAATCTACTAAGACTCCTTTTCGCCTTTTTCTTATTAGGCGCACTACTCTACTTCACAACAGGTTCTATGCTACCAGTTGCAGCAGATGGTAAAACATGGTTTTGGATGTCTCTCTCTGGAATGGTAGGGTTTGTCTTTGGAGATATGTGCCTCTTCTACTCATATATAATTATTACAGCGCGCTTCTCACAACTACTTATGACACTAGCCCCTCCATTTGCAGCACTCTTTGGGTGGATGCTACTGGGAGAAAAAATGTCTCCAATGGGATACTTAGGTATGACAGTAACTCTTACTGGTATTGCAATCTCAATCCTTAAACGCAACGCCAAACCAGGCACAAGCACATTAGTAGCAGGAACCAGCAATCTTACAGTTGTAACCAGCTGCGACAAAGAGAAAAAACCCAATTTATTAAATAAACTTAAACCAAATGTAAGCCTGCATCTTCCACTAAAAGGAGTTCTACTTGGAATAGGAGGCGCACTTGGCCAAGGGCTTGGAATAGTCTTGAGCAAACATGGAATGAATTTTTATGAACAAAGTGCTGCTGGGACAGAAGCAGCTCAATATATCCCGTTTGCCGCTACCCAAATAAGAATTATAACCGGAGCAATAGGCTTTGCACTCATAATATTACTCACAGGCCGCAGCAAAGTATTCCGCGAAGGGATTAAAGACAAAAAAGCCAACCTTGCAATTTTAGGAGGCGCTTTTTTCGGCCCATTTTTAGGAGTCTCCCTCTCACTCATGGCCGTTCAACACACCAACACCGCAATAGCCTCAACCATAATGGCAACCACCCCAATAATAATTCTAATCCCCTACGTACTCTTTTATAAGAAAAAAGTAACCTGGGTAGAGTTCGCAGGAGCAATCCTTAGCGTAGGGGGCGTTGCCCTCTTTTTTATGTAAGCTTTAGTTTGCTAGAGATAACTTTGGGAAAGCGTTCGCGGGCGGGAGAGTGCTCGATTGGTAAATTTCAAAGTGATTTAACATCCAAATAATTCCAAGCCCAATCCAAAAACTCCCATAGGCAGTAAAAGCACTATACCCAAAATTATTCCCTAACTTCTGTTCTTGAAAACCAGCAATCATTTGTGCAAGCCCACCAAAGATAAAGCCCATTGCAACAACAAAGTTGTTAAACCGAAACCCGCAAGACCTACCACTGCAGGATTTCCCATTTTTCTCTCCATTTTCAAAATTTTTATTAAATAGCCTGCGAAGATAGTACAAAAGAATCACATTAATAAAATTGGGAGATTATAGAATTTTTCTATAGCTTTGCCCTCGCATTGGTGCCCAAATGGGCTTAATAGGGAATGCCGTGAGATTCGGCAACAGTTCCCGCTGCTGTGAGTTCCAGGAGTAAATACCACTCCACGAGCTTTTAACTCAAAGTCACTGCCGTTTTGGTTACGGTGGGAAGGCGTTAAAAGAGGAGCAAGTCAGAAGACCTACCATTGATTCGGATTTTACAAGCTACGGGTTATGGCTAGGTAATTTGGCGCTCCTACATATAATTGCACGTTTTGCTCGCCAGCTGTAAAATTCGATTGATTAGTTATTAACCAATTTAATTTACAGCAAAATGGAGAATTTTCCACCAAACAGCTCAATTTTCAATCGATTAAAATTGAGAACAATCACCACCCTTTTACTTTTATTATCAATCACTCTTTTTTCTACCTCATGCGAAAAAGAAGATGATATTGCTGCTCCCAGAGTAACAAACATTGGCATTACTGCCGATACAACTATTACCTTAGGCAGTAGAGTAACTCTTACCCCTTCTCAATACTCGCTACCGGGCACAACCTTTCAATGGAAAATAAACGGCACTGTAGTCTCAACAGAACCCAACTATCTATTTGAACCAGATAACGTAGGTATTTTCAAGATAGAGTACCAAGCAACTAATAAATCTGGAGTAGCATCAAAAGAGGCTACTATTACCGTTAAAAAGTATTATAGAGGAATTATTATTATAAACGAAGGATGGTTCGGACACGAAAATGGAAGTGTAAACTATTTTAATTTAAATACTAATAGCCAGCATCTTAACGCTTTCAAAGAGAACAACTCCGGATTAGACCTAGGCACCACTACTCAATACGGAACCATAGAGAATGGTAACCTTTACATGATTTCAAAAATGGGACAATCAATTGTAGTTGCAGATGCCTATACTATGAAATCTAAGGGCTCTCTCACTCTAGAAAGCAACATTAGTGCTCGAGCTTTTACTAGTGTAAATGAGCAATATGGTATACTAACTACAAGCATAGGAGCATTTAAATTAACATTAAACCCGTTGTCTATTCAGGAATCACTATCTGGACTAGAAGATGTAAACGAAAGAAGAAGACAGTGCGGTGCTGTGTATGCTAGTGGTAAATATATTTTTGTAATCTCCCAAGAAAAAGGAGCTCTAATCTACAACTCAAACACTATGGAACTAGTTAAAACAATTGAGGGAATAGAAGTTGGTTTTGCACGTACTAAAGATGGTAATTTATGGGCTTCTAAAAACCAAACTGAATTGGTAAGAATAAATCCCTCTACTTTAGAGACAACAGAATATCCTCTACCAGAATCGGTAAAAATACATAACAGCTGGGGAGCATGGAACGCTGGGTCTTTATGCGCAGCACACAAAGAGAATGCACTCTACTTTACCAAAGCTGGAATGTGGGGAGGTGGAAACGCTATCTATAAATATATCCCTGGGCAAGAGAGTTCATTAGATCAAATATTTGCAAGAGGAGAAGATGACGATGCTTTCTATGGAGCCTCAATTAGAGTAGACCCTACAACAGATAATATTGTTGCAACATACACCAAAAGCGGCTGGGGCGCAGGCTTTAGCGATAACAGATTAGTAATATTCAGTGGTAAAACAGGAGAAGAGATTAAACGCATTACCTACGACCATTACTGGTTTCCTTCAATGATTCTATTTAACTAATTCAACACTTTTTACTAAAAAACTACATACTATCATGAACACAACAAAGATTTATTCATCTAGATATTATATCTACAAATTAATAACATTAGTTTTAGTATTCACTCTAGCTATCTCTTGTGAAAAAGATGAAACCCTAGCACCTCTGGCTCCATCTATCACAAAAATAGAGGCTCCAGAAAACCTCTCTACAGTAATTGTAGGCTCCAAAATAGAACTTAAAGCAATAACCAACCAAGAAGAGAATGAAGGCAGGTTAAAAGAGACTAAATATGAATGGAAGATTAATAATATTTACTCCCCTAATAACATGCCCAACATTACTATAGAGATCACAAAAGTTGGCGAATACAATATTACACTTAAAGTAATAAACCAAAGCGGGGTAGACTCAGTTAATCTAAAATACTTTGCAATTGATCCGCCAAAAGAGGGCTCATCTAAATGGATCTCTCAAATAATTGAGTTCCGCCCAGCACCAGGGCAATATACCAACAAATTGCTAGGTAATCTTGATGGCGCACAAACTATAGTAGGCAAAAAGGGAATGGTCTCTCTTGGTGGCTACGGAGGCTATATAATATTTAAATTTGACCACACCGTAATAAATGAAGAGGGAGACGATTTTGTTATCCATGGTAATGCTTTTAAAGGAAGCTCGGAGCCTGGGATAGTTATGGTAGCATATGACTCCAACGGAAACGGAAAACCAGACCCACAAGAGTGGTATGAACTTAAAGGAAGCGAACATAACAATCCAGAAACAAACCTTAACTACATACTCACATATTACAAACCTTCTCAAACTGAAACAGCAGAAGATATTAAGTGGACAGACAATACTGGAGCAACAGGGTTTCTTAATGCCAACAATTTTCATAGACAGTGTTACTATCCACTCTTTTTTGCAGAAGGAGTTCCAGAGACAATAGAGTTTACTGGAACACTTCTTCCACCAACTGCTATCCAAGATCCAGAAACCGGCTACTGGAAAGTAAACGAATTGGAATGGGGGTACGTAGATAACTACTCAGACAAATATGGAGTAATGATAGGAGACGACAGAGATACCCAACGCTCAAATAAATTTGATATCTCCAATGCTATTGATAAAACAGGGAATCCTGTAGAATTAAAAGCAATTGACTTTATTAAAGTATATACTGGCGTAAACCAACAAGCAGGGTGGTTAGGCGAAACATCTACAGAAGTTTGTGGAGCAATTTCTCTTAGAGCAAATCATTCTAACTAATTATTAAGCATAACCTTAACTAAACCCCTGTTTTTTATAAGTATGTGACTGTTCATTAAAATAAGTTAGAGTGATTTGTTTAAAATATTTGTTACCGGCCATTTTGTTTATGGCACAGACCCCTGCACTCTTTTCTAGCACACAGCAAACAATAGAACTACAAGATAGTACCCGTAAGCTTAGTGCCGCAAAAATTTCTGCCATAAGAATAGAAAAGAGCATAGCAATTACAAAAACAGAGATAGACTCTGTTCTTCTCTCTCAATCTGTTAACAGCTCTTTAGCAGGGCTGCTTTCCAAAGAGACACCAGTTTTTGTAAAAAGTTACGGTATGGGGTCTATGGCCACAGTCTCTTTTAGAGGTACAGCACCATCGCACACACAAGTCAAATGGAACGGACTGAAAATAAACAACCCAATGTTGGGTCAAGTAGATTTTTCACAACTTCCAATATGGATGATAGATAAGGCCAAAATTCTTCATGGCGGAAGCTCCCTTGTGGAGGGGAGCGGAGCACTAGGAGGCAGCGTACACCTCTATAGTACAGTTCACGCCAAGCAACAAAAGCCAAAACTATCTCTAGTTCAAAGATTTGCAAGCTTTGGAAACCTAGGAACAATGGTCTCTGCTAAAGCAGGCAATAGCCACATAGCAGGTGAAGTACGCTACATTTACGAAGAGGCCGGTAACAATTTTAAATTTAATAACAACGCTGTACTACCAAATAGAACAGACATCCAAAGAAACGCCCAATATACCCGAACAGGAGTCTCTGCAAACCTAGTATTTAAAGTAGCCGAGACAGACAAGGTAACACAGAGTTTTTGGCATTTAGCATCGGGCAGAAACCTTCCCACAATAATGTCTTACGAAGGAAAAGGGAGGGAAGAACACCAAAAAGATGCCGAAACACGTTATAGTGCTGTATGGAACAGAGTTCGCTCCCGCTACCGTCACTCACTAACAAGCGGATTCTCTTACAATAGAATGGATTACTTCCTAGCAAATAAAACAGACCTAGGCCAATTCACCAATATAGACTCACGTAGTAAAGCAGGCTCTTTCCAGAATAGCTACAACATGCAATACACCCTCTCCAATAATTTTATTTTAAAAGCAGATGCCTCATTAAATTTTTATTCAGTTAAAACTTTAAACCATATAACTAAAGAGGGGTACAAAGCAACACGCTCAGAGAGCGGAGCCTCTGCATCTCTATATTACAAAGGAGCAAGTAGGCTAAATGGCTATTTTTTAATTCGTGAAGAGCTAACAGATGGAAAATTTACCCCTTTAATGCCATCGCTCGGAATTGAATATCAACTAACCAAATGGGCTGCAGTTAAACTAAACGCAACACGTAACTACCACCTACCCACGCTAAACGACCTCTACTGGCTACCCGGAGGCAACCCCAACTTAAAACCAGAAAGAGGCTACACTGGCGATCTATCATTTGAAATAAAATCTACCAATGATACAACCAACACAAGTTGGCATACAGTGGTAACAGGTTATCTATCACATATAAACGACTGGATTATTTGGAGACCAGGGGAGTTCAGATATTGGAGTGCCACTAATCTAAAAGAGGTGTTTGTTAGGGGTGCCGAGTTCAATATAAGCGCATCTCATGAGTGCCTAGGAGCATTAGACGGTTTAAAAGTTAAAACCCGCGCCAATTGGGCAATCACCCACACAACCAACCAGAAGCCAATGGATAGCAGCTCAAAATCTGCTAATACTACAGATAACTCAAAAGGGAAACAACTTATATATATTCCAGTGCATAAAGGGAATCTTTTTCTCTCTTTAAACTATAGTGGTTATTCACTTAATTGGCACAGCGCCTATACTGGCGAACGCTTCACAACCTCTAGCAACGAAAAAACTCGGCACTCACTACCCTCTTACTGGTTGCACAACCTCTCACTAAAAAAAGAGCTCACTTTTTTAACAAAGAAAATAACAGCCCTAATAGAAGTTGAAAACCTTTTTAACACTCAATACCAGGCAATTTTATGGAGAGCAATGCCTGGCACCAACTACTCATTTACACTAAGATTAGACATTTAATTTAAAATATTCGATATGATTTTTAATATCCAAAAACTTGCCACTTTTATCTTAATTATATTTTTTTCAATAGCATGCTCCAAAAACGAGAATCCAATACCAGACCCACCAGAACCACAAAAGCCCCAATATAGCAAAGGTCTATTTATTTGTAACGAAGGAAACTTTATGTATGGCAACGCCTCTTTAAGCTATTATAATATTGAAACACAAACTATAACCAATCAAATTTTCTTTACCGCCAACAATGCTCCTTTGGGCGATGTGTGCCAATCTATGAATATTATTGATGGGAAAGGATATGTAGTGGTAAATAACTCTGGCAAAGTTCAGGTTATAGATACAACAACTTTTAAATATTGCGGAACCATAACAGGGCTTAACTCGCCCCGCTATATAGAAAAGATAGATAATAATAAATTGTATATCACAGATTTATACAGCCCTATTATATCAATAATTGACCCTGCTACCTTAACTAAAAAGGGAGAGATAAATGTGGGTAGATCTACAGAGATGATGGCCCGAGTAGATAATTATATTTACACAACTAGCTGGTCTTTTCAAAATAAAGTCTATAAAATAGACACTCGTACAGATTCGGTTATAGACTCTTTAGAGGTAACCATGCAGCCCAACAGCATTGTTGCAGATAAATTTAATAATATTTGGGTACTTAGCGATGGTGGATATGCTGGAACGCCTGCTGGCCAGGAGAGAGCTACACTAACTCGTATTAAAACCAATACATTTACTATAGATTATATATATGAACTCCCTACAGATGAATCTTCTCCAACTAAACTCTGTACAGATGGGTTAAAAGAGAACCTCTATTTCATAAACGGAGCTTGGGGTGGTTCAGTACAGATGGGTGGTATATGCAAAGTAACAGATATAGATAGTACTTCTCCAAAAGTAGAGTTAATTATTCCAGAAAAGGGGAGATTATTTTACGGACTTGGAGTAGACCCTCGCAGTTCAGAGATCTACATTAGTGATGCTATAGATTTCACCCAAAAAGGAGTGGTGTACAGATACTCCAACAAAGGAGAACTAGTACACCAATTCCAAGCCGATCTTATTCCCGGTTATTTCTGTTTTAAATAGCTCTATTCAAATATAGCTTTCATAGGAAGCCATATCTAACATACCGTGGCCAGAGAGGTTGAACAGAAGCACTTCGCTCTTGCCAGCCTCTTTTGCTTTTAGAGCTTCTCGTATTGTAGCAGCAATTGCATGAGTAGATTCTGGTGCAGGAATTACCCCCTCTGTACGGGCAAAAAGCAACCCTGCTTTGAAAGTCTCTTGTTGATCAATCTCACAAGAATCTATATACCCATCGCTCTTCAATTGACTCACAAGTTGCCCTCCTCCATGATAGCGAAGGCCAGCAGCATGAATCTGTTCTGGTTGGAAATCATGACCTAAGGTGTACATAGGAATTAGCGGCGTCATACCAGCAGAGTCGCCAAAATCATACTCTAATTTCCCTTTCGTTAATTTTGGGCAGGCACTTGGTTCTGCTGCAATAAGTTTTACTTTTTTCTGCCCATTAAGCTCATGCCTAAGAAACGGGAAAGCAATTCCAGAAAAATTAGAACCTCCTCCAAAACATGCAATAACTTTATTGGGATATTCCCCTGCCATCTCCATCTGCTTCTCTGCCTCTAATCCAATTATTGTCTGGTGCAAAAGCACATGATTTAATACACTTCCCAATGTGTACCGCGTATTGGGCTTGGTTACAGCCACCTCTACAGCCTCAGAAATAGCCATACCAAGAGTACCTCTGCAATTAGGGTCACTCTTTAATATTTTACGCCCATAGCTAGTTCTATCACTAGGCGATGGATAGACCTTACCGCCATAGCTACCAATTACAAACTTTCTATAGGGCTTCTGCTCATAGCTCTGTTTTACCATAAAAACCTCTAAATCTAAATTAAAATAGCTACATGCAATGCTCATAGCACTCCCCCATTGGCCGGCACCTGTCTCTGTAGTTAAGTGAGTAATTCCCTGCACACTATTATAGTATGCTTGTGCTAATGCAGTATTTAATTTATGGGACCCTACAGGGCTAACACTCTCATTTTTATAAAAAATCTTAGCAGGAGTATCCAAGGCCTTCTCCAATGCATATGCTCTAACCAGAGGAGTTGGGCGGTACATTTTATACAACTCACGCACTGGGTCTGGAATATCTATCCATCGCTCATCCGAAAACTCTTGCTTAACCAACTCTTTTGCAAATAACCCCTCCATCTCTTCTGGCTTTAGAGGTTCTCTTGTTTGTGGGTTTAGCAGAGGCTTCGCTTTGTTGGGCATATCGGCCACAATGTT
>Ga0172377_10005477_pt1 | contig 13050 bp, 10 predicted proteins | sample Pumphouse3metaG_FD_119749 | JGI IMG/M metagenome (GOLD analysis project Ga0172377, IMG submission 119749) | Leachate microbial communities from a municipal landfill in Southern Ontario, Canada - Pumphouse #3 metaG | ecosystem: Engineered > Solid waste > Landfill > Unclassified | place: Canada... | reverse complement strand
TTTTCAGCTGGGTTAGGATAAATATTAATCTTCGCTTCAGAATTAATTACTGATATATCATTTTGTTCTTGATAAGTTAATGTATCAAGAATAGGGAAAAGTGCAAGTGCTAGTGGTGGCTGATGGGTATTTGGATCCATTATTACTTCCCATTGACTATTCATTAACCATTTAGGATATTCTGTTACTGTGCATTTATCTGGTAATAAACCAAAAGTCATAACTCCTGATAAAAAGATATTTAAAGCGGAATTTTCTTCTTGTAATGTCATAACAGTATAAAATTTATTTGCATTAATAAAAATTGAACTGTCAAATAATACTTCTGCAAACTGATTCTGAAAATTCCAAGTAGGTGTTGGTGAAAAGGAAAAAGGGATTGTGTCATATCTTATTTCTGCCAATATATTATTTAGACTTGAATCTCTTATTTGAAAATAAAATGCATTTGTGGTGTCTGGATTTGTAAACCAAGCCCCCAATGACCCGTCCTGAATAAAGTTTACAGATTTGTAATTAATACTACCTATTCTTTACATTTGTTTTTTATCGTCCTGATTTTAGTTTACACTTAATAAAAAAAGGTTTAGAATATTGCTATAAATAGTTCCTTAAAGAAGAAGAAACCTAAAACAACGGCAACAATTATTTTCATTATTGTTCCAACAAGAAAACCAATAAAAGAACCAAATCCGGCTTTAAGAGCAAGAGAAAATTCCTTTCCAGAAATTAACTCTCCTATAACAGCTCCAACAAATGGTCCTAATATTACTCCCCAAGGTGAAAGGAATATTCCTAAAAACAAACCTATTCCACTTCCCCATGTTCCAGCTTTAGAGCCTCCAAATTTTTTAGTTCCCCAAATTGGGACAAAATAATCTAAAATTTGAACAGCAATAACAACTATCGCCCAACCAATTAGAAAAGCAAGTGAATATTCTACCTTAGAAGAGAAATGCAGAAGTAGAATACCCAAATAACTTATAGGCAAGCCAGGCAGAATGGGTAAAATGCAACCCAAAAACCCAATAATAATTAATATTGCCCCAAGTAAATAGAATATAATATCTAAAGTCATTATTTGATATTGTTTTTACGACTAATTTTTCTCTTTTTATAGTATTTAGCTCCAAAGATAGATGCTAAAACAATGATTATTATTGCAAGCATAGAGAGAACATTCTTCATAATAACTATCTTTTTAAGGTTATAAATCAAAAATATTCATTTGGATTGGGTCGAAAAGTCCTAATTGGTTTTCTGCATTTGGTTCAATTTCGGGCAGGCTATCTTGTAGGTATGTTTTAAGAATTCGCTTGATTGCAATAGTCTTACTGACATCATTTTTTGCACAATAACGAGTTAAAAGTTTTTCATCCTGATGGGAAAGCTTTATCTTATGAATTGTTTGTTTTTCTTTTTTCTTTTTCATTTCTCGTTAATATGGTTACAAAATTATTAATTTTGCAAAATAATTCACCACAAAACAAAAAGAATTACTAACAAATAATGTTGATAGAATGGATTTGTACAATAAACTAATAGAAAATAAAGATAGTTTCTTCCTTATGGCAGGACCTTGTGTGATTGAGAATGAACAAATGCCATTTGAAATTGCTCATAAACTAATTGAAATCACTTCTAAATTAAATATTCCTTTTATTTTTAAGGCATCATATCGAAAAGCTAACCGTTCGAACATAGATTCGTTCACAGGAATTGGTGATATTGAAGGATTAGAAATTTTAAAATCGGTTAAAGAAAAATTTAATATTCCAGTTGTAACAGACATTCACTCGGCAGAGGAAGCTCATATTGCTGCCAGATATGTTGACATTCTCCAAATACCAGCTTTTCTATCACGTCAAACCGATATTCTTTTAGCTGCAGCTGAAACTGGAAAAATTGTAAATGTTAAGAAAGGACAATTTCTATCGGCTGAATCAATGAAATTTGTTGTTGAGAAAATTAGAAGACAAGGAAATTCTCAAATAATGTTAACAGATAGAGGAACAATGTTTGGCTATCAAGATTTAGTTGTGGATTTTCGTTCAATTCCTATTATGCAAGAAAATAATGTTCCAGTTATTATGGACATAACTCATTCTCTTCAACAACCTAATCAAACAAGTGGAACAACTGGGGGACTGCCTGCTATGATTGAAACAATTGCAAAGGCAGCAGTTGCCGTTGGAGTGGATGGAATATTTCTCGAAACTCACCCAAATCCTTCTGAGGCAAAGAGTGATGGCAAAAATATGCTCCAATTAGATAAGGTTTATGAATTGCTCTCAAAATTAGTAAAGATTAAACAAGCACTCAAAGATTAGTTATAAATAAAAAAAGAGGCTGAAAAATTATATTTTCAGCCTCTTTAAGTTTATGGGTTAGTTATTATAAGTTATCTCATAATTTCTATTGTTCCATTAAATTCAACATTTCTAATTGGTCCTCTCCCTATAAATCTATAGAAGTATGTTCCGTCAGGAGTGTTTGTGTCAGATGGGTCCCATACTTCTTCGTCAGACCTTATGTCTTGTTTGAAGAAGATTCTTTTTCCATTTCTGTTATAGATTGAAAGTTCGTTATCAGGGAATGCTTGACCTTCAACAAGATTTTTAATATATAGGACATCATTAATTCCATCACCATTTGGAGTTACTATGTTAGGGAATAAAAGAACGTCATTAATAATTGAAATCACTTTTGTTATTGTGTCATGGCATTCGTAAATAATTCCGCTTGGAGCATTGTTATTGCTATATGCATCGAGAGTAACTTTGTAATCACCAACCACACTCTGACCAGGGAAAGGTTGCCAAGTATAGGTAGGTTCAACTCCAAATATATTTTCTCTTAAATCATTAGTTTTATCGTTTTGAATCTTCCATAAGTATTGATTTGTGGCATCTTGAGGAGTTGTAAGGTTAAGGAAGTATACGGTAGGGTTGGTTGATGAAGGATTTGAAGGTTGCCATCCAAAATCAGCAACAGGACTTTTGTAAACATTTATAAAATTAGGTTGAATAATTGAGTCCTTGCATCCAAATTCAGAAGTAACTTTTAACTTAACATCGTAAGTTCCAAAAGGGAAGGAGAAAGTTGGGTTTGCATTATTGGTTTTAATTTGTCCAACTGTCCATTCAATTGTGTCGGCATTTGTTGAGGAACTGAAAAGTTGGAAGTTAAAAGGTTCACAACCTTCCAAATGAGATTTGTCGCTATAGAATGAAGCTAAGGCAGAAGGTCTGACAATAAGATTAATACTATCTTTTCCAAAGCAGTATAAAGAACCATTTGTGTTTGTAACTTGAGCAACATAGGTTACTGTTGAGTTAGAATTTTCGGAGGTTTCGGCCAAAATAGTTTGAGTGTTTTGTCCAAAAGGTTCCCATAAATATTCAGAAGCACCAGGGTTTCCAGCATCAAGGGTTGTTGAGAATTGCTCGCAAATTGGAATATCTTCTCCAAGGTCAACAACTGGAGAACAAACTACATCCAAAGTAGTTGTTGTGTCCCAAGCACAAAGGAAATCATCAATAATATGTATGTCGTAGTTATAGAATCCACAATCTTGAATTGGAGGAGCAATAAATAATGATGTATCTGTATTTCCAACAATGAATGGACCATCCAAAATAACTGTGTCAAGTGGAACTTGATATTCCCAATCAGCAGTACCATTTTGACCCAATTCCATATTCCACCAGAAAACATATCCATTATCTGCACCCCAATAGTCACAAACTCTTAGTTTCCATTCACCATTAAGCGGACAACCAACTAAACCACTGAATCCATTAAGGTCAGGTGTATCCCAGCCAGGCTGACCGACTGCATTTTGAATTGGAGTTTGGAAATATCCTGTTGTGTCCATAACGTGAGTTGAATCGATAGGTGATGGTAGACTTCCTCTAATAACACCTCTTGAATTGTTTAGGTATTGATTTGAGAAACAATATGTCCAACCAGATCCTTGAGGATTATCAGCAGGATTGCAACCAACTGAAGTGTCTAATGCGTTTCCTAAAAAAGCACTTCCTGATTGAGTATAGTGTTTTAAAATTACACTTTGACCACTTGGACATTCAATTTCAAAACTAAGGTCACCAGTATAGGAATGCTCAATATTCATACAAATACTGAAAAGTTCATCCACATTATTAAGAACTGCACCCGGAAGGAATTCATCAAAGGTAACAGGAGCTTCATAACAATTAACACTACAATTAGGTCCGTCAGGAATAAACACTGTACTGTCGAATGATTCTTTTGACCCTCTGGCAAATATAATTGAGTCAAGTTTAACAGAATTATTTGCGCTATATCCTACATTGAAAGCAAATGTTTCGCCTGAACACATATCGGGAAGAGGAGCAACTGTTTTGATAGGGTTTTTTGCAATCCTAACCCTTGTGTCAATTGGGAGTCTACTTTTACATCCACCATGAAGAGTGTCTTCAACAGTTAAGAGTAAATCATAACCACTTACTTCTTTCCATCTATAATTAACTGTGTTTTGAAAGTAAATAGTGTCCATGTTTATATCACCAAAATTCCAATAATAAATAAGGTTTGAGTCGGATTGATGATATGATAAATCATTTTCAGGGAAAATTGTTTTGGAAACAATTTGAATTGAGTCTCCATAACATAGGTCTATGGTTTTGTAGTTAACTACTTTAAAATCGGAACTGTCAGCAAGATTGAAAATGGTATCAGAGAATCGTCTAATTTGAAATGGAGTTTTTGTTCCGTCGTCGGCAATTTTATAGAAAAAAGTATCTAAGGCAGCAGTAGGATACTGACAAAAGGAAACACATTCAAGCTTTGCTTTGAAACCTGCTGCAGTTTGTGTTGATCCTGATTTCAAATGAAGAGTAAGACATCCTGAGGTGTCAGAAACATATGCAGTAATTGTCCGTCCCAATAAATCATTATTGGTGAAGTATGGTACGTTCGTCCCTGTTGTATGAATTGAACCATTAATCCCTACTCCTGAAAAAATCTCAAGACTATCCGAAGGATGAATGTCAAACTGTTCAAATGTTAGGGCAACCCTACTGTTTGAATTGCTTGGACAAAAGGCTCTCCAATAATGTGAACTTGTGTCGTAGTTTCCTGCCGCACCACCTATGTCATAAACATAAGCATCACAATAATTTACTGTTGTTGAATCGGAGTTTTTATTCAAGTAAATATTAGGTGTTTGAGGTTGAGCCCTAAGTATGTTAGGGAACACAAAAACTAATCCTAAAATTAAAAGAAAAAGTGACTTTTTCATATTGCTACATTTTTTTGATTGTACAAATTTATAATTTATTTTTCAACTGACAATAATTCAAACTAAAAATCTTTACTATTTGTCAAACTTCAATTCTATATACAAGAATAATTAGAAAAAAGTAAGTGAAAAAAACTAAAAAAATAGCAAAAAGAAAAAAATACTATCTTTGCAGCTGAAAATATTTATATAAAACCTCGATTTCACAATTGTTTTATCGACTTTTTACTCAAAGCATAAACTTATAAAGATGAATTGTAATGTGGTTAAAGGGACAAGAGATTTTCTCCCCCAACAAATGAACAAAAGAAATTATATATTTAATGTAATAAAAGAAGTATATAAACTCCATGGTTTTTCTCAAATTGAAACTCCAGCTCTTGAAAATTTATCTACTTTAATGGGGAAATATGGTGAGGAAGGAGATAAATTACTCTATAAAGTTTTAAATAGTGGTAATTTTTTAGATAAATTAGATTTTGAGTCAGAACAAACAAAAGACTACAAAAAGTTAACTAATAAGATTTCTGAAAAAGGATTACGCTACGATTTGACAGTTCCTTTTGCTCGTTTTGTTGTAAATAACAGAAATGAGATAACTCTACCTTTCAAACGCTATCAAATACAACCTGTTTGGAGAGCTGACCGTCCTCAAAAAGGAAGATATCGTGAGTTCTATCAATGTGATGCTGACATAATTGGAAGTGACTCTCTTTTGAATGAGGTTGAGCTTTGTGAAATGATTGATGAGGTATTTACTCGTTTAAGCCTAAAAGTTGAGATTAAACTTAATAATAGAAAAATACTTGCAGCAATTGCAGAACTAATTCAGCAAGAAGATAAGATAATAGATATTACAGTTGCAATTGATAAATTAGAGAAAATAGGTTACGATAAAGTTTGTGAAGAACTTATTCAGAGAGGACTAACAAAAGATAATTTAAATAAAATTGAGCCCATACTTAAATTAGAGGGAGATACTAAGTCTAAGATTCATGCCCTTAAAATCTTTTTCCAAAACTCAACCATAGGACAAAAAGGAATTGAAGAATTGGAAGAAGTTTTTCAAACAATTGAAAGCTTAAAACTTAATTCAAAAGTTGAATTTGACATTACTCTTGCAAGAGGCTTAAATTATTACACAGGAGCAATTGTTGAGGTGAAATGTGTTGAGGTTCCGATGGGAAGTCTAACTGGAGGGGGAAGATATGATAACTTAACAGGAATTTTTGGAATGCCAAACATAAGTGGTGTAGGAATAAGTTTTGGAGCAGATAGAATTTACGATTGCTTGGAAGAATTAAAGCGATTTCCCCAAGATATTTCAAATACAACTACCCTTATGTTCGCCAATTTTGGGAAACAAGAAGAAAAACAATGTGTTGTTTGGGCAAAAGAATTAAGAAAAGAGAACATAAGTGCCGAAGTATACCCAGATAGTGTTAAGCTCCAAAAGCAAATGAAATACGCCAACGAAAAACTAATTTCTTATGTTGCTTTAGTTGGTGAAAGAGAATTGGAGGAAGGGGAAATTGAGCTTAAAAATATGATAACTGGAGAACAGAAAAAACTTAACATTGATCAGATAAAAGAGATGTTAAAATCATAAAACCAAGCTTTCTTAATTTTATACCTCGACTAAATTAATTATGTTGCCAACATACGACCAATATGTTGGCAACATAGTTATGTTATGTTGGCAACATATTAGAATTAAATCAGGTTTAAATTTTTCTAATCAAGCAATAAATGATTTTAAGATAAGTTTGAAGGTAGATATGTGTTTATTTTTTTGTTTTATAGTGAAGAATATGGATGCTTACTCCAATTGCAATTGCAAATAATAGAAACTTAACCCAAATAATATTTACAAAACATAAGGCACTAATTGTTATTGTTACCCACAACAAACTTAAACTTGAAATCTTAACCTTAAGAGGTATTGTTTTGTTTAGTTGGTAATCTTTAATATATTGTCCAAATATTCTATGATTAATTAGCCAATTATAGAGTTTGTCTGAGCTTCTAACAAAAAGAAATGATGATAGCAAAAGAAAGGGTGTTGTTGGAAGAATTGGGAGAAAGATTCCAATAATAGCTAAAGTCAGACTTATTATTCCAAGTATTTTTAATAGTAATTTCTTCATTTTATTCCTGATAGAAAACTCTTTTAACTCTTGAAGAAATTGTTGTAAAGACTTCGTAGGCAATGGTGTCAAGTTCTTTTGCAATATTGTTTACTGCATATTCTTCTCCAAAAATAACAACCTCGTCTCCTTCCACACATTCAATATTAGTTATATCTATCATACACATATCCATGCAAACATTTCCAATAATAGGAGCAAGGTAACCATTAATCCAAACCTTTCCATTCTCATTTCCTCTTTTTCTGTTTAAACCATCGGCATAACCAATTGGAATAACCCCAATAGTTTTAGGCTCTTTTGCAATATAACTCATATTATAACCAACAGCTTCTGCTTCACCAATATCTCTTTTCATAGTTAAGATTGTCTTAAGTCTATGAACATATCTTAGTTTTTTCTCATCCTCTTGATTAATCCCAATTCCATACATTCCAATTCCGAGACGGACCATATCGTATTGAGCCTGAGGAAAACGAATAATGGCTGCGGAATTTGCAATATGCCTAAGGATAGGATAGTTAAATTCTTCCATAATCTCTTTGCTTAGGGTTTCAAAAACTTCAATTTGCTTTAAAGTAAAGAAATCAAGATTTGGATTATCTGATCCTGCAAGATGAGAAAAGATAGATTTTATTTTTATGTCTTTGTTAGCTTTTATAAGACTAACCAACTCTTTTATATCAATGTTTTCCATCCCAAGACGATGCATTCCTGTATCTAACTTAATATGGATTATTAATTCTTTTTTATTTCCAATCTTATCATAATCCTTTTTTGCTTGAATAAGTTCTTTAAGAATTGAAATAGAATATACTTCAGGTTCTAAGTCATAATGGATTATTTTTGCAATACTTTCCTTTTCAGGACTCATAACCATAATTGGGAGCTTAATCCCGTTATTTCTCAATTCAACTCCTTCGTCAGAGAAAGCAACTGCAAGATAATCTATATTTTGATTTGCCAAAGTAGATGCAATTTCAAATCCTCCTGAGCCATAACTATGAGCCTTAACCATAGCCATTAGCTTAACTCCTTCTTTTAGCTTAGACTTAAAATAATTAACATTATGTGCTATTGCCGAAAGGTTAATCTCCAACACAGTTTCATGTGTTTTTTTTTCAAAAAAACGACTTATTCTTTCAAATTCAAAACTTCGTGCCCCCTTAATTAATATTATTTGATCCTTATAATCTTTTAATGAGCATTTTTTGAGGAAGTCTTGAGTTGAAGAAAAGATTGTATTGTTTATTGTTAGAATTGATTTGTTCCTTTTAAATCCCTCACCAATACCAATAAGATTATTTATTTTCTTTTCAATTAATAGTTTATTTATTGCTGAGTATAATTCTTTTTCATCAATAAAAGATTGAGTGATGTCGGATAGAATTGCTATTTTTTCCAATTCAATGTTTTGTTGATTCAGAAAAGTTAGAGCCAATTCCAAAGAGGTTATGTCGGAGGAATAACTATCATTAATAATTAATGTGTGATTAATGCCTTCTTTCATTTGAAGTCGCATCTCAAGAGATTGAAGATTGATTGTTCTTTGAGTTAGTTTATCCTTATCAATTCCAACTATTAAGCATCCAATAAATGAATTAATTGAATTTTCAATACTTGCCTTATCAATAAAAGGAATGGAAAAAAATGATGGAACATTTCTATAAATATAATATATTGTTGTATGATTTTTGTTAGGAACTATCTTTTCAATCCTAAAAACTGCATCCGAATCGTAGCCCCAACTTATCAACTGCTTATTAGAGTTTTTATATGCATTAATAATTTCCTTATGAATAATCTTTCTATCACTGCAATAAATTATTGTATCTGCATTTTTGAAAAGTATAATTTTCTGCTGAATCTTTTCTTCAATAGACTTAAAATAGACCTGATGAGCATCTCCAATATTTGTCATAATTCCAATTGAAGGTCTAATCATTTGTTCGAGTTTCTCCATTTCATCCTTTTGCGAAATGCCAGCCTCAATAACTCCCAAATCATCATCTTCCTTTAAGTTCCAAACTGAAAGAGCAACTCCAATTTGAGAATTATAGCTTCTTGGGCTTTGGCAAACTTTTTTATCATTTTCAATAAGTTGAACAATCCAATCCTTAACAATAGTTTTTCCGTTTGAGCCGGTGATTGCAATAATTGGATTTGTAAAATTATCTCTCTTAAATTTTGCAAACGATTGAAAAGCCTCAATTGTGTTTTTAACAACCAAAAAACAAGTGTCTTGATAATTAGAAAAGTCATCAGGAAGATTTTCCACAACAAAAACTCGTACACCACTCAAATATAGTTCTGGTATATATTTTTGACCATTATTTGAAAGTGTTTTTATAGCAAAAAATATAGTTCCTTCAGCATTGTTTAACTTTCTGCTGTCAAAAACTAAGTTTTTAATGACGAAATCTTCTTTTAAATTACTAAAAATCTCGCATTTTATATAATTTGAAATATTACTAAGTAGAAAATCCATAAAAAATTAAATATCTGCAAAGTTAGAGCTTTTTATCATTTAAGACCGATTTGCAGTTTAAAAAAGCAATTAAAAATAAAAATATTCCTTAAATAATTTCTTTATTTCAAAGATACTATCTAACTTTGTACTTTCAAATTTCATTATGAAGTTTGAGTAAAAATAATCTAACTACATTTAAAAAAGAATAAATTATGGACGTAAAAAAGATTTTAGCTGATGTTGAAGCTAAAAACCCAGGACAACCATTGTTCCTTCAAGCTGTAACAGAAGTTTTAGAAACTATTGAAGAATACGTTGCTAAAAATCCTAAGTATGATGATAACAAAATCATCGAAAGAATGGTAGAACCAGACAGAATCTTCCAATTCAGAGTTGAATGGGTTGATGATAAAGGTGAAATCCAAGTTAACCGTGGATACCGTGTTCAATTCAACAACGCAATTGGACCATACAAAGGAGGAATCCGTTTCCATCCAGCAGTAACTGTTGACACCCTAAAATTCTTAGGATTTGAACAAACTTTCAAAAACTCCTTAACAACACTTCCTATGGGTGGTGGTAAAGGAGGTTCTGACTTCAATCCACAAGGAAAATCAGCTAATGAAGTTATGCGTTTCTGCCAAGCTTTTATGACAGAATTATTTAAATATATTGGACCAGACACTGACGTTCCTGCAGGAGATATAGGTGTTGGTGGTAGAGAAATTGGTTTTATGTACGGTATGTACAAAAAATTAGCTTGCGAAAACACAGGAGTACTTACAGGAAAAGGTCGTAACTGGGGAGGATCAATCCTACGTCCAGAAGCAACAGGATTCGGTGGAGTTTACTTTGTTGACCATATGTTAAAGAAAATAGGTAAAGATATTAAGGGCAAAACAGTTGCATTATCAGGATTTGGTAACGTAGCATGGGGAGCAGCACTAAAAGCAACAGAACTTGGAGCTAAGGTTGTTTGTATTTCAGGACCTGATGGATATATCTATGATGAAGCTGGAATTGCTGGTGAAAAGATAGATTATATGAACGAATTATTACAAACTCGTAATAATGTTGTAGCACCATTTGCAACCAAATATCCTACTGCTAAATTTATTGCAGGACAAAAACCATGGGAAGCAAAAGTAGATATCGCAATGCCATGTGCAATTCAAAACGAATTAAATGCAGAAGATGCAAAGAAACTTATTGCTAACGGAGTACAATTAGTATGTGAAGTTTCAAACATGGGATGTACAGCAGACGCTATCCACGAACTCCAAAAAGCTAAAATTTCTTTCGCTCCAGGAAAAGCAGCTAATGCTGGTGGAGTTGCAGTTTCGGGTCTTGAAATGACTCAAAACGCTGCTCACCTTGGCTGGACTCCAGAAGAAGTTGATGCTAAACTTAAACAAATTATGAGTGATATCCACGCAAGCTGTGTTAAATACGGTGAAGCAAATGGATATATCAACTATGTAAAGGGAGCTAACGTAGCTGGCTTTATTAAAGTTGCAGATTCAATGATAGAACTTGGTGTTTGCTAAGCTATAAAATTGACAATAATATTAAAGCGTCTCAGAAATGAGACGCTTTTTTTTGTTTATGTTATTTCTGCTTGTTAAATATTAATATCTTTGCCAAAACTAATTAGTAATTAACTTATGACAACAGGTGTATTTAGCACATTTGACGAAAATAATAAATTATTCTCTATAATAGAAAATGAATATCCTCTTTGGTGGGAAAATATTATATCTGATAAAGAATTATATATTGAACTTAGAAAGGATAATTATATTAATGTCTATTATTATGGTGGTTGTGTTGCAAAGATATGTTATAAGCGAGGAATCAAAGCAGAGACTCATAATAAATACTTAAATAAATCTATATCTTTAGGCGAGAATGAATATTTAGATTGTTTAAGTGAACTTGAATCTATGAAAGAAATAGATAGAATTAAATCTAGAATTAAGGAAATCTATCTCAAAGAAGTGAGGAGTGAAAAGGAAAAGAAAGTTCAAGGTGAATTAATATTATTATCAAGAAATAAATATATTGATTCTGAATTTGCTTATAATAAGAATAGTAAACTAAGATTTGATTTAATATCTTTAGAAAAAGGAGAAATTACTTATGTTGAATTAAAACTTATTAGTGATTCAAGATTAACGTCAAAAAAGGATAATGAAATAGAGATAATAACTCAAATGAATAAATATTCTGAGTTTATTCAAGATTATAAAGATGAAATTATTCCATACTATAAAAAGCTTTTGTCAGTAAAGAAACGATTATCTATTATTGACACTATTCCTGAAATTAATATCCTTAATCCTAAACCTCTTTTATTAATATTCAATACCTATTCTGAATTAAGTAAAGGAAAAAATGATAGAATTAATCATATTATTGATAATCTTTCTAATGCAAACTTTGAATATAAATTTATTGGTAATAAGAGATAATGAATATAATAATTCCAATTCATACACAAGAAGCTAATCAATACAAAGATATTTTCCCAAACTCCAATATCTTACAACTTTCAGACGGAGAGAAATTACTTTTATAGAATAATTTTATATGCAAAAGTCTATGATATATATATAGTATTTATAGGTTTTCAGCGGTTATTCTTGTTAGATAAATATTTATTATTATCTTTGCTTACTAAACTTTCAGAAAACTATCAGATATGAAAATAGATAATTCGGGATTAGAAAAATTTCTTACTCACGAAGAAATAAAGAAAATAGAGCCAATAATTGCTCAATCTCATAAGACTTTGGTTGAAAAAACAGGGAAGGGGAATGAGTTCTTGGGCTGGGTTGATTTGCCTAAAGAGATAACAGATGAACATATTTCTGATATTTTATTTGAGGCTGAAAAGATAAGAAAGAAAGCTGATATTTATATTGTAATAGGTATTGGTGGGTCTTATCTTGGTGCAAGAGCTGTTATTGAGGCATTGCAACATAATTTTAATTCTCTTCAATCAAATAGGAAGAATCCTTTTATTATTTATGCTGGAAATACTTTAAGTGAAGATTATATTGCTGATCTTTTAGAGGTGCTTGATAAAAGGGATTATTGTTTAACTGTTATTTCAAAATCAGGAACAACAACTGAACCTGCTCTTGCAT
>Ga0172377_10005476_pt1 | contig 13051 bp, 8 predicted proteins | sample Pumphouse3metaG_FD_119749 | JGI IMG/M metagenome (GOLD analysis project Ga0172377, IMG submission 119749) | Leachate microbial communities from a municipal landfill in Southern Ontario, Canada - Pumphouse #3 metaG | ecosystem: Engineered > Solid waste > Landfill > Unclassified | place: Canada... | reverse complement strand
TCTCATAATTAACTCCTAAAATTAGATTAAGATGGATAAAGTATAACATGATTTTTTTTTATAATCAAGTTAAAAGTATTGATGGTAAAATATTAAAAATATTAAAAAAATATGCTATAATTTACCCATAAAGGAAAGAAAGGAAATTTTATGAGAGCAACAATAAAAGATATAGCTAATTTAGCTAGAGTATCAGGTTCAACTGTTTCAAGGGCTTTATCTGATGATTCTAGAATTAGTCAAAAAACAAAGGATAAAATAAAAAAAATAGCAATAGAATTAAATTATAAACCAAATATAATGGCAAGGGGATTAGTGAGTAAAAAAAAGGGTATACTAGGTGTAGTTCTTCCAAAGGAAACAATGGAATTATTTACAAGTCAATTTTTTATAGAAATAATGCAAGGGATAAGTACTGTAGCTAAAAAGAGTGATTATTATATTATGTTTGATTTTTGTAAAAGTGATACAGAAGAATTTGTTAGTACTAAAAAATTTTTAGAAAGTGGTTTAGTAGATGGAATTTGTCTTTTATCATCTAGGGATGAGGATCGAAGTTTAGAATTTTTAAAGGAAAAACAATTTCCTTTTGTAATTATAGGAGAACCTATAGATAAAAATAATACATTATGGGTAGATAATAACAATTTAGAAGCAACTTATAATATCGTATCTAAATATAAGGAAGATAAAAGTTTAGTTTTTATAGGGGGAAATAAACATTTAATTGTTACAAAAAATAGAGTATCTGGGTTTAAAAAAGCATGTAAACATTTTAATATAGAAGGAAAAGTTATTCTAGGAGAAAATTTTTCAATAGAAGAGGGATATAATTTAGCAAAAAAATTAAAATTTAAGACAGGTTTAAAAAAATTAATAGTTTCTGATGACCAATTACTAAAAGGAGTATTAGATTATTTAGAAGAAAAAAAGATTTATAATATTGAGATTATAAGTTTTAATAAATGTGTAATTAAAGAAATATGGGAAAATAAAGTGAAAACTATAGATATTAAAGCAAGTGAACTTGGAAGTAAAGCAATTGAATTGTTGTTGTACGGAATAAAAAATAATATCACTGAAAAAAATGATGTTGTTAATATAGAATTATAGGGAAATAAAAAGTTGCGAATGTATATTTGCAATTTTTTTTGTTTTATATATAGACAAATCAATGACAAAGTGATACAATTTTTATTAAATAGCTTATGCAAACGATTGCATGAGAAAATAAAAATTTTAAGGAGATAGAATATGTGGTGGAAAGAATTAACAGGTTATCAGATTTATCCTAGAAGTTTTAAAGATTCTAATGGTGACGGAATTGGTGATTTAAAAGGAGTTATAGAAAAATTAGATTATTTAAAAGAGTTAGGGATTGATTTAATTTGGATATGCCCTTTTTACAAAAGTCCTAATGATGATAATGGTTATGACATAAGTGATTACCAAGATATTTCTGAAGAATTTGGGGAAATGGAAGATGTGGATAGATTATTAAAAGAAGCTCATAAAAGAAAAATGAAATTAATAATAGATTTAGTTATAAATCATACAAGTGATGAACATCCTTGGTTTATAGATTCTAGAAAATCTATCGATAATGATAAAAGAGATTGGTATATATGGAAAGAAGGAAAGGATGGAAAAGAACCAAATAATTGGGAAAGTATATTTAAAGGTTCAGCTTGGGAATTTGATGAAAAAACTAAAGAATATTATTTGCATTTATTTTCTAAAAAACAGCCAGATTTAAATTGGGAAAATAAAAATATGAGGAAAGCTATTTACAAAATGATTAATTGGTGGTTAGATAAAGGAATAGATGGATTTAGAGTTGATGCAATTAGCCATATAAAAAAAGAAAAAGGATTTCCAGATATGCCAAATCCCAAAAAAGAAAAATATGTAGAAGCTTATAACATGCATATGAATAGACCCGGAATTCAAAAATATCTAAAAGAATTAAAAAATGAAACTTTTGATAAATATAATATAGTAACAGTTGGAGAAGCTAATGGAGTGGGAACTGAAAATGCTTTAGAGTGGGTAGGTGAAAAAAAAGGTAAATTTAATATGATATTTCAGTTTGAACATTTAAGTCTTTGGGACTATGAGAAAGAAATTAAATTTTCAGCTAAAAATTATAAAAGAATATTAAATAAATGGCAAATGGCATTGGAGGAAGATGGATGGAATGCTTTGTTTATAGAGAATCATGATATTACTAGAAGTGTTTCTAGATGGGGTAATGATGATAAATATTGGTTGGAATCTGCTAAATCTTTAGGAGTAGCTTATTTTTTACAAAAGGGAACACCTTTTATTTATCAAGGACAAGAAATAGGTATGACAAATGTAAAATTTGAAAATATTTTTCAAGTAAATGATATTAGAAGCAAAAATGAAGCGAGAGAAAAACTTCTAGATGGAAATTCAATGAAAAAAGTTTTAGATTTTTTAAACAATACTTCAAGGGATAATTCAAGAACTCCAATGCAATGGAGTAGTGGAAAAAATGCAGGATTCACAACTGGAATTCCTTGGCTTAAAGTGAATGAAAATTATAAATTTATAAATGTAGAAAATCAAATTAAAGATAAAAATTCAATATATAATTTTTATAAAAAATTAATAAATCTTAGAAAAAATTCAAGGACATTAATTTATGGAAAATTTAATTTAATATTAAAAAATATTGAAGATGTATTTGTTTATTCTAGAATTTTAGAAAATGAGGAATACTTAATAATATCTAATTTAAGTGACAAAATAAAAAAAATAAAAATAAAAGGCTATGATAACAAAGAAAAAGAATTGATACTTAAAAATTATAGAGAGTGTGATCATTTTCTAGGAAGAATGATATTAAAACCTTATGAATGTTTAGTATATAAAATAGAAAATAAAAATATAAAAAGGGGAGAGTAATATGAGTAGAAAAAGTTTAGTGTCTTTCGATTTTTGGCAAAAATTTGGGAAAGCTTTAATTGTAGTTATTGCCGTAATGCCTGCAGCGGGCTTAATGATTTCTATAGGAAAACTAATAGGAACTACTTCTATTGGGATGCCAGGAAGAATAATGGAAGATATGGGTTGGGCGATAATAGTTAATTTAAATCTTTTATTTGCAGCAGCAATTGGTGGTTCTTGGGCTAAAGAAAAAGCAGGTGGAGCTTTTGCAGGGGTGTTATCATTTATATTGATAAATAGAATAACAGGAGCTATATTTGGAATAAATAACTCAATGCTTCATAGTGCAACAGCAACAATAAAATCTATGACAGGTCAAGAATTATTAGTTAAAAATTATTTCACTACAATTCTAGGAGCTCCAGCACTTAATATGGGTGTATTTGTAGGGATATTAGCAGGATTTTTGGGAGCAGTTTTATTTAATAAATATCATGCTTTTGATAAATTACCAAAATCATTAGCGTTTTTTAATGGAAAGAGATTTGTTCCTTTTGTTGTAATTTTTGGATCTTTGATTACGGCTATTATTTTATCTATGATTTGGCCATTTATTCAATGGGCATTAAATAGTTTTGGGCAATGGATTGCAACTTCAAGAAATACAGCTCCAGTAGTAGCACCTTTTGTTTACGGAGCTTTAGAAAGATTGTTACTTCCATTTGGACTTCATCATATGATAACTATACCAATGAATTATACAGAATTAGGAGGAACTTATACAGTATTAACAGGGACAGCAGTAGGAAGTGTTATAGGTGGACAAGATCCAATTTGGCTAGCTTGGATAACTGATTTGAATAATTTAAAAGCTTCTGGAGATATCGCTGGATATCAACATTTATTAGATACAGTAGTTCCTGCAAGATTTAAAGCAGGGCAAGTAGTATTATCTTTTGCATCTCTAATGGGAATTGGTCTTGCTATGTTGAGAAATGTAGATAAAGATAAAAGAAAAAAATATGAAACAGTATTTATTTCAGCAATGTTAGCAGTGTTTTTAACAGGTGTAACAGAACCATTAGAATTTATGTTTATGTTTGTAGCTCCAATTTTATATGTTGTTTATGCTATTCTTACAGGTTGTACTTTTGCAATTGCAGATCTTATTCACTTAAGAGTTCATGCTTTTGGTTCTTTGGAATTAGCTTCTCGTATTCCATTAATGGTTAAAGCAGGATTAGTTGGGGATATAATTAATTTTCTAATTGTTTCAGTAGTGGCATTCTTTGTGAATTATTTATTATTTAGTTTTATAATTAAGAAATTTGATTTACCAACTCCAGGAAGAAAAGGTAATTATATAGAGGATGAAACAGAAGAAAAAATAGAAAAAATAGAAAAAATAGAAAAAATAGAAACTTCAATAAAAGCATTGTCTAAAGATGAAGAAGTTCCAGTTAGAATAATTGATCTTTTAGGTGGAAGAGAAAATATTGTTGATGTAGATGCATGTATGACAAGATTAAGAATTACTGTTAGAGATAATAAAAAAGTTCAAGGTAAATTGGAATGGAAGAGAACAGGAAGTTTAGGATTAATAGTTAAAGATGTTGGGGTACAAGCAATATATGGTCCTAAAGCAGACATATTAAAATCTAAAATAATAGATATTTTAGGGAGATAGAAATGAAATTAATGACTTTAAATTGTCATTCATGGCAAGAAGAAAATCAAATAGAAAAAATTAAATATTTAGCAAAAGTTATTTTAAAAGAACGTTATGATATTATTGCCTTGCAAGAGGTAAGTCAATTAAAAAATTCAAAGAAAATAATAGGGGAACAGAAAGAAGATAATTTTATTTATCTTCTTTCTGAAGAACTAAAAAGATTAAGTTTAGTATATAATTATAGATGGGATTTTAGTCATATTGGATATGATATTTATGAAGAGGGAATAGGGATTTTATATAAAGGTAAAATTCAAGAAAATTTTGGAACATTTATAGGAAAAACAATGGATACTAATTTTTGGAAAACTAGAAAATTTTCAAGAGTATCTATAAAAAAAAATAATGAAATTATAGATTTTTATTCTTGTCATATGGGATGGTGGCAGGATAGTGAAAATTCTTTTGAGGATCAAGTAGAAGATTTATTAAAAATAACAAAAGAAAGAAATAATAGATTTTTTTTAATGGGAGATTTTAATAATGATGCTAATATAAAAAAAGAAGGTTATGATTATTTAATTAATAGAGGATTAATTGATACGTATGAAATTTCTAATAAAAAAGATTCTGGAATAACTGTTAGAGGAGTTATAGCAGGATGGGAAAATAGGAATTCACAAGACAAAAGAATAGATTTGATTTTAACTAATAAAAAGTGTGAAGTTAAAAAAAGTGTGGTTGTGTTTAATGAAAAAAATTATAAAATTATATCAGATCATTTTGGAGTATCAGTTGAAGTTAATTAAAAAAGTTAAAGATTAAGTTAAAATTAATTTATTCTTATTTGCTAAACAAATAAGAATAAATTATACTTTAAGTAGTAATTATAATTTATTTAAGGGGGCTTGTGTGAAATATATAGCAGGAGTTGATATAGGGGGAACTAATACTAAAATAGGTTTAGTTAATGAAGGTGGGAAAATAGAATTATCTAAATCAATAAAAACTCTTTCAGAAAATGGAGTAATTAAAACTATGAATAGAATTTGGGAAGCTATAAGAGAACTATTAACAGAAAAAAATATAAAATTAGAAGAGTTAGTTGGTGTAGGAATGGGAATACCTGGTCCAGTTAAAAATGAAGAGATAGTTGGTTTCTTTGCAAATTTTCCTTGGGAGAAAAACTTAAATATTTCAGAGATCTTTGAAAATATAAGTGGAAAGAAAACAAAAGTAAACAATGATGTTAATGTAATAGCTTTAGGAGAAGCAGTCTATGGAGCTGGAAAAGATTCTAAGTCAAGTGTAACTATTGCAATAGGAACGGGAATAGGTGGAGGAATTTTTGTTAATGGAAAAATAATTTCAGGATTTAGTGGGGCTGGCGGAGAAATAGGACATTTAAAAATAGTAAAAGATGGGAAACTTTGTGGATGTGGACAAAGGGGATGTTTTGAGGCTTATGCTTCTGCAACAGGAATAGAAAGAGAAGCAATTTCAAGACTTATGATAAATAAAAAAAATATGCTATATGATAAAATAGATGGGCATTTGGAAAAAATAGAAGCTAAAGATGTGTTTGACTGTGCAAAATTAGGAGATAAATTTTCAATAGATATAGTTGATTATGAAGCAGAATACCTTGCAATGGGTATTGGTAATATATTAAATATAATTAACCCAGAAAAAATCATATTAGGTGGGGGAGTTGCTTTAGCAGGGGACATTCTTTTAAAAAGAATTAAGAACAGATTAGGTGAATACGCAATGCCTGTGACCTTGGAAAAAGGTTTTGAGATAGTCTTGAGTACTTTAGGGAATGATGCAGGAGTATTAGGAGCAGCTGCTTTAGTATCGTAAAACAAAGCTTAATGATAGAAATTTATGATTAATTAATAATAAATGATTATTTTATTTTATGGTCTTTCAGTGATATAATTTTATAAATTAAAAGTATAAGAGGAGTTATAAAAGATGAAAGACAAGTGGAGAGGATTTTTATTATGTTTATCAATAGCAGTACCGTCATGGATATTAGGAAGAATGTTTCCAATAATAGGAGGGCCAGTAATATCTATAATTTTAGGAATGATTTTAACTAATTTTATTAAAAATAAAGATATGTATGCAGCTGGTGTTAAATTTACTTCTAAAAAAATATTACAATATGCAGTAATATTATTGGGATTTGGGTTAAATCTATCAATTATATTTGAAACAGGAAAACAATCATTACCTATAATTTTATCTACAATTTCAATTTCTTTAGTAATTGCATATATTTTACAAAAAGTAATGAATATTCCATCTAAGATATCAATATTAGTAGGAGTAGGGTCAAGTATCTGTGGAGGATCTGCAATTGCTGCAACAGCACCAGTTATAGATGCTGATGATAATGAAGTTGCTCAAGCAATATCAGTAATATTTTTCTTTAATGTTATAGCAGCAATTTTGTTTCCTCATCTAGGAGTATTATTAGGATTTAATTCTTTTAGTGGAGAATCCTTTGGAATATTTGCAGGGACAGCTATAAATGATACTTCTTCAGTAACTGCAGCAGCTTCCACATGGGATAGCATGTATGCATTAGGAAGTTCAACTTTAGATAAAGCAGTAACAGTAAAATTAACTAGAACTTTAGCTATAATTCCAATAACTTTATTTTTGGGATTTTTAAGAACTAGAAAAGAAAAAGGAAACGGGAAAAAAATAAAATGGATTGAAATTTTCCCAATGTTTATAATTTATTTTGTAATAGCATCAATAATAACAACAGTTTGTGAGAATTTTGGACTACCATCTACATTATTTAATCCTATAAAAATGTTGAGCAAATTTTTCATAGTGTTAGCAATGGGAGCTATAGGTTTAAATACAAATATAATTAAACTTATAAAAACAGGTGGGAAACCTATATTTATGGGGCTTTGTTGTTGGATAGGAATAACTGGAGTAAGTTTACTTATGCAACATGTATTAGGCGTTTGGTAAATAAATTATTTTATAAATATGAAAAACATAAGTTCACTAGCTAAATATTAATAATATTTAATATATTATATTAATTTGTAGACAAAAATATTAATTTAATATAGAATTTAAACATAAAACTAATTATTTAGGAGATGAATTTATGAATATAAAAAAAATATTTTCAGGAATAGATTATCAGGTATTACAAAGTTATGATACTGAAATTTTCTCAAAGAATATGGAATATGATTCTAGAAAAATAGTTGAAGGTGATATATTTGTAGCTCTAGAAGGAAATGTAGTTGATGGTCATGACTATATAGATAAGGCAATTGAATTAGGAGCTAAAGTAATAATAGTTTCTAAAAAAGTTTCAATGAAAAAACATATAAATTATTTTTTAGTTGAAAATTTAAGAAAAAAATTACCTTTTATAGCTTCAAATTTTTATGATTTTCCCCAAGATAAATTAAAAATAATAGGGGTTACTGGAACTAATGGAAAAACAACAACAACATATATGATAGAAACTATTTTAGGTAATGAAAATATTGCTAGAATAGGTACAGTTGAGTATAAAATAGGAGAAGAAGTAATAGTTGCATCTAATACTACACCAGAGTCACTAGATCTAGTTAAATTTTGTAAAAAGGCAGTGGATAAGAAAATAAAATATCTAATTATGGAAGTTAGTTCTCATGGATTAAGTATAGGAAGAGTTGATATGCTAAAATTTGATGTTGGAATATTTACAAATCTAACACCAGAGCACTTAGATTATCATAAAACAATGGAAAACTATTATTTAGCAAAAAGAAAGATGTTTGATTTATTAAAAAACAAAAATAATTCAGTGATTAATGAAGATGATGATTATGGAAAAAAATATTTACAATATACAAATGGAATGTCATATGGTTTAAAAAATTCATCAATAACAGGAAATATAAAAAATATTTCAAGACATGGGCAAGATGTAATAATAAATATATTAGGTTCAGAATACAATGTAACATTAAATATATTAGGAAGGTATAATTTATATAATTTACTAGGAGCAGTTGGATGTGCAAAATTACTGGGATTATCAGATAATGAAATTATGAAAAAAATTAATAAAATAAAGGGAGCTCCAGGAAGATTTGAAAATGTAAATACAAATTCTAATTTTACAGCAATAGTTGACTACGCACATACTGGAGATGCTCTTGAGAACATTTTAAAAAGTATAAATGAGTTTAAAATAAATAGAGTAATTACTGTTTTTGGTTGTGGGGGGGATAGAGATAAAACTAAAAGGCCTATTATGGGAAGAATAGCAGAAAAAAATAGTGATATTATAATTGTAACCTCAGATAATCCAAGAACTGAAAATCCAGAAGAAATTGTAAAAGATATTGTAGTTGGACTAAAAGAAGAGAATCATATTATTGAAGTGGATAGAGAAAAAGCTATTTTTAAAGCTATTGAACTTGCAAAAAAAGATGATATAATTTTAGTGGCAGGGAAAGGTCATGAAAATTACCAAGTTTTAGGAAGGAGAAAAATTCATTTTGATGATAGAGAAAAAATAATTGAAGGTATAGAAAAATTAAAAAAATAAATTATATTTGACTTATATGAAAATTAATTTATAATATCTAGTAGAAGAAGTTTTAAATTAATGCTTGTTATGAAAGGAAGAATATGATAAATAAATTAGAAAAAACAAGAGAAATTCAAGTTAAAAATTTTACAATAGGCGGAAAACAAAGATTTACACTTATAGCAGGTCCTTGTGCTATTGAAAATGAGGAAATGTCATTAATGGTAGCTAAAAAAATAAAGACAATTTGTGATAAACTAGGGATAAATTATATTTTTAAATCTTCCTTTGATAAGGCTAATCGCTCTTCAATTCATTCTTATAGAGGAGTTGGATTAGAAGAGGGACTTAGAATCTTAAGTAAAGTAAAGTCTGAAGTAGGGGTTCCTGTTATAACTGATGTTCATGAGCCTTGGCAGTGTGAAAAAGTTGCAAAAGTTGTAGATATGCTTCAAATTCCAGCTTTTTTGTGTAGACAAACAGATCTAATAATAGCAGCTGGAAAAACAGGATTGCCAGTAAATGTAAAAAAAGGTCAGTTTTTAGCGCCTTGGGATATGAAGAATGTTGTAACAAAGATGGATGAAATTGGAAATGAAAGATTATTATTAACTGAAAGGGGAAATGTTTTTGGATATAATAATTTTATTGTTGATATGAGAGGACTTTTAGAAATGAGAAAACTTGGAGTACCAGTTGTTTTCGATGCTACTCACTCAGTACAAATTCCAGGAGGACTTTCAAATTGTTCTGGGGGAAATAGAGAATATGTATTTCCTTTAATGAAGGCTGCCCTTTCAGTTGGGGTAGATGCAATATTTGCAGAAGTTCATCCAGATCCAGATAAAGCTCCATGTGATGGACCAAATATGTTGTATTTAGATGATCTTGAAGAAGTATTAGAAATAGCTATAAAAATAGATAATATAGCTAAAGAATTATAAAAAATATTATAATAAAAAATAAGCAGTCAAGTTATTAAAAAACTTAATCTGCTTATTTTTATTTACCTTTTATTTTTGTAAGCAAAAAGATATATAACAGGGAAAATAAATAATGTTAATATTGTTGATGCAAATAATCCAAAAATAATTGTAGCAGCCATATCCCCATATAATGGATCTATAAGAAGTGGGATCATTCCAAAGATAGTGGTCAAAGCTGCAAGTCCAACTGCTCTAATTCTACTTACAGAAGAATCCACAACAGCAATCTGTGGTTCTTTATTCAACGCCTTTATTTGAAAATTTATTTCATCCATAAGAACAATAATATTTTTTATCATTATTCCAGATAAAGCAATTAATCCAACTGCTGACATAAATCCAAAGGATTTTCCAGTTATTAAAAGTCCAGGTGCAATTCCAATTAAAGCAAGGGGAACCATTAAAAAAATAAGTGCAGCTATTTTTACGCTGGCAAAAAGAAATACACAAATGGTAAACATTAATATTAAAGGCAAAGGTACAGAAGCAAGTAAGGCTTTAATATTTTTTAATTGCTCAGAAAAAAGACCACCCCATTTTCCATTATAATTTTCAGGTAATTTAATATTTTCAATTTTTTTCAACATTAAACTTCTAATTTTATCTGGATTTTCTCCTATTGGAACATCACACTGTACTTTAATTGTTCTTACTCTATTTTTTCTCCAAATTTGACTATTTTCAAATTCTAATTTCTGATTTTTTATAATAGAGGAAAGTGGTTGTGCTTTCCCAAGAAATCCCCAAATAGGGATTTTCCCTATATCAGCAATTTCACCAGCTTTTTTTTCTTTCATAACAACAGTTATAAGGGAATCATTATCTTTTATTTTACCAATGGGCATTCCATTGGAACTTCTCATAATGGAAGTTGTAACATCAAATGGAGTAATTCCTATTTTTTTAGCATTAATTTGAGAAAAAGTTCCATTTAAAGCCAATGTTTTATTTCTCCAATTAGTCTTAACATTTAAAGTTCCAGGTGTATTATTCATAATTGTCATAGCTTTTTCAGAGAGAGTTCTTAGAACTTCAGGATCAGGTCCTGAAAATTCATATTCTATAGGATATTCCACAGCAGTACCATTTGGATATTTTCTAATACTAACCATTACTCCTGGTAAATTTTTATTTGAAAATTCTAATACTTTAGTTGCTACAGCATTTAAATCTTTAAGATGCTTAATATTAACTATTACCTCTCCAAAAGAAGAATTTGGAAATTCAGGAATTGTTGAAACATAGTATCTTGAAGGAGAAGCTCCAATAGCTAAAGTAATATTTTTAATTTTTTTATCTTGAGATAAAAAATTATTTAATTTTAAACTAGCATTTTCCACAGTATTTATTTTACTGCCTTCAGGGCACCAAAGGTTAATAGTAAAACCTTTTTTGTTAGAATCAGGGAAAAAAGTTTTAGGTATAAATGTTAGTAAAAAAATTGAGAATAATAGAGAACACCCTACTATAGTAAGGGTTATTTTACTATGATTAATTAAGAAAATTAATATATTTCTTGCTTTTGAATAAAATTCTATTTCTCTACTAGAAGGTGTTTTCAAATCTTTTTTAGTAAGGAAAAGCTTACAGTAAGTTGGTGTTTGTGTTAAACATAATCCCCAGCTTAAGATCAAAGAAATTCCAATGACCCAAAAACAAGATCCAACGTATTCTCCCATATATGTGGGCATTAAGTATGCAGGTAAAAATGCTAAAACAGCAATTAAAGTAGCTCCTAAAAGAGGAATAGCAGGTTTTTTAGTTGCATTTTCCAAAGATATATCAATACCTAAATTCTTATTTAAATTTACAAGGGTGTTATCAACAATAACAATTGAATTATCAACTAACATACCCATGGCGATAATAAAAGATCCAAGGGAGACTCTTTGCAAATCTACTTTTATAAACAACATGACAATTAATGTTCCTAGTATTGAAAGAATAAGACCACTACCAATTATAAGACCACTTTTAATTCCCATTATTAAAAGTAAAACTCCAACCACAGTAATAATTGATATGATTAAATTTATCACAAAAATATTTATAGAAGAGCTAACTAAATCAGGTTGATAATATACTTTTTCAATATTTACACCAATAGGAAGTACTTCCTTTAGTTTTTTTATTTTAGCATCAATATTTTTTCCAGTATTAATAATATTAGTTCCAGCTAAAGGGGATAGGGAAAGACCAATAGCAGATTTTCCGTTGTAATACATTTTTTCTTTCATAGGGTAAGAATATCCTTTTTTTATAGTTGCAATATCTCCTAATCTTATAATTTCTGTATTACCTTTGGGAAGTTTACCTGAAAAAATAATTAAATTTTTCAATTTTTCCACAGTATTTATTTCGTTATTATATTTGATATTGACTACTAAATTTCCATAATCAATACTTCCTCCCCCTGTAATTAAATTCTCTGAAAGAAGTGACAAAGCTATTGTTTTAGTGCTTATTCCCATGGAATTAATTTTATTTCTATCAATTAATATTTCCATTGTTTCTTTAGGAGCTCCAAAAATATTTGTTTTGGCGATTCCAGGAATAGAGTGTAGTTCTTTTTCAATATAATCTGTATATTTAGAAAGTTCAGAATAGGAATATCCATCACTAGTTATAGCAAAAAACATTCCATAAACATCTCCATAATCATCTAGAACAATTGAAGGGACTATTCCATTAGGAAGGCCAATTTGAGCATCGTTAATTTTTTTTCTAACATTATCCCAATATTGTTGTAAATTTTTGCTTTTAACAGACTCATTTAATTTTATTTTAACTTGAGAATATCCATATTTAGAAACACTTTCAGTGAATTCTATGTTTGGAATTTTTTGTAGAGCCTGCTCTATTTTATCAGTTACAAAAAGTTCAGTTTCATGAGGAGAAGCTCCAGGATATAAGGTT
>Ga0172377_10005474_pt1 | contig 13053 bp, 8 predicted proteins | sample Pumphouse3metaG_FD_119749 | JGI IMG/M metagenome (GOLD analysis project Ga0172377, IMG submission 119749) | Leachate microbial communities from a municipal landfill in Southern Ontario, Canada - Pumphouse #3 metaG | ecosystem: Engineered > Solid waste > Landfill > Unclassified | place: Canada... | reverse complement strand
TGATAATTCGCAGAGTGGATGTCCCCAAGAGTGGTAACCTGGAAAGCCAGGCTAGAACCTTACGCTTCAACGCTTTTGAGCAGGTGATGAGCAACTATTCCTTTCATAAAATCCTGCTGGCGCACCATCGTGACGATCAGGCAGAGACAGTGCTGCAGAATTTGTTTCGGGGTGCAGGAGTTGGAGGTATGGCAGGGATTAAGCCCATGATAGGTAATATCGTGCATCCCATGTTGATCTTTACACGTGCAGAACTGGAAGAGATATTACAGGAAGCCTCGCTCCCCTGGCAGCAGGATGCCAGTAATCTGGATAATGGCTTTACCCGCAATAAGATACGCAACGACCTGCTTCCCAAACTTAAAGAAGAATACAATAACACCATCACAGAGCGATTGGCAAAACAGGCAGAGATATTTAACCTGGCAGACCAGCTATTGCAGACCAGGGCAAAGCTGCAAACCAAACGGATTGCGCTGGAATATGCCCCGCAGAAAGTGGTTCTGAGCATTTCTACCCTACAGAAACTAAGCGATATAGAGCAGTATTACGTACTGCGCCAGTCTTTCAGGCTGATCACTAACCAAGAAACAGATTTCATGGCGGTGCATTTTGAGGCTATCCAGGATATCTTAGATTCACAAGGCTCGAAACAATTGCACTTGACCTTGGGAGTGAAAGTAAAAAAAATGTATGACGAGCTGCACCTATACCAGAAAGAAGATACCACGGCGATTACAGAAGATGAGCTGGAAATAGATATGGACAGAGCAAGAGCCGTTTTTGGAGATTATCGCTTTACCTTCAAATACTTAAGGGTGGAACCCAAGGATTACTTTGTGGATGGTGGAACCTATCACATCTTAATCGATGCAGATAAAGTTGATTATCCCTTTAAGATCAGATTCAGAAAGCCGGGAGACCGTTTTGTCCCCTTTGGTATGGAGCATTTTAAGCGTTTGAAAGAGTTTTTTATTGACGAAAAAGTACCGAAATATGATAGGGAATTAGTTCCCATCATGGACGATGGGGAAAAACTGTTCTGGATCGTGGGACACCGGGTAGATGAGAGGGTGCGTTTTGATGAAAACACCACGCATTACTTGCAAATTATAGCCGAACCCACACAAATAAAGCCTAAACGGGCAGCAAACCGTAAAAAAAACGCAAGAGGAAATGATGAATCTGATGAATTGTGATATTTCAGCCGTACTCTTTGATGAATATAGGATACAAACTCGCATCCGTGAAATCGGATCGGAGATAACCAACGACTATAGAGAAAGAAAACCGATACTAATCGGCATCCTGAAAGGTGGATTTATCTTCTTGGCGGATCTGGTGCGCAGTATAACCATCCCCATGGAAGTGGATTTCCTGGCGATATCGAGCTATGGAGACGGAACCAGCAGCAGCGGAATAGTGAAAATCCGCAAAGATATCGATATTGATATCTGTGGCAGAGACGTGATTATTGTGGAAGATATCGTAGATTCAGGATTGTCCATGCAATACATCATGGATTACCTCTGGCAGCATAAACCAAGCAGTTTACGCACCTGCGTGCTGTTGGACAAACCGGAAGCACACAAGATAGAAGTTAAGTTCGATTATGTGGGCTTTGAAGTACAGAACGAATTCGTAGTTGGCTATGGGCTGGATTTTGCCGAAACCTACCGCAACCTGCCATATATAGGCATTTTAAAAGAAGAGTTATATCAATGAAGAAAGTGGCTATTACTGCTCTAAGTATGGCAGGACTAAGTAGCTTATTCGCTACAGCATCAGATTCTGTCGCCGTACTTCCAGAAGCAATGAAGAAGACGGGAGCGATTTTCGAGCAATTCTCCACGATGATAAATTACTTTATCTATGCACTGCTGGCGATATCGCTAATCAGTGCCGTCCGGATGTACCTGGCTAAACGGCGGATAAAGAAAGATGGGGGAATTGTCCCTCCTCCCATGCAGCCTAACTCGCCCAACAAGATGAAACCAAAGAAGAATACCTTCTCTCTTCCGCTGCTGATCCTATTGGTGATATTGACGATTGTGATTTTCCACACGCTGAATAACGACAATACTCCCGTAGCCAAAGAGAGCTATAGTAACTTTATTCAGCGGGTCAGCAATCGGCAGGTGGCTCAGGTGCAGTTTACCGAAAAAGACATTCTTTATGCCGATCTTGCCGGTAAGAAATATGTTAGCACCCTCCCCTTCGAAAGCCCGCAACTGGTGGATTCTCTCATCGCCAAAGGGATAAAAGTTAATGCCACAAAGCCTTCCCGCTGGGGCTGGGTCTTAAGTAGCGTATTTCCTATCTTGCTGCTGATCCTATTCTACGTCTTTATTTTAAGAGGAATGAGCAGCCAGAATTCCAAGGCATTCAGCTTTGGGAAGAGCAAGGCACGGCTTCATGAAGCCAGCAAATCCGGCATTACCTTTAAGGATGTTGCAGGAGTGGATGAGGCAAAAGAAGAGTTGCAGGAGATTGTGGAATTCCTGAAAGACCCTAAGAAGTTCCAAAGACTGGGGGGAAGAATCCCGCGCGGGGTGCTATTGGTAGGCAGACCGGGAACAGGTAAAACCTTGCTGGCAAAAGCCGTATCCGGAGAAGCGGGAGTACCCTTCTTTTCGATAAGCGGTTCGGATTTCGTAGAGATGTTCGTGGGTGTGGGTGCTGCCAGAGTTCGTGACCTCTTCGAGCAAGCTAAGAAGAATTCACCTTGCATTACCTTTATTGACGAGATTGATGCAGTGGGCAGACATAGAGGCACTGGATTGGGTGGCGGACACGATGAGCGTGAACAAACCCTGAATCAGTTGCTTGTGGAGATGGACGGTTTTGAACCCAATGAAGCGGTTATTATTATCGCTGCTACGAATCGCCCCGATATACTTGATCCTGCGTTGCTGCGTCCGGGACGTTTTGACCGTCAGGTAACCGTTGATTTGCCAGATATTAAGGGGCGTACAGAAATCCTAAAAGTCCACTCTGCCAAAGTTCCTTTATCGGACGATGTACATTTGGAGCTAATCTCTCGTGGCACTCCCGGTTTTAGCGGTGCAGACCTGGCTAACTTGGTGAATGAAGCTGCGTTAATAGCTGCTACGAAGAACAAGACTAAGATTGAAATGAATGATTTTGAAGAAGCAAAAGACAAGCTCACCCTCGGTAAGGAAAAGAAAAGCCGGGTTATTGCGGAAGAAGATAAACGCTTAACTGCCTATCATGAAATTGGGCACGTGCTTACCTCTATATTCCAAGAGAAAACCGAACCCGTGCACAAGGTTTCCATTATCCCGCGTGGGTTTACGGGTGGTGCCACCCACTACTTGCTAAGCGATAAAACGGGCTATTCCCGCAGCTATCTGAAGCAGATGTTAGTTACCCTTTTGGGTGGACGTGCCGCCGAAGAAATAGTATTTGGCGAGCTAACCACCGGCGCAGGAAATGATTTGGAACGCTGCACGGATATCGCCAAGAAGATGGTTTGCACTTGGGGTATGAGCGATAAAATAGGACCCATGACCATTGGCAAAGAGCAGGGAGAAGTGTTTCTCGGCAAAGAAATAGGCGGCAGAGATGTGCACAGCGACGAAACCTCCCAAATTGTGGATAGTGAGATTCGCCACTTCATTACCGAAGCACATGATCAAGCCAAAGAGATTCTTACTGCCCACAGAGCACTTATGGAACTGCTAGCTATAGAATTACAAGAAAAAGAGACACTCGGAACCGATGAGATATTCCAGCTAGTTCTGGCTAATATAGATGCTGGAGATCCCGAGCTGGTGAATGCAAAATATAGGAAAGCCTTGGAATTGCGTTTTGAGCATACTGACATCATTGTGCAAGCAGAAGAAATACCCGAAGAAATACCCGAAAATACCCCTGAACCAGAGGAAGAAAGCTGATGGATATGCATGGAACCACCATCATAGGAATGCATTACAAGGGGCACACTGCTATCTGTGGAGATGGGCAGGTAACCCTTGGCGATACCATTCTGAAAGGCAAGGCGATCAAGATCCGCCGGATATTCAACGGGCAGGTGATAATTGGCTTTGCAGGGGCTACCGCAGATGCATTCAGCTTGCTGGAGAAATTTGAAGAGAAGCTGAATGCCAATAAGGGTAACTTGCGCAAATCCGCTATTGAACTGGCAAAAGACTGGCGTCACGATAAGGTATTACGCAGGCTGGAAGCAATGCTGATTGCCGGAGATAAAGATGGTATCTTGCTCATCAGTGGTGTGGGTGACGTGCTGGAAGCCGATGATAACATCATTGCCATTGGCAGTGGAGGCAACTATGCCCTTGCCGCTGCGCGTGCGCTGGTATCCAAGACCAAGCTTTCTGCAAAAGAAATAGTCACCGAAGCTATTCTGATAGCTTCCGAGATATGTATCTACACGAACAACAATTACATAGTAGAGGAAATCTAATTGAACCAGATAGAAAACCTTACTCCGCAGCGTATCGTGGAGGAATTGGATAAATATATCATTGGGCAGAACCAAGCCAAGCGCAGTGTAGCCATTGCCTTGCGTAACCGGTGGCGCAGGCAACAAATATCCGGAGATATGAAGGGAGAAATAATCCCTAACAATATCATCTTGATAGGGCCTACGGGTATCGGTAAAACAGAGATTGCCCGGCGCATCTGCAAGCTTACGGGAGCACCCTTTATCAAGGTCGAAGCATCCAAATTCACCGAGGTTGGCTATGTGGGGCGTGATGTGGAATCCATGGTGCGGGAATTGATGGCAAATGCCATTAGCCAGGTGCGCGACCGCATGGTGGAAGAGGTGAAACCGCAGGCGCATGACGCAGCCGTGGAAATGGTGCTGGATATATTACTGCCACGTGGAAAGCGCAGCAAGAAGAGCAACCCTGCTACAGATTCTCCTGAGGCTTTGCGTTACCAACGCAGCCGTGAAAAGATGCGCACTAAGCTGCTAACCGGCTCTCTTGACGATAAAGAGATAGAGATTGAACCAGAACACGATGGCTTCCCTATCTTTGAAGTTATGCCCAATCCCAATATGGAGATGCTGGATATAGATTTTAGCGAAATGCTCTCCAATTTAATGCCGGGGCGTGGTAATAGCAGGAAACAAAATCTAAGCGTATCCGATGCTTTAAAACGCTTCACAGAGAGTGAAATTAACCGCATGATAAGCAAGGAAAAGCTTACCGAAACTGCGAAACAAAGCGTGGAAGAGAACGGGATTATCTTTATCGATGAGATAGATAAAATAGCCACCACCGATAAACATGGAGGCATCGATGTATCCCGCAGCGGGGTTCAGCGAGATTTACTACCTATCATAGAGGGTTCTATGGTGCCCACCAAACATGGCATGATCGATACCGCTCATATCCTGTTTATTGCCGCCGGTGCTTTTCATACGGCAAAGCCATCGGATTTAATCCCAGAATTGCAAGGCAGGTTTCCCATTCGTGTGGAGCTGAATAGCCTCACACAGGGTGATTTTGAGCGGATACTAACCGAACCGGAGAACTCTCTTACCAAGCAGTATCGAGCTATTTTCCGCAGTGAAGGTGTGGATCTCAAGTTTGCCCCCGAAGCGATAAAGGAAATAGCCCGTTTCGGAGCGCTTGCCAATGAAAAGATGGAAGATATCGGAGCACGCAGATTGCATACGATAATGAATGCCTTGTTAGACGAATTTCTCTTCGCAATGCCGTCCCAAGATTTAAAAACCGTTAAGATCACCAAAAAGATGGTAAGCGAACGGCTTACCCCAGTTATTGAGAGCGACGATCTTTCCCGTTTTATCCTGTAATCATGTTCGCAAAGTTAAAAAGCCTATTTGTATCCCTTACCATACGTAATTACCGTATTTTCTTTATGGGGCAGGGGGTGTCTTTAATAGGCACTTGGATACAGCGAACAACGATGGGCTGGTTTGTATATCGTTTAACTGGTTCCGCTTTCTTGCTCGGTTTGGTGAGCTTTCTTTCCATGATCCCATCTGTGTTCATCAGTCCTTTTGCAGGTGCTTGGGCAGATAGATGGAATCGGCATCACACGATGATTTTAACCCAGGTGGCGTTTTTGGTGCAGACATCTGTTTTGGCAATATTGGTGCTCACCGGAGTAATCAACAAAAACGTGCAATACCCAATTTTAATTTTAGCAGCTATCCAGGGCATTATAGACGCCATTGATGCTCCTATCCGGCAGAACTTTGTGATAGACCTCGTTGCCAAGCGCAGTATGCTGCCCAACGCCATTGCCACTAATTCTGCCATGTTTAATGGTGCACGTCTTATTGGTCCAGCCGTGGGTGGTTTTCTTATTATCATGTTTAGCGAAGGCGTATGTTTTGCCATCAATGCCATTTCCTATATCCCGGTGATTATCTCCCTGTTTTTCATCAAGATAGATTATCCTGCTGTGGCTCGCACCAAAGAATCCACGATCAAGAAGATAGTAGCCGGATGGAAGTATTCCTGGCACAGTTTCCCGATTCGTTTCCTGATTGCCAACTTGGCGGTTTACACTCTGTTTGGCATGTCCTACGCCACGCTGATGCCTATTTTTGCCAAGGATATCCTGCATGGTAATTCCAGCACGCAGGGCTTGTTAATGTCCACGGCTGGGATTGGTGCGCTTACTGGTTCGATGATCCTGGCATCGCTGAAGAACATCCGTGGTATGTCTCTGCGCCTCATCGTAACCGGCATGAGTTTTAGTATCGCGTTGGTTTGCTTTGCTTTTTCCGGGTCACTTTGGTTAAGCATGTTTCTAATGCTTTTCATCGGCTTTACCATGATGATGACTATGGCAACCACAAACACCCTTATCCAAAGCACGGTATCGGATTCTATGCGGGGCAGAGTTATCAGTTTATACACCATGTCTTTTTCCAGCATGTCTCCCTTTGGCAGTCTATTAGTAGGCAGCTTATCCAGTAAAATAGGGGCACGCTATACTTTGCTTATCAGCGCCTCAATCTGCTTTGTGTGGTCTATTTACGGCTTGAAGCTAGTACCCCAGTTTTCGCGGGGTATCATGCGCATGCTGGTGCTTAGCAAAAACACCGATGTTTACCGTGTCCGTAAATTTGCACCGGAGCTAAGAGTACGATGAAAATGTTCTTTCATCTTGGCAAACGAGAACCAAACTACCGTAGTTTGATGGAGCAGCAGGTGGATTTCGAGCTGCAAGGCAGAATCATCCCCGTTTCCAGGCTGGTGATTGCCGATCAAACTCATTCCGATCTCGTGCATCTATGCAGCGAGACAGATTGTGGAGCCGGGCTGGGCAGCAAGCCGCAGATACCTATCGTCGATGGCTTTATCACCAATATCCCCAATCAATTTCTGCTTATCCGCACGGCTGATTGCACCCCTATTATTCTCATGGACAATAGGCTCATGGTGGTTTCCGCTTTGCACAGTGGACGCGAAGGGACACGGAAGAACATCGCGGGAAAAGCAGTTAAGCTGATGCAAGAGCATTATGGCAGTGACCCTAGCGACATTTGCGCATTTATCGGCGCAGGCATTTGCCATCAGCATTACGAAGTTAGCGAAGCCATATACAGCGAATACAACCATAGCCTCTTGGAAATGGGTTTGCATCCTGCAACCGATTTGCATCGTCATATAAATATCCGAAAGGGCATCTTTCAACAGCTTATTCAGGCTGGAATCCCTTTCAAAAACATTGATAATGTCCATGACTGCACCTTTGAAAGCACGGATTATCATTCTTTTCGCCGTGAAGGCAGCCACAACCGTCAAATAAACCTAGTGGGGATCGTTTATGAATAAAATCATCACCAACAAAGCCGGAAACCTAGTGCTGGAGCTGAGACAAGACACCATGTCCGCCTGGCTAACCATCAAAAACAGCGGGAAGCTTATTGACGAGGGAGACATCCTTGCCCTCATCGAAGAAGCGGGAATCAAAACAGGTTTTGAAGAGGCAATTCGCCATATACGGGAGAACTCTCTGGAAAAGGATTTCGATGTTCCCATTCCCATCGCTATCTGTAATGTGAAGGAAAACACCAGTATTCTGCGCTATAACTTCAATCCAGATTTGCAGATTGATCTTTCCGCGAGCATCAACTTCACAGATTTGGAACGCCTCAGTTATGTGCAAGCAGGGGCAGTTGTTGCAGATTATTCCAGCAATCTCTTCGAGCAGGGCGGAAGTATCTACGACATCTTTGGCGAGCTGATAAATGCCGGCACTATCGATGAAGAACAAGCTCTCAGCCTGTGTGGAACCAATGTCAGCTTCGATAAAGCCAATCGAGATTTTACCACCAGCAAAATGGGCTATCCCTATTTGGACGATCAGGGCAAAATCTGCGTATTAGATACGCTTGTTTTAAGCGGCGAAGAAATCCCCAATGAAGCTCAAATCCGCACCCCCCTCGATGTGGTAATCAAGGGCGGATTAACTTGCGTTAATTTAGTGTGTGGTGGCAATTTAAGCATCGATGGTGACCTCCACTCTTCCAGTGTCCATGTAACGGGTGATTTCTCTATAGAGGGTAGCATTATCGCCTGTGCCGCAGGCGGGGTGAAGGTTATGGGCAATCTTAGCTGCCACAGCATTCGTGATTCTTTGATACTTTGCCGCCAACAGCTTAGCTTCAGCGGGAGTATCGATAATTGCACCGTGGCTTGTGATGGCGACATTCTGGGTGACCATCAAAATAGCCTAATTCGGGGTGGTTCAGTTCAGGCAGGTGGTTCCATCTCCATCGCAGAAGCTGGTTCTGAAGATGGCAGTGTTACAGAATTGGAAGTAGCCATCTGTCCTTTTTACCGTGCAATTCTTATGCAAATGACCCGTGAACTAATCCACTATAAAGAAGATAGCGAAGCCAACGCGGAAGCAATTGCAGAGCTACAACTACAGATAAAAAAAGCTGAATCCGATTTGGATGAGCAGCTAAACGCATTTTTACGCCGTCCCAGCGAAGATAAAAAGAGTATTATTGTCCACCGAGACGTGCGTCCACCAGTTTCTATCAGGGTGCTGAAGCACTCTGAAGAGATAAAAAAAGCTCAGCAAGGACTGGAAATTATCGAAAAGGAATGATTTTGGCATTCCAAAACCAAGACACTTCTTTTTTTTAGACAGATATTTTGCTTTCTTGCTGCTTGCCGGCTGTTCGAAGCTGGGTTGATCGGGATCTGATCGGGATCTCATCGGGATAACACCCGATCAAAGCCTGTTCAGCTCGCCATCGGAACCGTTTCGGATAAGCAAGAACGAAGCAGACAAGATGAATAAGTTTTAGTTAATAGATGGAGATAGAACATGAAAAAGAGCCTTTTGATGACTCTGTTAGTGCTTATAGGGATTGCGGGTTTATATGCCGTAGAGCCTGCTTTCGTAAACAATCCAGCAATTTCGCCGGATGGAACCCAAATCTGTTTTTGTTATGATACCGATCTTTGGGTAATGCCCTTTAAGGGCGGTGTGCCAAGACGCTTAACAAAAACAGCCAGCGACGAATGGAACCCGCAATGGAGCCCTGACGGCAGTATGATTGCTTTTTCAGCCAACCGTGAAGGCAGCAGCTACGTTTACATTATGTCCGCCGAAGGTGGGGAAGCAAGGGTTGTAACTCGTGAAAGCATGGGCGTGTCCGATTGGTTTAACGATTCCAAATATCTCTTATGCACCAAGCATAGCCTGCGTTGGGGCAGATCCTTTTACAAAGTCCCGCTTGATGGCTCCCGTCCGGAACTGATCGCCGAAATTGGCAATAGCTACGCTTCTCTATCACCGGATAATACTCAAATCGTGTTTCAACAAGGCGGCTATCCGGATCGTGAAGCATATCGCGGCTCTGCCAATGGCGAATTATGGCTGCTGGATATCGCTTCCAAGAAATATACCAACCTTAGCAATACAGACTACTCGGAGCTTTACCCTCGCTACTCTCACTATAGCAATTCACTATTCTATTGCGGAGCTAAAGACGAGCAACTGCAACTGATGCGCGTGGACAAAATGAACTTCAAAAAGCCTGTTATATTGTCCAAATTAGGTAAATTCAGTGCCAGGGATATCACCGTTGCAAGGACAAATGACCGGGTTGTATTTACAGTCTTCGATGCGCTTTATACTTATGATCCCACCAAAATAGGCGGGAATCCGGTAACCAAACTTAAGATTGATCTGGCGTCCGACGACTGGCAGGATACCATTGTGCGCAGTAAGATGAAGAACGAATTTGATATGTATGCGGTTTCTCCTGACGAGCTGCTGCTAGGCTTTAACTACAAATACGACAGCTTTTTAATGCCCCGCAAAGGCGGAGAAGCAAAGCAATTTACCTTCGATCACAATGCTGCCAATTCTATGCAGTTTTTGGATAAACGCAAGCTGATCATCAGCAAACTGGATGCCGGCAAAAACAAACTGTTCAGCGTTGATGTAGATTCTCTGCAAACCACCGTGAAACCTATAGCTTGGTTTGGCGCGGATAGCCTTAGCGTGGAAGATGTTTATATGAACGGTGAAGGCAGATGGACAATCATGTATGCAGATCATGAGCGCGGCAGGAAGGTCGCTGTGGCGGATTCTGGCTTTGTTAATATTCGCCCTCTTGATACACCTTGGGCGGTAAATACCGGCTTCGTCCTAAACAAAGCTGGTACTTATGCGGTTTACGGAACGGTTAGAGACGATGATTATATACGTGAATTGTATCTGCTGGACATGAAAACGGGGGAAAACCGCAGGTTGCTTGCCGATGATGCGTGGATTAGTTCCTTGAGCTGGACACACGACAACAAATCCATCCTTTTAAGCCGGAATAGCTCCATATACCGCTTGGACTTGGTGCCAAGAGACGAGTTTGAATACGAAAAAGATAACTGGAAAGAGGTGTTTGCCCCTGCCAAAGAAAAGCCGGATACCACAAAAGCAGAGATAAAAGATGATGATAACGAAGATTTTACTCTGGATATCGTGGCAGAGGAAGTGAAGCCTGAAGCTATCCCCACACAGCTTGATATCGTATGGGAAGGCTTGGATAAACGTTACTATCCCGTGATCCCTACTACAGATGCATACCTGTTTGTCTTTTCTGTGATAGACGATAGCACCTTCTATTACATTGAACATTATGGGAAACAGGATAAGAATAGCAGCCTCAAAAAGGCTAATATCTACGGGAACAACATCAAAGAAGAATTCAGTTTTGGCAAACAAGCCAGCTCTTATACGCTGGTTGCTAAGACTATATATTACCTGGAAGGCAGCAAGCTGAAATCCTACAATATGTCATCGTCTGCCCGCAAGGAGATTGTAGGGGAGCTGGATTACCAATACGATAAGACAGTTTTGAATAGTAGGGTGTTCGAACAAGTGTGGGGTGCTTTTGGGGACAATTTCTACGATCCCGATATGCATGGCAAGAACTGGAATCAACAATATCAGCTTTACCGTCCCTATGTGGATAAAGCACGCTCCATTGATGATGTTGCCACTATTATAGACGAGATGATTGGCGATGTTAATGCCTCTCATACGGGCTTTTACCCGCGCCAGGAAGAGAGCAGGTTCTACAATCCCCTGGCTTATATCGGCGCAGAGTGGGATTATCAAAGCCTTACACCCGAAGGGATAAAGCTGGGCAGAGTGTATCCAACATCACGCTTGGCAGCGGTTTACAAGCTGAAAGGCGGAGAACTGATTACCCATATTGATGGGCTTAAAATTACCAGGCAAACACCGATAGATTCCCTCCTTGCAGGCAAGATTGGCAAGAAGATTGCCCTTAGCTTCCTGAAAGATGGAGTTCCGCAGGAAGCGGTTATCACCGGACTCAATTATAGCCAGGCACGTGATCAATGGTACACCTTTAGAATAGAACAAAGCAAGGCTTTGGTAAATAAACTGTCCGATGGCAAGCTTGGTTATATCCACATTCAGGCTATGGGCGGCAGCGATTGGAGCAAGTTCTATGCAGAGCTGTTCCGTGAAAACTCCGATAAAGAAGCACTGGTAATCGATGTGCGTGGTAACTATGGGGGACACATTCACGATCAGATTATCTCGCTGCTGCAAAAGAAACGCTATGCCTATTCCACCAGCAGAAACCTCAACCGCGAGCAAAGGGCAGAGCCACGCCGTGCCTGGGATAGACCTACGATCGTGCTTGTGAACGAAGATTCGTTTAGCGATGGCGAGATATTCCCCACGGTGTATCAGGAACTGAAACTGGGAAAAGTGGTAGGGATTCCTTCCAGTGGTGCAGTGATTGGCACTTGGCAGTATGACCTGATAGATGGCTCTTCCATGCGTATGCCCGGCTCGGGCTGGTATAAGCTGGATGGCACCAACATGGAAGGCACTGGTGCCCAACCTGATATCGTGGTAGAGAACTTACCGGAAGATGTGATTGCAGAACGCGATCCTCAGCTTGAGCGCGCTGTTAAGGAACTGCTTAAAGATTTGAAATGATGAACCAAACTGAGCTAAACAACCTGATTCTAAGAGCTAATTCGCTGATGAGAAGCAATTGGCTGCATGCGGTGCACATTCTGGAACAGGCAAAGGAAGAGCATCCAGAGAACCTGCGCATCCTTATGAATCTGGGCGATGTGTTTCTGGAAAAACGTTTTTACGAAAAGGCACTAAGCTATTACCAACAAGCTAATGCCATCAGCACCGATGATCCTCAGTTATTGTATCTTATCGGCAACTGCTATTTCGCTACGGGGGAATACCGGATTGCCATTACCTATTTTAACCAGATTGACGATCCGCCTCCGGAAGTGCTATATAACAAAGCGCTGGGACTTTCTTTTCTAGGTTCCTACAAGGAAAGTATCATCGTTATCCTCCAAATCCTCAAAGTATTGGATGACAACCCCTTTATTTACTTTCTACTGATAGAGCAGTACTTACGGGTTCAGAATTATGATGAGGCGTATCGAATAATCAACACTGCCGAAAAGAGATTTGGCAAGCACCGCCAGCTATTATTGCTCTCTGCCGTCGTATATAGTAAAAAGGGAATCTGGCTAAAAGCCTTTCATT
>Ga0172377_10005465_pt1 | contig 13065 bp, 14 predicted proteins | sample Pumphouse3metaG_FD_119749 | JGI IMG/M metagenome (GOLD analysis project Ga0172377, IMG submission 119749) | Leachate microbial communities from a municipal landfill in Southern Ontario, Canada - Pumphouse #3 metaG | ecosystem: Engineered > Solid waste > Landfill > Unclassified | place: Canada... | reverse complement strand
GAAGTTGCACCTTAATTACTCCTGTTTGCCTTCTTGACCACAATTATGCCTTTTGTCATTCCTGGAATGGCTCCTCTGATAATGAGGATGTTTCGCTCGGCATCGGCTTGGATAACCTCGAGATTGCGCACTGTAACCTGCTCAACCCCCATGTGGCCGGCCATTTTCTTTCCTTTTAATACTCGTCCGGGTGTAGTGCCCGAACCAATTGAACCCGGGGCTCGCAAGCGGTCTGACTGGCCATGCGTTTTGGGACCACCGCTGAAACCATGGCGTTTTACCACCCCTGCAAACCCTCTGCCTTTGGAAATGCCGGTAACATTAACCTTATCACCGGGAGCAAACATGCTAACATCAACGGTATCTCCCTGGGTAACTCCATCGATACTGTCCAGGCGTATTTCCTTCAGGCAAGCCGGTTTTTCCATGTCTTTGGAATGCCCCTGAACCGCTTTGGTAACACGTTTCGCCTGGCCAAATCCCAGTTGTGCGGCCTTGTACCCATCCCTTTCGTCGGTTTTGACCTGTATAACCTTGCAGGGACCAGCCTCTATAACAGTGACTGCTTCGGCCTTTCCTTTTTCATTAAAGACCTGGGTCATCCCCAGCTTTTTTCCTAAAATACCTGTTAACATTTTTTAACCCTTAAATCTTAATATCTATGCTGACCCCTGCCGGCAAATTAAGCTCCGTCAAAGAGTCAACTGTTTTGGAAGTAGTTTCCATAATATCAATCAAACGCTTGTGCGTCCGTATCTCGAAGTGCTCCTGGGAGTCCTTGTCGATAAACGGCGAACGCGTAACAGTATAACGGTTTATTCGGGTCGGTAAAGGTATCGGCCCTACAACCGTTGCACCGGTGCGTTCCAGGGCACCAACTATTTGCTGGGCAGCCTGATCTAATACCTTGTGGTCAAAAGCCTTGAGTTTAATTCTTATTTTCTGTTTAGCCATATCCTATCCTGATTTTGCCTACTTTAACTGAGCCAGCACTGACTCAGGTACTTCCTGGTATTCGAAAAATTCAAGGGCGTAGTTAGCACGTCCCTGGGTAATAGATCTTAAAACCGTGGCATATCCGAAAGTCTCCGCAAGGGGGATCAACCCTTTTACGGTAACAGTATCACCACCGCTGTCAATCCCCTGAATCTGACCGCGGCGCGAGTTGACATCGCCAATAATATCACCAAGAAATGCTTCCGGGCTGGTGATTTCTATTTTCATGATGGGCTCAAGCACCACTGTTCCGGCGTGGGCAAGTGCGTCTTTAAAGGAGAGTGATCCAGCCATTTTATATGCCATTTCAGAAGAATCTACATCATGGTAGCTGCCATCATATACAGTGGCTTTGAAGTCCACCACCGGATAGCCCTTCAACCCACCGGTTACGGATGCTTCTTTAATCCCGTTGCCGGCTGCAACAACAAAAGCTCGCGGAATCGACCCGCCTTTAATTTTGTCTTCAAAAACATATCCGGCATTTCGCTCGAGTGGCTCGTACTCAACCCGTACATGACCATATTGCCCGTGGCCTCCGGATTGGCGTACAAATTTTCCTTCAGCTTTTACACTGCGCTTCAGCGCTTCCTTGAAGGCAACCCGGGGGTTACCTACCTGGGCACTGACTTTATATTCACTCATCATCCGGCTGACAATAACATCCAGATGGAGCTCCCCCATCCCGGATATGACTGTTTGCCCGGTATCGTTATTATAAGAAACCCGGAAAGTCGGATCCTCTTCAGCCAGCTTCTGCAAAGCCTGACCCATTTTATCCTGATCAGCACGGCTTTTGGGTTCGATTGCCACCGAAATAACCGGTTCCGGAAACTTGATGGATTCAAGCAAGATTGGCTGCGTCATAGTGCAAAGGGTATCGCCGGTAAAAGTATTCTTCAACCCCATAGTGGCAATAATGGCACCTGTGTCAGCCTCTTCCAGTTCTTCATAGCGGTTCGCGTTCATCAGGACCAGCCGGCCAATCCGCTCCCGGTTTTGCTTGGTAGCGTTATAAACCTGAGAGCCTTCTTTCAGTTTGCCTGAATATACTCTGAGATACACTAACCTGCCGATGAAAGGATCGGCAACAACTTTAAAGGCGAGGGCAGAAAACGGTGCTTCATCGTCCACTGGCCTTATTACTTCTTCACCGGAGTTGATATCGATGGCTGCCACCGGCGGCATATCCAGCGGTGAGGGAAGATATGCAACAACAGCATCAAGAAGCAGGGTTACACCCTTGTGTTTAAGAGCACTGCCACACATAACCGGGATAACCTTGTTTGAAAGAGTGCCCCGCCTGACGGCAGTTTTAATCTTGTCCGGGGTAATCTCCTGCCCATCAATATAGGCGTTCATTATATCATCATCAATTTCTGCCAGAGTATCTATAAGCAGCTGGCGGAATTTCTCTACACGTTCCTTTTCAACCGAAGGGATTTCACACGGGGTAAGCTTCCCTTCCTTTTGCCCGTCCATAGTGAAAGCCTGGTTTTCCACCAGATCAACAACGCCAAGGAAAGTGTCCTCCTTGCCAATCGGACACTGTATAGCCAGAGGCTTGGCATTCAAACGCTCGCGTATCATTTTAATACAGCGTTCAAAATTAGCCCCGGTCCTGTCCATTTTATTGATAAAACATATCCGGGGAACGTCGTATTTGTCTGCCTGCCTCCAGACCGTCTCAGACTGGGCTTCCACGCCATTAACAGCGTCAAATACCACAACACCGCCGTCAAGAACGCGTAAGCTGCGCTCTACTTCGGCGGTGAAATCAACATGGCCGGGGGTATCAATAATATTAATGCGGCAATCATGCCAGTAGCAGGTGGTAGCTGCCGAAACAATTGTAATGCCACGCTGCTTTTCAAGATCCATCCAGTCCATGACAGTGGTACCCTCATCGACCTGCCCGAGCTTATAGGTACGGCCGGTATGGAACAGTATACGCTCGGTAACTGTTGTTTTACCGGCATCTATATGGGCGATGATGCCAATGTTGCGTATTTTTTCTAGAGGGTAACTTCTGGACATTTTTCTTTAACTCGGAAACTGTTATTTTAAATTCTTAGTTCAGTATGCTTAAACCACGTTGGATCGTTCCACCGCCTGTTTGAACAGGCATGCCTACCAGCGATAATGCGCAAAAGCCCGGTTGGCTTCCGCCATTTTATGGGTTTCCTCCCGCTTTTTAATTGCTGCTCCCTGGCTCTTGTAAGCATCCATAAGCTCGGACGCCAGTTTTTCTGCCATTGAGTGGCCGCTCCGGGAACGGCTTGCTTTCAGTATCCAGCGCATCGCAAGCGAAGTGTTTCTCCCCTGCCGCACTTCAACTGGTACCTGGTAAGTGGCCCCACCTACCCGTCTGGGCCTTACTTCAACCAGGGGAGTAACATTATTAAAAGCCGTCTCGAGCACCGAAAGCGGCTCTTTGCCTTCCTTTTCTTCAATGATATCCATTGCCCCGTAAACAATTTTTTCGGCTACGCTCTTCTTGCCGCCATACATTATCTTGTTCACCAGCAAACCTATCAACAGACTGCCATATTTGGCATCCGGAAGCAGTTCGCGCTTTTTAATTTGAGCTCTTCTTGGCATTTATCTTCTCCCGCCTTATGCAGCCTTCTTTGGTCGTTTGGCGCCATATTTACTGCGCCCCTGTTTACGGTTGTTGACGCCGCTGGCATCAAGTGCCCCGCGAACAATATGGTACCGTACACCGGGAAGATCCGGCACGCGGCCACCCCTGATCAAAACAACCGAGTGCTCCTGCAGGTTATGGCCTTCCCCGGGTATGTAGGCAGTCACCTCAATCCCGTTTGACAAGCGCACCCTGGCAATTTTACGTAAAGCCGAGTTAGGCTTCTTCGGAGTTGTAGTTTTTACCTGTACGCACACGCCGCGCTTCTGGGGCGAGCCCTTGCGACCTTTATTTGTCCGGTTCTTCAATGCGTTGAACGTAAACCGGAGCGCCGGCGTTTTGGTCTTTTCGGTGACCTTTTCACGCCCTTTTCTAACTAATTGATTTACCGTGGGCAAATTTTCCCCCTTAATACAAGGCTTTCTTGAAAAATCCAAAGGATGAGTCAAGCCCATCCTTTGCATTATAAAGGACTAACTCACCGTTAGCCCTTTGTTCGAACCGCCTTAGTGATAAGCAACAGCCTATAAGAGTAGCACAATCAATTTATCACTGTCAAGCTTAAAAAGCTTTGATTGGCTCGTTTAAAAACCGCAAAATCATATCATAACCAGCATTGTATTGACAAGCCGGGTAGGCAGTGTTAGAATGCTTCAGCATCAGCACACAGGTTTATATACACTAAGGTTAAAAACACATGAATGTTACAAGGAAATCATTTTGGGGCTACTTTTATTACAACCCGTCCTTCGGGAGGGCTGGCTTGTAGTCTCTGGCATCCATTTTTGTCCAAACAGCTAAACCCTCCCTTGAAGAGGGTTTTTTGTTTTTAAAGGCTTTTACCTAAATATTTTGGAGGCAGGAACCATGATAATAATGAACAAAGCGGCAACCACTGAAGAAATCAGCGGAGTAGTGAATGATCTTAAAAACCACGGTCTGGCGGCAGATGTCTCTACAGGTGAAATACGTACCGTAATCGGAATCATAGGTGATGAAAGCCTGATTTCGGCTACCCATCTTGAAACACTGCCCGGTGTAAAAGAGGTTCGCCTGATCGAGACGCCTTATAAACTGATTAACCGGGAGTATTCAACACTGTTTGACGGCAAGACTGAAAGCCGGGCGGTAAAAGTTGGCGGGGTAACCATAGGTAATTGTGAACCGGTTTTTATGGCCGGGCCATGCGCAATAGAAAGCAAAGGCCAGTTAATGCGGATTGCTGAGGAAGTGAAAGGTGCAGGTGCAGATATTCTGCGAGGCGGTGTTTTCAAACCGCGGACATCGGTCCATTCGTTTCAGGGGCTGGGGTCAAGCGAAGAGGGTGCAGAACAGGCCCTGAAATGGCTTCGCGAAGCCGGGGACAAGTTCGATATGCCGGTAATAACTGAGGTACGCGGCGAATCTCATGTTGAAATCGTAGCCAAATATGCTGATATCCTGCAAATCGGTTCCCGCAATATGTATAACCAGGATCTGCTAACAAAAGTTGCCAGAGCGGGAAAACCAGTCTTGCTCAAACGCCATTTCGGAGCAAGCATAGAGGAGTTTCTCTCATTCGCAGAGTATATTGCCGCTTCCGGTAATAAGGATATAATTCTGTGCGAGCGAGGTGTTTTACCGGTCGGCCGGGGTAAAAGCTATACACGCTACGTCCTTGATCTGCAGGCAGTACCGGTTCTGCAAAAGGAAACTTATCTGCCAACTGTGGTTGACCCGTCTCATGCAGCCGGCAGGAGAGACCTGATAGTGCCCATGAGCATTGCTGCTATTGGTGCAGGCGCATCAGGGCTGGAGATTGAGGTGCACTATAATGCCAAGGAAGCCCGCTGTGATGGCCAGCAGATGATTACTGCAGGTGAACTCAGGTTCATTATTGAATGCTGCAAGAAAGTTAACAAGACTGTCAGAGATTTCAGGGAAGAAAAAACGTAATTACCAATGCATGAATTAGTTTTGAAATATCCCGTTGCAAGCAGCTGCCGCATAGTAACCGGCAACGGGGTTCTGGACCATTTCGCCAGGTTTGCCGGTGAATCCATGCTTATGCAAACGGCTGTCATCATTACCGATTCCAATGTTGGCTCACTCTATGCCGGACAGGTAGCAGGCAACCTCGCAACTGCCGGAATATCTGCCGAAATTATTACACTGCCGGCTGGCGAAAACAGCAAAAACCTCGAAAGCGTCACCGCTGTATACCGCAAACTTGCCGAATTGCATGCTGACCGGGGTACGGAGATTATCGCTCTGGGAGGAGGAGTTATTGGAGATTTGGCAGCCTTTACGGCATCCACATACTTGCGCGGGTTGCCACTGTTGCACATACCAACCTCCCTTCTTGCCCAGGTTGATTCCAGTATCGGCGGTAAAACAGGCGTCAATTTCGACGGTCTGAAAAACCAGATTGGGACTTACTACCATGCACATCTGGTTGTAAGCGATACCGCAGTGCTCTCCACCCTGCCGAAAATCGAGTACATCAACGGTATCGCTGAAATAATCAAGAGCGCATCTATCGCCGATGGTGAGCTGTTTTCCTTGCTGGAGGGTAACATTGAAGCAGTACTTAACCGAAAAAAAGAACTGCTCGAAGAAATAATATTTCGGACAATTAAAATAAAAGGGCAATTAGCAACAGGCGACGAAAGAGACGCCTCATCCAGACGGCTGTTAAATTTTGGCCATACCATCGGACACGGCATCGAATCAGCCACCGGATTGTCTGTGCGGCACGGCCAGGCAATCGCAGTTGGTATGATTGCCGCGGCCAGAATTGCCCGCAAGCTGGAAATTCTTGGCAGTAATGATCTTTCCCGCCTGAAAAACCTTGTATCCCGCGCCGGGTTACCGTTAAGAATCGAAGGGCTGAACCCGGAAGCTGTTATTGATGCAATACGGTATGATAAAAAAATTATTAACGGCCAAGTTAATTTCGTGTTGATAAAAGATCTTGGCAATAGCTTTGTAAGCCAGGAAGTAACTCCGGAAATGATAAAAACGGCACTGCTGGAAGAAAATGAATAATCCGGAAATTTGCGCTGTTATCACAGCTGCCGATACTGCCGTAATCAAACAGGCAGCCCAGTACGCCAACCTGTTTGAACTGCGCATCGACATGATAGGCGGAGACTGGACCTCAATTCTTCCACTCATACACAAACCGTGGATAGCCACCTGCCGTCTCAAAACTGAGGGTGGAACATGGGACGCCAGCGAAGCACGGCGTAAAGAAGAGCTTCTGAAAGCTTTGAGCAGCGGGGCTTCTCTGGTAGATCTGGAACTGGACACTCCCAACCTGGAACGGCTGGTATCAATAATTAAAAAGAGAAGCAAACTCATCTTGTCCCACCACAACTACATCGAGACTCCTCCCCTGGAAACACTGGAAACCATTGTTAAACACGAATTCGATGCCGGAGCCGATATTGCCAAAATTGCCACTATGGCCAACAACATTGATGACACAATCAGAATACTCCAGGTCAGCCGAAAATTTCCCGGTAAAGAAGTAATCGCCATCGCCATGGGAGAAAAGGGGACAATCTCCCGGATTCTGGCGCCACTTGCCGGCAGTCCTTTCACCTATGCCGCTTCTGCTAAAGGCCAGGAGTCTGCTGAAGGGCAGCTAACTGTTTTTGAACTCAAAAACATATACTCGTCACTGAGACTGCCATGAAAAAAGAAATGAAAATATGTGCCCTGTTTGGAGATCCGGTAGCCCAAAGCCTTTCACCCGAGATGCACAATGCGGCATTCAAAGATAAGGGGCTAAATTATATATATGTTGCATCCAGGGTAAAGCCGGCTTCTCTTCAGGCGGCTGTTGAAGGTACAAGGGCAATCGGTATTCATGGATTAAATATTACGATACCGCACAAAGTCAGCGTAATACCCCTTCTGGACGAACTTGACGAAGTAAGCAAACAAATTGGAGCAGTGAATACAGTAGTAAACTCTGGAGGGATTTTAAAAGGATACAATACAGATGCGGCCGGTTTTACCAAAGCACTTACTGATAAAAACATAGACCCCCAGGGCAAACAAGCAGTAGTACTTGGAGCCGGAGGGGCTTCAATGGCAGTATGCTATGCCCTGGTAAAAACCGGTGCCAGTGTAATAATTATGAACCGCCTGGCACATATGAAGGAAGCTTCCCGGCTTGCCCTCAAGCTGGGTGATTTCAGCCACAACCCGATCCAGGCTACAGCACTCAATCCGCAAAACCTGGAAAAATGCCTTGAAACAGCCGATATACTGGTAAACGCCACCAGCGTAGGAATGCATCCGGCGAAAAATCAGAGTCTGGTACCGGAAAAACTGTTAAGGCCAGAAATGATTGTATTTGATCTGGTCTACAATCCACTGCAAACCAAACTGCTGGCAGATGCTGCTTTCCTGGGAGCGCAGACAATAAACGGGCTGGAAATGCTGGTATGGCAGGGCGCACTGGCATTCGAACTATGGACCGGCCTTGCTCCACCAGTCGGAATCATGCGCAAGGTAGCCATTAACGCATTCGAGGAGAAGGGCACTGTTTTGACATCACGCAAAATATCCGGCCAGCAAAAGATAAAAACCAGTATTGCATTGATAGGCTTTATGGGTTCCGGAAAGACAACCGTCGCCCGAATACTGGCCGGAAAAACCGGCAAGCGGCTGGTAGAACTGGACCGGCTTATCGAAATCAATGCTGGATGCACCATTCCAGAAATATTTTCCTCCAGAGGGGAAACCGCTTTCAGGGAATTGGAAATAGAGGCCGTGAAAGAAGTTTCCAGCGCCGCTAACCAGGTTATTTCCTGCGGTGGCGGCGTTGTACTCAACAAGATAAACATAGACAGGCTCAAAGAACACGCCATTGTGGTTTACCTTGAGGTCAAACCGGACGAAATCATGTCAAGGATGCAGGGACAGCCGGTAAACAAGCCGGTTCTCAGAGATCCTGGCGACTATGATGAAGTAAAGGAGCTGATCAGTTTTCGTGAACCTTTTTACAAAGCACATGCTGATATAGTTATAGAAAGCTCCTCCCTTACTGCAGAAGAAACTGCCCGACAGATAATTGCCAGGCTGGAAAACCATGCGATGTAACATTGAGGCCAGCCGGATAGCAGGAAGGGTGGCTGCCCCCCCATCCAAAAGCTATACCATCAGGGCGCTGGCTGCTGCTGCACTTGCCGGCGGCAAAAGCCTGATATCCAACCCTCTTGATTCAGATGATACCCTTGCTGCTATTGAAGCCTTTCGTAACCTGGGTGCATTGATACGAACTGAAGATGGCAGTCTGTCAATTAACGGAGGACGGCTATCCCCATCCAATAAACCTCTGGATTGCCGTGATTCAGCTGCAACCCTGCGCTTTGTGACAGCAATTTGCGCTACCATAGCCGGCAATTCCGTCCTTGAAATGGGAGCGAGCCTGGAGCAAAGGCCGGTCAAGCCACTGCTGGAAATACTTAACAAAATGGGCGCCGGTTATACCTGTAGAGACAACCGGATTGTAATTTGCGGCGGATCATTACAGGGAGGCCTGTACAATATAACCGGGGATTTGAGCTCCCAGTTTGTTTCAGCATTATTGCTGATTGCACCGCTGACTGGAGAAGATATTGCCTACCAGCTGGGCACACCGCCACGTTCGCGTCCTTACATAGAAATGACAATTGAAATTATGCGCAGTTTCGGGGTACAGGTTAATTCCTCGCCTGATTACACCCTGTTTAAAACATCTCCCCAGTCATACCACCCGGCAAGTGTGTCTATTGAAGGAGACTGGTCAAGTGCAAGCTATCTTCTGGCAGCTGGCGCTCTTGCAGGCGAAGTAACGGTTGAAGGCTTGAACCTGCTCAGCCTGCAGGGTGACAAAGCCATGATCAGCATTTTGCAAAAAATGGGTGTGGCGATTCTCCCCGATTCCACTTCTATTACAGTGCGCGCGTCAAGGATCCACCCAATCACATTTGATATGAGCCAGTGTATTGATTTACTCCCTACCGTAGCGGTATGCCTGGCAACGGCAGATGGTACGAGCTGTCTTACCGGCATAGCCAGGGCACGCCTGAAGGAATCAAACCGGATACGAGCGGTATGCGAAGGCCTTAACCGTGTTGGAATCCAGACCGAGGAACAGCAGGATATCCTGACCATACACGGAGGGGAGCCGAATTCAGCTGTCATTAACAGCTTTAATGACCATCGTATAGCTATGGCTTTCACGGTGCTTGGGCTGGCAGCCGGAAAAATGACAATTACTGGAGCGGAATGCATATCCAAGACGTTCCCGGCTTTCTTTAATACAATGAAATCACTGGGAGGTAACATAGAAATCGAGTATGGGTAATACAATTGGAAAATATTTTACTGTTACCAGTTTTGGCGAAAGCCATGGCCGCCTTATTGGAGTGGTGGTTGATGGCTGTCCTCCAGGGCTGGCTTTGGATAAAAGCGATATACAGATCGAGCTTGACAGGCGCAAATCCGGCTCCCCGGGATCCACGGATCGACGGGAACAAGATTGTGCCGAAATACTTTCGGGAATATACGAACGGCATACCACCGGCTCGCCCATCACCATGGTAGTATGGAACCAGGATATTGACTCGAATTCATACGGTGAAAAACTGACCACCCCACGACCCGGACATGCAGACTTCGCAGCGTATGTAAAATATGGTGGTTTTTCTGACCACCGTGGTGGAGGAAGATTTTCCGGCAGGATCACTGCCGGATTTGTGATGGCAGGTGCGGTTGCCAAGAAACTGCTCGCCCTTTCAGGCATGGAAGTTATTGCCCATACGATTGAACTGGGAGGGATAAAAGCCAAACCGGCATCTCCGGAAACAATCCGCCTCGCCCGGGAAAATGAACTCCAATGCGCAGACACCGATGCCACTCCCGGCATGCTGGAAGTTATCCGCCAGGCAAGAGAAGCTAACGATAGTCTGGGCGGCATTATCGAGGCTATAGCTCTGGGGGTTCCGGCGGGGCTTGGAGAACCGGTATTTGACAACCTGGATGGCGACCTGGCCAGGGCCCTTCTCGCCATACCGGCAGTCAAGGCTGTTGAATTCGGCTCGGGGTTTGAAGCCGCCCGCTTGAAGGGTTCGCAGAATAACGACCCCTTTCTACCTGGTAATGAGGATGCAGTATGCGCCAGCAATAATGCCGGCGGTATTACCGGAGGTATAAGCAATGGCATGCCCCTGGTCATCAGGGTCGCCGTCAAACCCACCCCTTCCATTGGTATTGCCCAGAATTCTATAAATCTGGATACCTTCAGACCGGAAATTCTGAAAATCAGAGGCAGACATGATACCTGCATAGTGCCCCGGGCGGTAGTAGCAGTTGAATCCATGATTGCCATAACCCTTGCCGACTTTGCCATTCAAGCCAGAATTATCCCCGGAGTAATTAGATGAACATTGATGATTTACGCAATCAAATAGATGAAATTGACCGGCAACTGATCAGCCTTTTTGGCAGCAGATTGAACCTGAGCCGGCGAATTGGGGAAGTAAAAAGCCGCCAGGGCATAAATATCCATGACCAGAAAAGAGAAGGGGAGGTTATTGCCAGAATTAAACGGATGGCAACAGAAGAAGGGGTTGACCCCGCAGATGCTGCCCGCCTTTATAATTTCATTTTCAAGGCTTCCAGGGGTGTCCAGGGATTATCAGCAGCCTTTCAGGGAGAATCCGGAGCATTTAGCGACATTGCCACCAGAAAAATCTTTGGTATGACGGCCAGAGTTGTACCGCTGGAATCACTGGAAGAAGTATTTCGGGCAGTGGAAGAGGAAGATGTATCTTATGGTGTTATCCCGATAGAGAATTCGCTTGAAGGAAGCATTGACACCGCTTATAATCTGCTGCTGGATTCTTCCTTGACCGTGTCAGGTGAGCTTGAACTAAAAATAAGCCACTGCCTTATTGCCAACCGGGGAGCTACCCTTTCCACAATCAAAAAAATATATTCCCATCCCCAGGCGCTTGGTCAATGCCAGGCTTTTATCAAGCATCTTAAATGCCAGCTTATACCTGCCTATGATACCGCTGGAAGTGTTAAACTTATCAAGGATAAAAAAATTATCGACGGGGCTGCAATCGCCAGTTCCAGCGCAGCCGAAATATACGATATGGAAATACTGGCCAGAGATATCCAGGACAATCCGGAAAACTATACCCGTTTCTTTATAATTTCAAAAACTGCATCAGATCCAACTCCGGCAGATAAAACTTCCGCCATTTTTACCGTCAAGCATCAGCCCGGGGCTTTGTCAGGGATATTGAATGCTTTTGCCACCGAAAATATAAACCTTACCAAGCTTGAATCAAGACCAACCCGCCGCAAGCCCTGGGAATACAAATTCTATATGGATTTTGAGGGCAATTACCATGACCCGGGCCCATCCAGAGCTCTGGAGCAGGCACAGCAATATGCAATTTTTATAAAGATACTTGGTTCCTATCCAAGATCAAAGGAAAGGGGTTAAGGGCAAACGCGTGAACATCGCAATTATTGGCGGCACTGGCCGCATGGGCAAATGGATGGCCCGCTTCTTAAAAGAGGAAGGAGCCAGCATAACTATTATCGGCCGAAATCCGGTTACTGTAAGGGAAACAGGGCTTGAAATCGGGTGCCATGCAACTACAGACCTGAACGCAGCAAGCCAGGCACAAGCTGTTATTATCTCGGTTGCCATTGATTCTTTTGAGGAAGTGGTAAAAAATCTCGTACCCTGCACTACCAAAAACCAGTATATTTTTGATGTTACATCAGTAAAAACAATGCCAGTCGAAATAATGAACCGTTATATTACCCGGGGCGTCTCCCTGGGCACTCACCCGGTATTCGGGCCAGGAGCAAGAGGCATCACCGGACACAATTTTGTCCTTACCCCCACCAACACGGCTCAACAGGAGCTGGCCGGTGCGGCAGAAGCTTTTTTAACCCGGCACGGGGCAAAGGTGAGCATTATGAGCCCGGATGAACACGATAGTTTAATGGCTATTATCCTTGGGCTGGCCCACTTTATCTCTATAGTATCGGCAAATGCGCTGGTAGATTACGGCAAGCTGGAAAAAATGAGTGAAGTGCAAGGTGTAACCTACAGAGCACTGCTGACCCTGATTGAAAGTGTATTATCCGAAGACCCCGAATTGTATGCTTCTCTCCAGATGAATCTTCCCCACCTGAAGGAAGCCCAGGAGATTTTTATCCATAACGCAAGATTGTGGACTGAAATAGTGGAAGATAAAGACCGTCAATCTTTTATAGAACGCATGAGGCATTTAAGGCAGCGCTTTGAAGAAAACAATCCTGATTTTGGCAGGGCTTATGACAATATGTACCGACTGATCAACCCCTGACTCCGGTTAATGAAGGTATTTTAAAAATAAGCAAGCCAACCGGTATTACCGGTT
>Ga0172377_10005464_pt1 | contig 13066 bp, 12 predicted proteins | sample Pumphouse3metaG_FD_119749 | JGI IMG/M metagenome (GOLD analysis project Ga0172377, IMG submission 119749) | Leachate microbial communities from a municipal landfill in Southern Ontario, Canada - Pumphouse #3 metaG | ecosystem: Engineered > Solid waste > Landfill > Unclassified | place: Canada... | reverse complement strand
GCTCATCATGTTCGGCGAGAACTTCGGAGTAGACTCAGCGATGGCTGTCAAGCTTTCAGTGGTGATCACAACAGTATGGTGGGGACTTTTCTCCATTCCATTCCTTAAGAACGTCAAGCAGCTTCACGGAATCGAGAAGCCGCAGAAGGGCATAGTAAAGGATGCGTTTGTAAGAATCGGCCGCACTGCAAGGAAGATTGCAACGAACAAGGCGATGCTTCTGTTCATTCTCGCATACTTCTTCTATATAGACGGAGTGAATACCGTTATAAGCATGTCCACCGCCTACGGCTCGTCGATCGGGCTTGGCACGACCGGGATGGTTCTTGCGCTAATGGTAACGCAGATTGTTGCCTTCCCATGTGCGATTCTGTTTGGCAAGCTTGCGGGCAAGCATGGTTCGATCAAGATGCTTATAGTATCGATTGTCATCTATTTCCTCATCTGCCTGACAGGGTTCGTGATGGGACTCGGTCTTGAAGATGGCTTCCTCACCGTTGCCCAGGCCACGGTCCTGTTCTGGGTGCTTGCAACGCTTGTGGGAACAGTGCAGGGCGGAATACAGGCGATTTCACGCTCGTTCTATGGAAAGCTCGTTCCGCCTGAGAACTCAGGAGAATACTTCGGGTTCTTCGATATCTTCGGCAAGTTCGCTGCGGTCATCGGACCGGCTCTGTACTCGCTTGTGAAGGGTCTCACCGGGCGTGGCTCCTATGCGATTCTTTCGATAGTGCTGCTGTTCGCTGCCGGGTTCGTTCTTCTGTTCTGCGGACGCAAGCAGTATGAATCAATCGATGCTCCGAAGGCCTGAAATGGATGCAATTGACCGATTGTATGCTTCTGATAGGCTATCGTACACTGATATGACAGAGCCGCTCAGGCTTGGAAATGCCTCGGTTGCATTTGAAAGCGCAGGCGGGATCTGGATCAAGATGAAATCTTTTGGCACTGCATTTGGCGCCTTGCTTGATCCGTCTGGCATGGACGAGATGGTTGCCGGATGCCCGACTGATTGCGAAATGGTTTCCGTTCATGACGCTGGTCTTTCCGAACGGCTCCAGTCCCGCGGCTTTGTTCTGGCCAATCCCTGCAGCCTCTTCGTCATGGAGAAACAGGTCAAGCTTCCTGAAGACACTGATTTCAGGGTGCTTGATCGCTCGTATCTTGATTTCGTCGCCGGACATTACAGCCTGTTTCATGACCCAGAATACATTGTCTTTCTTCTTGAAACGCAGATGCTCTTCGGACTGTTCAAGGGTGGAGAAATCGTCGGATTCATCGGCCTTCATGCCGAAGGCGCGATGGGGCTGCTCGAAGTTCTGCCTGCTTTCCGGCGAATGGGATACGGTGCCGAGCTTGAAAGCTGCCTGTGTTCGTATCTGCAGAAGAAGGGCCTGGTTCCTTACGGCAATGTAGTTGATGGGAATGCTGCATCGCTTGCTCTTCAGGCAAGCCTTGGAATGACAAGGGCAAGCCTCTGCTCGATCTGGCTAAGCCGTCAGTAGCGCTGCGATGGAGGGCAGGATCCGATCCAGCGGTCAAGGGCGGATTGCTTTTCTGATTCAGAAGAAAGAAGCTCCACTTCGCTGATTTCGAAGAGTTCAAGCCCTGTTTCCGTGTAGTCTTCCTGCAAAGCCTTGCATGAGAAGCTTCCAAGGTCAAGCTCGAAGCGCACCTTTGCGCAGTCTCTGAATGTATCATCGGATGCAATGTACATCCTTCGGTCTGAAAGAAGATTCCTAATCTCGATTATTCCAATATGCGGTTTCATTTCTTCAATACTAACCCGATGAGGGGCTTGCATCAAGGCGAAGAAAAAGGGAAACATCGATTATTTCTTGATTTTGCCTTGAAATTTAGTTTGAAAGGACTATATATTACAAGACAAGGTGGTTTACTATGGAATTGCAGATCCAGGATTTGGTTTCATCTATCAAGCATGATGGAATAGAGGCTGCAGAAAAGCAGAAAGCGGCAATCATCGGTGCAGCAGAGCTCCAGGCGCAGCAGATTGTTGATGATGCCAAGGCTGAAGCAGCAAAGCTTTCTGATTCTTGCAGACGCGAGCTTGAGCTTCAGAAGCAGAGCTCCATCGAGGCAACCAAGCAGGCCTGCCGGGACGTGATGATCTCCCTCAAGAAAGAGCTTTCCGACCTGCTTTGCTCTCTCCTTGCACAGAAGGCAGGAAAGACCCTTGATTCCAAGGCGATCGGTCAGATTGTCATAGCTGCGCTCAACGGAGAGGATCCTTCGAAGTACGAGCTTCAGATCAAGACACTTGACTCGGAGCTGAAGAGCACTCTCTCAGGCGAGCTCCAGAATGGCCTTAAGATCAAGACTCTTGCAAACATTGACGGATTCAAGCTGTCGGCAAAGGACGGGTCCGGATTCTATGATTTCTCTGATGAGGAGATTGCTCTCATCCTAAAGCCTTTCCTTGGCAATCTGTAGGGTGAAAGACAGTGTCTGAATACTACTATTTGATGTCCAGTCTTCCGTCGCTGAGTCTCGGCTCGAAAGCTCCCTTTTCTATGGAGGAGTTTCTTGCGCTTTGCAAGGGCAACGTATCAGAAGCGGACTACATGAGCCTTTGCAAGGGGACTTCAGGCTGTGAATTCTCCAGGAAATGGGATTGTTTCTATTCTTCATTCCTGACAGAGCTCTGCAATCAGCGACGCCGCGTTCATCTTGTGGCTGTCGAAGCTGCTTCGGAGACTGACGTGGGGATAAGCTCAGTTGTTTCCCAGGCAATAGCGATGTCCTCAGGAGATGCAGTCACAAGAGACCCGCTTGCAGCGGAGCTCTTCTTGATCAAGTTCCTATATGGCAGGGCGGATGAGATGGTGGGCCTCTCCCAGTTTGACCAGAATGCTCTGTTCGGCTATCAGGTGAAGCTCAGGCTTCTGTCCCGCAAGGATGAATTCTCGGCTCTGGATGGAAAAGCGGAATACCAGAGGCTTTTTTCCAATATGCAGAGCATAATTTTCGATACAAGCAATAAGTTGGAGTAGACTATGGAAAATAATAAAGGGCGTGTGGTCGGTGTCAATGGAAACATGGTGACTGTCCAGTTCCAGGGCTCGATCGCAAAGAACGAAGTCGGATACATCGTCGTCGGAAAGACCAAGCTCAAGGGCGAGGTAATCAAGATCCGCGGAGACCGTGCTGACATGCAGGTATTCGAAATGACCAACGGAGTTGCTGTAGGCGATGAAGTTGAGTTCGTTTCCGAAATGCTTTCAGTCGAGCTCGGGCCTGGGCTGCTTACCCAGATTTACGACGGGCTTCAGAATCCTCTTCCGGACCTTGCACGGCAGTGCGGCTTCTTCCTCCAGCGGGGCGTGTACCTCGATCCTATTCCCGACCTTGACTGGGATTTCACTCCAGCTGTCAAATCCGGCGACATCGTCTATCCAGGCGATACCCTTGGAACCGTTCCAGAAGGCGTTTTCACCCACAGGATCATGGTTCCGTTCGGGTTTGACCAGATTCCATGGACAGTCAAGTCGATAGCAGCAAAGGGCAAGTACAACGTAAGAGCAGAGATCGCTGTCCTCTCCGATCCGAAGGGGAACGAGAAGAAGTGCACCATGGTGTTCTCATGGCCGGTAAAAAGGCCAATCAAGCTTTACAAGCAGAGACTTCGCCCTGATGAGACGCTTATTACCAAGATCAGGATCATCGATACGTTCCTTCCGATTGCAAAAGGCGGGACATACTGCATTCCTGGTCCATTCGGCGCAGGCAAGACGGTTCTCCAGCACATGACGAGCCGCAATGCCGATGTTGATATAGTGATCATCGCAGCCTGCGGAGAACGTGCAGGAGAAGTAGTCGAAACCCTCAAGGAGTTCCCTGAGCTTATTGACCCGAAGACCGGGCGCACCCTTATGGAACGCACGATCATCATCTGCAACACTTCATCAATGCCGGTTGCTGCACGTGAATCATCAGTCTACACTGCTGTGACTATGGGCGAGTACTACCGCCAGATGGGACTGAATGTCCTTCTGCTTGCAGACTCCACAAGCCGCTGGGCTCAGGCAATGAGAGAGATGAGCGGCCGTCTGGAAGAGATTCCAGGCGAGGAAGCGTTCCCTGCATATCTTGAGAGTGTCATTGCAGCATTCTACGAAAGGGCGGGAAAGGTTCAGCTCAAGGATGGCTCGATTGCATCGGTAACCATCGGAGGAACCGTGAGCCCCGCAGGCGGAAACTTCGAGGAGCCTGTCACTCAGGCGACGCTGAAGGTCGTCGGAGCTTTCCACGGACTTTCCAGAGAGCGCAGCGATGCTCGTAAGTATCCTGCAATTCATCCTCTTGATTCCTGGTCGAAGTATCCTGGAATCATCGACAGCAAGCGTGTTGAAGAAGCCAGAGCTATTCTGTTCCGCGGAAATGAGATAAACCAGATGATGAAGGTCGTCGGAGAAGAGGGCACCTCGGTCGAGGACTACATTGTATATCAGAAGAGCGAGCTGCTTGACGCGGCCTATCTTCAGCAGAACTCGTTCGACCCTGTCGATTCGGCTGTCCTGCCGGACAGGCAGAAGCACGTGTTCGACCTGATGTACCGCGTTCTGATGAGCAATCTCAATCTGAATGACAAGAAGGCCGCAAGGCAGTTCTTCAATGAGATGAGGCAGAAGTTCCTCGACTGGAACGGAGTCCAGACTGATGACCCGAGGTTTGCTGAAACCGAGTCTGCCATCGTGCAGCTTCTTTCAAGCAAGGCTTCCAAGGAGGCTCGCTGATGCAGAAGGTATACACAAAGATTGAATCAATCGTTGGTGATGTCATCACCGTCCGTGCACAGGGTGTGCGCTACCAGGATCTCGCCATGGTGGGCAAGAGCTATGCGAATGTGATCAAGCTTGACGGCGACCTCGTTTCGCTTCAGGTCTTCGCAGGAGCAAAAGGAGTCTCCACCACAGATGAAGTGCGGTTCCTTGGTGTCCCGATGAAGGTTTCCTATTCGGAGAACCTCCTGGGAAGAGTGTTCACAGGAAGCGGAAAGCCGATGGACGGCGGTCCTGAGCTCGATGAGAACATGATTGAGATCGGCGGACCGTCGGTCAATCCAGCGAAGAGAATCATCCCGCGCAACATGATCCGCACCGGCATCCCGATGATTGATGTGTTCAACACTCTTGTCGAGTCGCAGAAGCTTCCGATCTTCTCCGTCTCAGGAGAGCCGTACAACCAGCTTCTTGCCAGAATCGCAATGCAGGCAGAAGTGGATCTGATTGTCCTGGGCGGCATGGGCCTGAAATACGACGACTACCTCTTTTTCCGCGATACGCTCGAAAAGAGCGGTGCGATGGGACGCACGATAATGTTCATCCACACGGCAAGCGACCCGACCGTCGAATGCACCCTGGTGCCTGACATGGCCCTTGCAGTTGCAGAGCGGTTCGCGCTTGACGGCAAGAAGGTCCTCGTGCTTCTCACAGACATGACCAACTTCGCTGATTCGCTGAAGGAAATGGCGATCACGATGGATCAGGTGCCTTCCAACAGAGGCTACCCGGGAGATCTTTACAGCCAGCTTGCCTCGCGCTACGAGAAGGCTGTTGACTTTGAAGGAGCTGGTTCTCTGACGATCCTCGGCGTCACTACGATGCCTGGCGATGACGTCACGCATCCGGTTCCGGACAATACCGGATACATCACCGAAGGCCAGTACTACCTCAAGAACGGAAGAATCGAGCCGTTCGGCTCTCTTTCGAGACTGAAGCAGAACGTAAACAAGGATACCCGTGATGACCATCGTGCTCTGATGGACGGCATGATCAAGCTCTATGCTGCTTACAAGGATTCGCTTGAGAAGAAATCGATGGGATTCATGATGACTGAATGGGACAACAAGCTTCTGAAATACGGAAAGCTGTTCGAAGATAAGCTGATGGATCTTTCTGTGAATATTCCGCTTGAAGATGCGCTTGATCTTGGATGGAAGATCCTTGCCGAGTGCTTTGAGCCTAATGAGACAGGACTCAAGTCTTCGCTCATCATGGAGCGCTGGCCCAAGAAGCCGGAGGGCAACTGATGGCTGTAAAGCTGACGAAGAACGAACAGAAGAAACAGAAGGACTCGCTCAAGCAGTACGAACGGTACCTTCCTACGCTTCAGCTCAAGAAGCAACAGCTTCAGCTGGTCATTCGCCAGATTGAAGCCGAGGCCGAGAAGGTGAAGAAGCAGAAGGAAGAGCTGGTAGCCTCTCTTGACAGGTGGGTCGCTGTGTTCAACGAGAACAAGTCTTTTCCAAGCAAGAAAAGACTTGAGCAGCTTGTCCGGATTGATTCAGTGAAGAAGGGCGTGGGCAATATCGCCGGCGTCACGATTCCTGTGTTCGAAGAGGTGAGCTTCAAGCCCGTTGTCTATGATTATGCCGATTACCCGCTTTGGGTTGACAGCGCAGTTGATGCGCTGAAGGAAATCGCCGAGCTTGATGCGAGGAATTCCACCCTGAGCCGGCAGGTGTACCTGCTTGAGAAGGAGCTTCGCACGACAAGCCAGAGGGTCAACCTCTTCGAGAAGGTGAAGATTCCTGAAGCACGCGAGAATATCCGCAAGATCGGAATCTACCTTGGAGACCAGCAGACTTCTGCCGTGGTCCGCGGCAAGATTGCGAAGAACAAGCTTGTGAAGGTGGCTTCAAATGATTGAGAAGATGTACAAGGCATATCTAGTCTCCAAGCTTTCTGACAAGCACCAGATGCTCAGCGCCCTGCGCGACCTTGGTCTTATGCATATCAAGACTGAAAAGGCCGGATCGGATTCCGAGGAACTCGGAAAGCTCCGCTCGGAGCTTGCTTCTCTCCAGAAGGTCAAGATGAACCTCGACGAGAGGGTGGACAAGAAGCATCCTGCTGCACAGGCAGAGCTTTCGGACAAGGAGTTCGCATTGGCTTTCCAGAATGCATCCGCTGCAATCGAGAAGCTCAAGGAAACCTCTGAGGAGCTGGGACGCAAGCGGATGAAGCTATCTGAGCTTTCAATCTGGGGTGATTACAGTCTTGATGACTACAGAATGATTTCCAGCAATGGAATCAAGCTGTATTTCTATACTCTGCCTAAGAAAGAGGTTGCCAAGCTCGGGCCTGAATGCTCGTTCATCGTGCTTTCACCCGTCGGCGGGCAGTTCGCTATTGCAAGTGTCGGTGCGCCTCTTGCCCCTGAATACGGAGCTGCTGAATTCAAGATTTCTGATACATGTCCTGCGATGCTTTCAAAGGAGATTTCTGAGCTTGATTCAGAGTTCTCCGAGCTTAAAGGACAGCTTGACAAGGCTGTTTCATTGAGAAAGGCTTTCGAGCTTCGCATAAAAGATGCTTCCGAGAAAGTCAAGTTCGAAATGGCCAGATGCGCCACTTCGGATGAGCAGAGCCTCTGCTGGATCATCGGGTTCATTCCAGAAAGCGGTCTTGATGCATTCCGCAAGTATGCCTCAGACAACAAGTATGCGTTCATGCTTGACGATGTGAAGGAAGAGGACAACCCTCCGACGAAGGTCGTTTACAACAAGATCACAAGACTTATGCAGCCGCTTTTCGATATGCTCGGAACGATTCCAGGCTACTATGAATATGATATTAGCCTCTGGTTCCTGCTGTTCTTTGCTCTGTTCTTTGCCATGATCATCGGCGATGCTGCCTACGGACTGATCTTCGTCGGTCTGGCGGTATACCTTCATGTGAAGCAGAAGAAGACCAGCAACCTCGTTCTGCTTGTCTATGTGCTGGGCATCGCTACTGTATGCTGGGGAGCCTTGACGGGCACCTGGTTCGGAAGCCAATCGATCATTGAGAAGTCGAAGTTCCTTCAGCTTTTCGTGATCAAGGATTTCGCAAGCTTCCCTGCAGTGTTCGGTGTTGCCGAGAAGACGGCTCAGGATACTGTGATGCAGTTCTGCTTCATTGTCGGAACCATCCAGCTCAGCCTTGCCTGCATCATGAACGTGATCCGCAAGACAAAAGAGAAGAACCTTTCAGCGGTTGCCGATCTAGGATGGCTTGTCATGATCGATGCCCTGTATTTCCTTGCTCTTGTTCTTGTTCTGAACAGGACTGTGGACCTTGTGGCCGTCGCCACGGCAGTAGGAATCGGATTCCTTCTTGTCATAGCTTTCGGCAGCCAGGGACCGGGCATCAAGTTCGGCAAGGGGCTTGCAGGCGGAGCAGGGGGGCTGTTCACGACTTTCCTCAATACGATCAGCGCATTCGGGAACATCATGAGCTACATCAGGCTTTTCGCAGTCGGCATGGCATCGGTTGAGATCGCTAAGAGCTTCAATTCGATGGCATCGGGCATGCTTTCGGGATTTGCCATCCCCGCCGGAGTGCTGATCCTCGTGATCGGTCATTCCCTGAATATCGTTATGGGACTCCTGAGCGTTGTCGTTCATGGAGTCAGACTGAATCTTCTGGAGTTCTCAGGACAGCTCGGGATGACCTGGACTGGGATAGCGTACGAACCTTTTTGCAAATCAGCTGAATCGAAGTGATTCAAGGAGAAAAGAATGAATATCGTTTATATTGGAATGGCTTGCGCCCTTTGTCTATCTGCTCTGGGCTCTGGACTTGGAACCGGTGCAGCAGGGCAGTCTGCCGTGGGCGGATGGAAAAAGTGCTATGCAAACGGCAAGCCTGCTCCATTCATCATGATTGCTTTCGGTGGAGCACCTCTCACACAGACAATCTACGGCTTCCTGCTGATGAACTTCATCAGCAACAAGCTTGATACGATCGATCCGCTTCTCGGGTTGTTCACCGGTGTCTTCGGTGGCCTGTCAATCGGGCTTTCTGCATGGATGCAGGGAAAAGTCGCTGCCTGTGCATGTGATGCTCTTGCTGAAACCGGCAAGGGAACTGCCAACTACTTCATCATCGTCGGAGTCATCGAGACAGTAGCTCTGTTCACGCTTGTGTTCTGCATGCTTCTGCTCAACAAATAGAATCCAATCGAAATTGATCAGCCTCAGGGAATATTGCTTCTCTGGGGCTTTTCGTATTCTGGACAATCCTTGATTGCTCTTTTGGCAATGGATAAAAAGTGTTTGATTTTGCAGCGTATATGTTCAATAATACTTGCATGTCTTCTGAAATGATTTGTGCTGCTGATCGTGAAATGCGGCATGAGAATTCTGATGAGTATGACAGTATATGTCATGTTTGGTTGATATACTATGTTAAAAACATAGGAGGAAGAGCATGAAAGATAATTTGAAACCTATTTGCGACGATGAAAGACCTAACGATGTTCTTGTATGGAAATATCCTGCTGATGATTTTAAGATTGGAACTCAGCTGATTGTCCATGAGTCTCAGGAAGCGCTGCTGTTTGCAAACGGACAAGCACTCGATCTTTTCGGACCGGGACGCCACACGCTTGTAACAGAGAATCTTCCAATTGTATCGAAGTTCTTCAATAGGGTGACAGGACAGGCATCTGCTTTCCATTGCCAGATCTACTTCATAAGCAAAGCAGAGCAGCTTGCAATGAAATGGGGAACCGACAGCAAGATTGAATACATTGATCCCAAATATGGATTTCCGATCAGAATCGGAGCCTGCGGTGAAATGTATCTGAGTGTTTCGGACTCAAGGAAGCTCATTGTGAAGGTCGTCGGAACTGAAGCCTCGATTACACAGCAGGTGCTTTCTCAGAAGCTCAGGGCGATTCTTCTGACAAACGTCAAGACCTACATAGCTTCATTCATAAAGAACCAGAAGATCAATATCTTTGAAATCGATGAAAGACTTGCCGAGATGTCTGATTCCCTGCTTTCCCTTCTTCAGAGTGATTTCCTTGACTATGGAATAGCGATGAACCGGTTCTTTGTAACTACGATTGCAAAGCCGGATGATGATCCTAATTACAATAAATTCAAGGATATACATTTCCGTCAGTATTCGGAAGTCGCCGAGGCCGAGATCAGGCAGAAGGTCGGAGTGATTGATCAGCAGACCCAGGCTCAGAAGATGGTGATCGAATCCGAGGGGCTCGCAAAGAAGCGTGAGCAGGAAGGCTATTCCTATCAGGAAGAGAAAGGCTTCGATGTTGCCCAGAAAGTTGCTTCCAATCCTGCCGTTGGCTCTTTCGCCAATGCCGGAATGGGATTGGGAATGATGCTTGGAGTAGGCGGCGCAGTCGGCGGGGCGGTCGGGCCGGTCGTGAAGGACTCCTTCAATTCAATCAAGAAGGATGCAGTGAAAGAAGACAATCTGGTGACATGTCCTTCATGCGGTGCCAGAGTTTCTAAGGGGAAGTTCTGCAGCGAATGCGGAAAGAGCCTTGAGAGAAGGTGCCCGCAGTGCAATTCGGTGATTCCGTCAGACGTCAGGTTCTGCCCGGAATGCGGAAAGAAGATTGGAGAGTGAATCTATGAATGAAAAAAATGTAAACAGAATGCACATCAGGAATTTCCTGCTGATTGGAATCATCGTGACCTTCATCGCCTGCCTGCTGCTGTTCATCTTCGAAGTCAGAAGCAGTGCTTTCTGGACAAGCTTTGCCTTTGTGCTGGCAGGAATCGTGATCCTTTTCTCGATTGGGGCATTTTGCATCTCAAAGCCAAGGTGCTACCCGTTTTCCATTGCGCTGGTGAGGAGTGCTTTCATCTATGATATCATCCAGATTGCCGTATCTGCCGTCTTCATTGCCTTGGGTTCCAGGGTTCAGACTAAGTGGCTGCTGATCGTCCAGTCTTGCCTTCTCTGCATTTTCCTGATCAGGGGAATTTCTATTTATGGAGGCTTGAAGGAGATAGACGTGCAGGATGAGTCCACCAGAGACAAGCGTGATTTCATCCATTCCTTGGCGAACCGTGTTTCCGGTCTTGAGAGTCCAGAAGCGAAGAAGCTGGAGGAAGCGATAAGGTATTCAGATCCTGTATCGGATAGCTCTCTTGCCGATCTCGAAGCTCAGATGACTGGGCTGGTTGATGATCTTTGCAATCTTGAAGACAAGCCTGAGGAGTTTTCAAAGAAGGCGGAAGAATTGATTGCCTTGATCAAGATCCGCAATGACAGATGCAAGCTTTTGAAGAAATAGCCTATGCCGGTGATTAAATGCAAGATGTGCGGAGGCGATGTGAAGATCAGTGATGATCTTGAATTCGCCACCTGTGAGTATTGCGGGTCCACGATGACCTTGCCTAAGAAATCCGACGAGAAGATACTCAATCTTTTCAACAGGGCAAACCATTACCGTCTGCAGAATGACTTTGACAAGGCTTCCTGCATCTATGAGAGCATCCTTGCCGAGGACAGCTCAGAACCTGAAGCATACTGGGGGCTGGTTCTGTGCCGCTATGGTATTGAATATGTGGAGGATCCTTCTTCAAAAGAAAGGATTCCTACTTGTCACAGGCTTCATGAGTCTTCCATTCTAAATGATTCGGATTTCAAGCAGGCTCTTGCCTTTTCTACTGCTGCCACCCATTCTCTTTATGAGAAGGAAGCCTGCCGTATTTCTCAGATTCAGAAAGAAATACTTGCTATTTCCAAGAAAGAGAAACCATTCGATGTCTTCATTTCATACAAGGAGAATGATTCCAGCGGCAGCAGAACCAAGGACAGCGTCGATGCGAATGAAATCTACTATCAGCTTTCTGATGCAGGTTTCAGGGTCTTCTTCTCGAGGATTTCATTGGAAGACAAGCTTGGGCAGTCCTATGAACCGTATATCTTCGCTGCTTTGAACAGTGCAAAAGTGATGATTCTCATCGGTTCCAAGCCTGAGTACATCAATGCACCTTGGGTGAAGAACGAATGGAAACGATATCTTGAACTGATGAAGAATGATCGAAGCAAGTTCATTATTCCATGCTATCGTGACATGGATCCCTATCTGTTCCCAGACGAGCTTGCCGGTCTTCAGGCTCAGGATATGAGCAAGATCGGTTTCATCCAGGATCTGATCAGGGGAGTCCGGAAGATCGTCCAGGCAAAGAATGATGAAGCTGCTCCGAAGAATACACCGCCGGTTTTGAAGAGGGCCGCGCTTTTCATTCAGACTGGCGATTTTGAAAAGGCATCACAGAAGATCGATCAGATTCTTGATTCCAATCCTGAATGTTCCGAGGCCTATTATCTGAGCTGGCTGATTGAAAACCGCTGCTGTTCAATCGAGGAACTTGAACAGGTCGAGGACAGTGATGCCTTTGACAGCGATAACTGGAGACTTGCCATGCAGTTTGCTTCTGATTCAGAGAAACAGAAGTACAAAGCGGTAGAAGATGCAATCCATCAGAATGAACAGTATGAGAAAAGCCTTCCTGAGATGATAGCCAAGTTAAAGGACGAATCTGTCGAAATTCAGAACATGGAGGCAGAGGAAGCCAGGAAGAAGCAGAAGGAAATCCAAGATCAGTTTGATGAAGCAGACAGGAAAGCAAATGAGGAAAGATCCAGGCGCATGGAAATCAAGAAGGAAGAGAATCTTAAGAAAGCCGCGAAGAGACGGAATGTCATCCTGATTGGCTTGCTTTCGCTTGCCATCATTGCATTGGGACTGTTCTTCCTTCTCAGGCAGAAGTAGGGAGGTTCGTTTTGGATAATGCTGATAAACTGGCTGAAAATGAAAAGAAGATCGCAGAACTGAAGTCACAGGCCGATGAACTGGCTCTGAAGATTTCAAACCATGCCTTCAAGAATCTTGGTGCCGGTGACTTTGAAAAAGCCATCAAGCTGTTCAATCGTTCCAAAGCCTTGTCTCCTTCACTTGCAGACCCTGATCTTGGTCTCTTGCTATCTGATGCCAGACTGAACACTGCTCAGGATCTTCTTGATGAAGATCAATATGACAAGGTTGATGATTTGGCGTTCACGAAGCTTTCTTTCAAGGTCAAGGACTTGTCATGCGAGGAAGACAGGAAAATCGTAGAAAACGTAATTGCAAGGAATGATGAGAAAGAACTGCAGAGGAAAATAGAAGAAGGGGAGCAGGAAATGGAACAAAGAAGAATTGAAAGCGCTTCCCAATCATCTGCTTCTTCTTCATATTCTTACAAGCCAGAAGGCTCTGGATGCTTGAAGAAGGGAATCCTCTTCTTGCTTGTTGC
>Ga0172377_10005463_pt1 | contig 13066 bp, 9 predicted proteins | sample Pumphouse3metaG_FD_119749 | JGI IMG/M metagenome (GOLD analysis project Ga0172377, IMG submission 119749) | Leachate microbial communities from a municipal landfill in Southern Ontario, Canada - Pumphouse #3 metaG | ecosystem: Engineered > Solid waste > Landfill > Unclassified | place: Canada... | reverse complement strand
AGTTGATGACTTGCAAGCACGTCAAGTTACAAAAGATTTTCCCTATGATGAACCAGATTCACTAGATGAAATCTTTTCAAAAAGACCTAACCAAAAAAAGCGCGCTGCAATACTTTTAGACGATGACGTTTTGTTAGACAAACTCTCTGGTGCGTGGCTTGGCAGATCTGCTGGCTGTTGGTTGGGAAAACCTTGGGAAGGCTATGGCATGGCAAAAGGCAGAGCAGGAATAAAAAATGTCCTAGAAGAACAAAATCGTTATCCGATGAATAGTTATCTTGATTTTGATTATTCAGAGGAGTTTATGAATAAGCATGAGCTTGGTCTCTCGTTAAAAGGTTATAGCTATAAAAACTTTGATGGTATGCCAGAAGACGATGATCTTAATTACACTGTTATAGGTTTAGATATTTTTAAGAGATTTGGACGAGATTTTAAGCCGGAAGATGTGGCTAACACTTGGATGCTACATTTACCAGTTTTTCACACCTTTACTGCTGAAAGGATTGCTTACAGAAATCTACTCAACCTAATTTCTCCACCAGATTCTGGTTTCTATCGCAATCCCTATAGAGAGTGGATTGGTGCACAGATTCGTGCGGATTTTTGGGGCTATGTAAATCCTGGAAATCCAGAGCTAGCTGCTGAATATGCCTACAGAGATGCCTGTATCTCTCATACCAAAAACGGGATCTACGGAGAGATGTTTGTAGCAGCAGCAATTGCTGCCGCATTTGTAGAGGACTCTATTTTAGGAATTATCCAGGCAGGTTTAGGGCAGATCCCTGAAAACTGCCGTTTAGCCGTTGCAATTAGAGACTTTATGGATTTTGCAAGTAATGAATCTGACTACGAAAAAGGTTTAGATTTTATCTACGAGAAATATGGTTCATATAACCCAGTGCATACGATAAATAATGCGTTAATTGTTGTAGCAGGTCTTGTTTATGGCAATCTGGACTTTTCTAAGACTGTATCTATCGCAGTAATGGGAGGATGGGACACAGACTGTAACGGTGCAACAGCTGGCTCAATTTTAGGCACTTTACTTGGAGCAGAGGAGATTCCTAATAAATGGAAAGAGCCAATTAACGATACCCTCTATACAGGTGTTCAGGGCTACAGTAAGGTTAAAATCTCGGATTTGGCGAGTCAGACTTTAGAACTCTTAAAAAAGTGATGATATAAGGGAGCAAGCGAAACTATTAAGTAGTTGGGAGCTAGGCTCCCTTTTTTGACACGAATTTTAGATACGATAACTACTGAGTGCATAATAAAAAAATACGTAATAGTTAACTGTAGTAAATTTGGGGTATAAGTAAGCCAAAAGTTACTATTTAGTAATTATTAACAAAGGAGGAAAGCTAATGCTAGAAAAAGACTCTACTCAGTTTATTACATCAAGGGATTTGGAAATATTTACCATACCGACCTTTGCGGAGCGGATGACAGAGATAAGATCTAGAGTTTCCCCAAAGTTGGAACTCCTAGGTGAAAGACTTACAGAAGCTATTGCCAAGGAGACTGGAGAAATAGTCCACTATCATGTTGCCAAACATGCAAGAAGAACTGTAAATCCTCCTGACGAAACTTGGGTGGCGCTTAGTCCATCTGCTAGAGGTTACAAAGGTTATGCTCATATCGCAGTTGGGGTGGGCTATTTTGGCTCTTTTGTAAAGCTTATTGCCAAAGCTGAGTCGAAAGAGAAAGTAACGCTTGCCAGAGCAATAATGGAGTTTGGCTCGCCAAAAACCATTTGGCTTACTAAAGGAGATAATCTTGTTGAAGCTTCTTTAGAGCGAGTTCAAGAGGTGTTAGAAAAGAAAAGTTATGGAGTAGAGACAGGTACTGTAATAGAGGATGTGCCTGGACCGACAAGTGATAGATGGTTTGATTGGTCGATGCAAGAAATTGCAGCCATTTGGAGTCTATATGAATTTGTTAGAAAGAAGGTATAGCCTTGCTTAGTATAGGAGCTAAAGCCCCAGACTTTAACCTGGAAAGTACCAAAGGTCCTGTAGCTTTAAGTAAAATTGAAGGGAAAGTCTTGATAGTTTTTTATCCAAGGGACAATACCCCAGGATGCACCAAACAACTGTGTGCAGCTCAAGACAATTTGACTGGGTATAAGAGTTTAAATGTGAATGTTATAGCCATAAATTATGGGTCGCTTGCAAGTCATCAAAAATTTGCAGCCAAATATACGTTAGATTTTCCACTTTGTGTGGATACAAATAAAGAGGTTGCTAAATTATATAAAGCAGCTACAGAAGAAGGGAAAATTATCCGGACAGTATATATTTTAGACGAGAATAAAAATATTCAATACGCAAAACAAGGATCGCCTACAACCGCTGAACTTGTGGATGCACTAGAGACGATCAACTAGAAGGATAGGAGTGAGTAGAGGGGTATTATGGGAACAGCATTTTGGGCTAGTTTGTTTGCAGGACTAGCCACAGGCGTAGGGGCTTTGCCTATAGTTTTTCTAAAGAAGGTCTCGCATAAGTTAAGAGATATTCTTTTGGCTTTTGCTGCAGGGGTTATGGTAGCGGCAAGTGCGTTTAACTTGATTATTCCTGCGTTAGAGGAAGGTTCGATTTACCAGGTGCTTTCAGGTGTGCTTTTTGGGGCTTTAATCTTGGGTATTTTCGAAAGATACACCCCTAATATTGACTATGAGCGCTTTTTTGGATCTACAGACAAAACTGTTGCAAGAAGGGCGATTTTGCTTATAGCCGCTCTTGCTCTGCACAACATCCCTGAAGGGCTTGCAGTTGGCGTAGGCTTTGCATCTGACGCTCCAGGCATGGGTATAGCTCTTGCAATTGCAATCGGGGTGCAGAACGCACCAGAGGGTTTAGTAATAGCGGCATCACTTCTAGAATCAAAGTTATCTGTCTGGAAAATACTCCTGCTTGCAACTTTAACGGGTCTTGTTGAACCAATAGCAGCGATGATCGGGCTGTTCATGGTAAGCTATGTGCAGGCAATAATTCCATTTTCATTAGCGTTTGCCGCTGGTGCTATGCTTTATGTAACCTTTAGAGAAATGATTCCAGAGTCTCATGGTCATGGGTATGTGGAAGAGGCGACTTTTTCGTTTATTCTAGGTGTAATTTTCATGCTCTTTGTCAATCATATCTTTGGAGTGTAGAAAACTTTAACATACTTTTATCCCACTTGAGGATGGAAAGAATATCCTTGAGTGGGATAAGTTTTAAATAGCTAAACTAGGACTAAACTCTAGAATAAAAATTAGGCCGTTTGTTTTTGCAGCGGCCTAATCTATCGTCGGGTATTCTTTTTTAACCAGTTCGTTATTGGATATCAATAATATTTCGAGTGACTTCGATTGTGTCTAGAAACTAGTTATCTTTTAATCTATCTGTAATATATCTAATATAGATACAGACCAACTTGTTATTTTGATTAATCCAGAAATCAGCCGTGTCTCTTTTGTCCTCAGTAGAAGATGCCATCTCCACAAAACCATCCCCACTTAGTCTTTGGAGAGCATAGGCTGCTGCAGGTGATGTGATATTTAGTGCATGAGCTAAGTCTCTTGGATGTACATTTATGTGAGTATATAAATAGTAGAGAATCTTGTATTGAGAAGGGGTAAGTCCGTTAGGATCTTGTTTCAAAGCATCTGGAAGAATGAATCTATCGACAAGATTATTGAAAATTTCAACGTGGTGAACAATAGATACCATCAATATACCTCTTGAAATTGATTAATTTAATTAATTACATATCAGTCTTTTCCTAGACTTACTTCAAGGACGAAAAAATAAACGAATAGATTTTAATGATTAAGGTTCACTAATTTTTGCACAGAGCAAGGACTATTTGTAAGTAGGGCTTTCGATTATTGACAATAGGTCTCAAATAGGGTATCATTTATTGAGAATAAATCTCAATAAGAGGGAGAGACATATAATGACACTCAATAAATTGCAGCCAGGTCAAAGAGCGACCTTACAGGATCTACCCCAAGGCTTAGTCCGGATTCAAGCTGTCCGGTTAGGTCTTATGCCAGGTACAGAGATAACCTGCGTCTTTCGCGTTAACAGAGGACCTGTAATTATCAGTAAGAATCTTCAGCAAATTGCAATAGGGCAGGAACTTGCACGTCAGATTACTGTAAATACACAAGCTGAGGAGGGAAAAGCAGTTGGAAAAACAGCAGAGAGGTGGAACTAAACAGAAAAGACTAGTGCTTGTAGGTAATCCTAATGTAGGTAAATCAGTTGTCTTTAATTATCTTACCGGAATGTATGTTGATGTCTCTAATTTTCCTGGGACAACCGTGGAGATCGCGTCTGGGACTTATAAAAATTACCTTATTATGGACACTCCGGGAATCTATAGTGTCTCATCTTTCAACGATGAGGAAAAGGTAGCTAGAGACGTCATTTTAGAAGGAGATATTCTGTTAAATGTTGTTGATGGCGTTCATCTAGAAAGAGATCTGTTTTTAACCTTACAGCTTGCTGAAATGGGAATACCACTAATAGTTGCTGTGAATATGATGGACGAAGTTAAAAGGCAAAAGATGGAGCTGGATTTGGATGCTCTAGAAAACTATTTAGGTGTCCCAGTTATTCCCATAATAGCAGCGCAGAAAGCGGGCCTCGAAGAACTGACAGAAAAACTTCACTTGGCAAGACCAGGCAGAAAGAGCCAAGAGATTGAAAAACTCATGAAGCCTTTTATTGGTCGTGAGATTTCTGATGTAAAACTCCTTCTTGCGTTAGAAGATGATCTGCAAATTGATGATATCCCGGATAAACGTGAGGAGATTTATTTTGCAAGAAGAATGCATGTAGATGAGTTATGTAAAACAGTAGTTAGGTATAAAAATCAGAAAAGAGGAATAGGAGATCGGATTGGCGACCTCTTACTTAAGCCAGCAGTTGGTGTTCCAATTCTGTTTTTAATGCTTTATCTCGCTTACCAGCTACTTGGCGTATTTGTTGCGGGAAATGTGGTTGACTATTTAGAAGGTCTGATGCAAAGCACCTATGAACCATGGATACAGGGTGTTGTAAGCTATTTAGTACCTGAAGGCTCAATTGTTGCAGAGATTCTAGTCGGCGAATTTGGAATCTTAACAATGACTGTTACTTATATTGTTGCTTTGATACTTCCTTTAGTTATAGCGTTTCATTTATTTTTATCGATTTTAGAGGATTCAGGATATCTACCTAGGTTAGCAACTTTGCTAGACCGTGGGTTCCATAAGATTGGGTTAAATGGTCGTGCTGTTATTCCTATGGTTTTGGGATTTGGTTGTGTTACTATGGCTTCTATTAGCACTCGCATTCTTGGGTCAGACAGAGAAAGACTTATTGCTATTGTACTTTTAAGTCTGACAATTCCCTGTTCAGCCCAGCTTGGTGTTATAGCAGCGCTTCTTTCTCAAATAGGTTTTGGCTATTTTATTTTGTACGTTTTAATAATCCTAGCTGTTTTTTTGGCTACTGGGACCTTACTAAACAGAGTACTTCCAGGGAAAACAACCGATCTTTTAATTGACATTCCACCGATGAGAGTGCCTCTTATAAAAAACGTCTTGCAAAAGACTTGGAGTAAATCAATGCACTTTTTAAAAGAGGCAGGTCCTATTTTTGCAGTTGGTGCTCTATTGATTGGGGTATTAAATGTGACTGGCGCTTTAGAGTTTCTCCAAAACCTTACAGCTCCTTTAGTCGTTAGTTGGATGAAGCTTCCTAAAGAAGCAGCTACTGCTTTTATAATGGGTATTATTAGACGTGATTTTGGAGCTGCAGGCTTTTTTAATATGGCTTTGTCTAAAGAACAGACTTTAGTTGCTATGACAACACTTACACTTTTTGTTCCATGCATAGCTAGTATTATAGTTATCTTAAAAGAAAGAGGTATAAAACAGGGACTTTTGGTCTTTGCAAGCTGTATATTTGCAGCTTTTCTAGTAGGAGGAGTATTGGCACAATTTGTAGCATAAAAGGGGATTTTTTATGAGTGAGATTAAATGTTTGAATTGCGGTTTAAAAATTAAGATAAAAGATCTATTAAGTACTCGTTGCATGCGATGCGGTGAAAAGATACCAAGTAGCTGTTATAGTTGCAAGGGGAACTGCCTAACCTGCCAAGCAGCACGCAAGTAAGTAAAGAAAATAAGAGCAAAAAAGTCATCTATCTATTGGAGATAGATGACTTTTATATAGCAATTATTGTTATACAGATAAGACGGATTGAACTTCAGGTATATTTTCTTTTAGAATGCGCTCGATGCCGTTTTTTAGTGTAAGGGTAGACATTGGGCAACCGGCACAGGCGCCAACAAGACGAACTCTTACGATACCGTCTTCGCTTACATCAATTAATTCAACATCTCCGCCATCGGCTTGAAGGCTAGGACGAATTTTATCCAAAATAGCTACTACTTTTTCTTTCATTACAAGACCTCCTCTTAAAATAGATCTATTTATATTAATAGTGTTACAGAAAAAAGAATCCTTACTATGGATCTCGGTTTAATTCTAAGTAGTTTACTGTTACTTGTCAAGGCATAAACATAGCTTCTTCTTATTATTTAACTGGCTCTTATTCTCTTTCTAAGTCGTGTAAAGTAAAAGAAAACTATAATTTATTAAACTTTATAGTACGAAGAGCGAAAGGAAAAGGAATAATTTAACAATTATAGAAATTATGGGTTAAGCGAATGTTTGGTTGATTGCGTTAGAGAAACGTTGAGGTGGTAGATAGGTATGGTTCTTGCAAAAACTTCACCTATTGGCACTCCTAACTCAACTACTTCAGTAGTTGAATTAGGTTTTTCGACCCGTGCAGTAAGAGCTCTTTTGGATGCTGGTCTTGACACATATGGGAAAATATCTAGCATCAAATTTGAAGAGCTGTTAGAGATCCCAAAACTTGGACAAGTTACTGCAACAGAGATAACTAGAAAGATCGCTAATCTAAATCTCGAGGTTCACAAAGAGAAAACTGACAACATATCATCAGTCGAAGAAGATAATAATCTCGATCTTTTAGTTCTAGCATTAAACCGTAGGGCATTGCAAAGCTTGACTAATGCAGGTATTTCTACTTTAGGAGAGCTAGTTTCCTTAGATAAAAAGACATTACTACAGATCAAAGGCATAGGCGAAAATACTTATAAGCATATTCAAAAGGCTATTAAAGTTTACTATCTTCAAAAAGATCAAGGCGATTTAGTGTTGTCTAACTTAGGCTTAGACAACAGAACTCTTAATGCCCTGAGAAGAAACAAGCTTTTTTATGTTAGCCAACTAGAACATATGAGTATAGAAGAACTCTCTAACCTTCGAGGAATAGGTTCTAGTTCACTTGAGAATTTATTAAGACGTTACAGTCTTGTAACTGGCAAGAAAATTTCTAGTTGTAAAGAGATGTACCAAGTAGGTGGTATCGACGAGTACAAGACCCCAATTGAAAGCCTTGATTTTACAAACAGAGCGTATAATGCTTTAAAAAAGAGTGGTTTTCGCTATGTAGAGGAAATTGCTAATCTAAAAGAATCTGACTTGCTTAACATCGCAAATATTGGTGCGAAATCTCTTGAAAGCATTCAATATGAACTGAATAGATATTATAGTAGTCCTAATTCGGAGCTAATAGAATTCCAAACACTAGACGAATACATCCATCTTATACAGGAGACTTTATCTAGCAGGCAAAAGGACATTTTAAATAGACGTTTAGCAATTTTTGCTTTATCTCCAGAGACACTCGAAGCTATCGCAGAAGATTATAATATATCTAGAGAAAGAGTTAGGCAGATAGAAAAGAAGGCTCGTAAAAAACTGTTTGCAGCATCAAATATAAAGGCGGCAGAATCTTTATTTGTTGTATTTAGAAAAACTCTTGAAGATGCAGGTGGGATAGCAAATATAAGTCTTATTAAATCCCAGATACTAAAAAAACACAAAGCTACTAATGTTAACCCATCAAGCGTCATTCCTCTGTTTCTAAGTCTTTCAGGTTGCAAAGAGTTATCAGATGGTCTTTGGGCACTAAATAAGATAGATAAAGAGCAGGTCGATCTCATCGCATATGAGGCTGAATCTATTATAATAAAGAGTGGGCCACTTTCTTTAGATGTTTTAGCTAAGATGATTGTAGCAACCTATAATAAGGATGAGGATTTAATTAGGTCTTCGATTAGTAATTCTAAAAAGCTAGCCTTACTACCCGACCAAACAGTGGAACTTACAAGAAAATCACTACTTATCAAAAAAAGAAGAGTAGATTATGCAAAAGCTGTTATAAAGAAACTAAACCGCCCAGCACATTACAGAGAAATAACTGAGCTAATTAACGAAATGTTGCCTGACAAAGCTCATTACTCACCGAAGTCGATTCAGGTAGCTTTAGGTTCTTCTCTGGACTTTGTGAGAGTAAAAGTTGGTACATATGCTTTAAAAGAGGAATTCATTGACTAAAAAGTATATAGTTTGAGGAATAGGAGACTCAACTCTTATTCCTCATTATTTTGTAAGTGGAAAAAGGTGATTATCTAGTTAGTGGAGAAATTTTATAAAGATAAATAGGTGAGGTGGTGGAGAAGTTTGTTAAAAATTGTTGTTATATTTATTATGGTACTTTCAAGCATTGTAAGTGCAAACGAAGCATTTGAAGACCAAGGGTTCGATAATTGGTATCTTCAGCAAAAAGATTGGGTAATGACAGAAGATAGTCTATCATGGCCACACGTAAGCTGGGCTGAAGCTAGACTTGGCGGTTTTAACTGGGTAGATTATGATCTAACTTTTGTAGTTAAGCCTGAAGAGTATGGCAAAGACGGCCAGGTGAGACTTTATTTTAGACAGACTAAGCCTTTCCAAACTTATAGTCTGAATATAACCGCAGATAACATTACTTTAAGTCGTTTTGACGCATCTGTAGAGAACTATCGAGTACTTGAAGAAGCTAATGTAGGGGTTAAACCTAACCAAGAGGCTAAAATAAGGTTAAATGTTAAAGGCAATGATTTTTTTGTTTACTTGAATGATGAGCTCATTATTGAAGCTTATAGTATTAAGTATAAAAGTGGCGGTATTGCATTCTGGGCAGAAAATAGTAAATTTATTGTAAGCAACTTTACAATATCTGGGTCAAAAGATCCTACTTTAGTATCTACAGATCTTGGATATTTTCCTAAAGGTGATCCACGAAGTGGTGGCGTTAACGACCTTATGTTGATTTATAATAACGTTGGCTCAAACTGGATGATGATTGATGCACTTCCTTATGTAGCCTACATTTCTCCAATATATCCAGATTATCAGCTAAACGTAGAGGATTATTTCTTTGATTCGTTTTTGTTCTTAGCGTTAACTGCTCCTGATGGCCATGCATTTGATGCACCATCTAGAGGTACACCAGCTGTAAAGGAACACTGGCAATGGTTTATTGATAAGATCTTTGATGGTACCAATCAGTTGTCTGCCTTTGAAAGAGCCTATGAAGTTGCTAATGAACAGTTAGGAGAAGATGCAAAAGGAAAGATCTATATCATGATTCCTAATCCTATGTCAGAGATTAAGGATTTTGGTGATGTAGATGGAACCGGCTCTCTTAATTTCTCTTGGGGAGATGCTAAAAAGGCTACAGATCATCGCTTTAGGGCTGTTAAATGGTATATCGATGAAGTCCTCAAGAAATGGGAACAAGCAAACTATCAAAATTTAGAGCTTCTTGGTTTTTACTGGGTTGAAGAAGCTATCCATTATGGCGTTCCAGGCGAAGTAGAGCTGATTAACAAAGTTACAGACTACATCCATGAATTTGATCTCAAACACACTTGGATTCCGTACTTTACTTCATCAGGTCACAATCGTTGGGAGGAAGCGGGCTTTGATTTTGTAATGCATCAGCCAAATCATATGTTCAGCTCAACTTCCACTATTGACAGATTTTTGCATCTATCAAACTATGCTTTGAGATATGGACAGGGTATTGAGATTGAAGCAGAAGGAAGTAGTGTAACCAATGATCTTATAAAGAGAAAGAAATTCATTGATTATCTCCGAGCAGGTGTGACTTTTAACTGGCAGAAAGACGCTCTTCATGGTTATTACCAAGGTACACACTACTTTGGTTCTTGTGGTATATCTTCAGATCCATATGCTAGAGAGATTTATGAACTTGTTTACCAGTATGTCAAAGGTGAATTCGATGAGCCTTTAGGAACGAAATAATGATTTGTAAAGAGCCCCTCGGGGCTCTTTTTTTTTACTAGCGATTAAAATATAGAGAAATAAAGAGGTTTATTAGAGAGTAAAGGGAGAAATAGTTCTTAACAAGTTAAGCTCTTTTTCTGAAGATCTTAAAGGTGATTTTAAGAGAGTGAATAATTTATTTGTAGATATGGGATTTGAGTTTTTATGGCTTTATAGTCCAAGTAGAAATTTACGTGAGAAAGTATAAGGAAGCTCAAAAAGGCGGGATTGGGATGTTTGTACATACACATGTTCATACAGACGGTAGTCTCCAAGATGGACTTAGTACCGTTGAAGAAATAATAAAAAAAGCAGCAGAAGATGGGCAACCAGCTGTTGCCATAACTGACCACGGCAATATGTTCCGCGAAACTAAAGCTCATAAGCTTGGCAAGAAATATGGTGTAAAAATTATTAGTGGGTGTGAGCTTTACTTGTCTAGAGGTAAAAAAGGCGAGAAGACCCCAAAACCATATCATTTAATTGCACTGGCAAAAAACGATCAGGGTTACCAGAACCTAATCCGGCTTGTAAGCTTAGGTCAGAGGCAATTTTACTACAGACCTCAAATATACTGGGAGGATCTTGAAGAGTTTCACGAAGGGATAATCTTTCAATCTGCTTGCCTTGGAGGCGCCGAATCTCAGCTCATACTAGCAGGTTTTAGAGATGAAGCTAAAGCAGAGGCTTTAAGGAGAGATGAACTTTTTGGGCGAGGGAACTACTATCTTGAACTCCAGAATCATGGCATGGCAGAGCAATTGGTTGTAAATAGAGAATTGATTGAGATTAGCAAAGCTACTGGTATTCCTCTAGTTGCTACCAACGATTCACACTATACGGAACAGAACCAAGCGGAACTACATCGTGTCTTGTTGTGTCTGCAATGGGGTATAACACTAGATGAATACTCTGAAAGAGCAGAAGAAGCATTCTCAAATGAGCATTATTTTAAAACTGCTGAGCAGATGCGTTTGTTATTTGCGGATGTACCAGAGGCAATAGAGAATACGCTTGTTATTGCTGAAAAATGCGAATTTGAAATGAAATTCGGAGAGTTACATTTGCCAGAGTTTCCTATAAGCGGGGGCAATTTACACGATTATTTTAAGCGCCAAGTAGCACTTGGACTAGATTTTAGATACGGTAAAACCCCTAGTCCAGATGTTCTAGAACGTACTCAATATGAGATGAAGGTTATAGAACAGATGGGCTATGAATCGTATTTTTTAATTGTTAGTGACTTTATTAATTGGGCTAAACAAAATGATATTCCAGTCGGACCTGGGAGAGGATCTGCAGCAGGTTCAATAGTTGCTTATCTTTTAGGTATTACTGAGATTGATCCTTTAGTCCACGACTTGCTTTTTGAGCGTTTTCTTAACCCAGATCGTATTGGGATGCCAGATATTGACGTTGATATCTGCCAAAGAAGAAGACAGGACGTTATTAATTATGTTAAAGACAAATACGGAGAGGATCATGTCGGACAGATCGTTACATTTGGAACCTTTGGGGCTAGAGGTGTTGTAAGAGACATTGTCCGTGTTTTAGGGCTTCCATATAGTTTAGGAGATAAAATTGCAAAGTCAATCCCTACCACCTTAGGAATGACTATTGATAAGGCTTTAGAGGGAGAACTAGGACAGCTATGCAACCAAGACCCAGAGATTAATCGCGTTGTAGTCTACGCAAAAGGGCTCGAAGGTAATGCAAGGCATGCGTCGCTACACGCAGCAGGTATAGTCATTACACCAAAACCGATTTATGAATATGTACCTATGTATCGGGCTGCTGAGGATACCTATGCTGTCCAGACCGATATGGACGCCACAGAAGAGCGTGGATTATTAAAGATGGACTTCTTAGGCCTAAGAAACTTAACCATCATTGATGACACAATTAAGACGCTACCTAGGAAACTAGATTTAGCTTCACTGAAGTTAGATGATCCAGCAACATACCAGCTTCTTCAGGAAGGAGATACTCTTGGAGTATTTCAACTAGAGTCAGATGGTATGAGAAATCTATGTAGGCGGATAAGACCAACAGAATTTGAGGATATAACAGCTCTAATTGCATTATATCGCCCGGGGCCTCTTGAAAGTGGTATGGTAGATGATTTTATTGCCTGCAAGCATGGTGAAAAAGAAGCACATTACCTTCATGAAAAACTAATACCAATTCTTAAACCAACTTATGGGGTATGGGTTTATCAAGAGCAGCTGATGAGTGCGTCGATTATTTTAGCGGGCTATACTAGAGGAGAAAGTGATGAGCTGCGTAAAGCTGTTGCTAAGAAAAAGAAGGATCTAATGGACAAGCATCGCGAGATGTTTATTAGTGGAGCAAAAGAGAAGGGCTTGATTACTGAAGAAGAAGCTACTCAGCTTTGGGATGAGGTCTTTGTAGGCTTTGGAAGCTACTGCTTTAATAAGGCACACAGCGCAGCTTATGCCCTAATCGCCTATCAAACCGCCTATCTTAAGGCACACTATCCAGTAGAGTTTATGACAGCTCTTTTAAACAGTGTTATCGATAATTCAGACAAGACAACAGCATATTTGGAGTATATTAAAAAGCAATTGATGATAAATGTCTTAAATATAGATATCAATCATAGCGAGGCATACCACACCGCTTTAGAAGGCAACATTCGCTTAGGTCTCGGGGTGACCAAAGGAGTTGGTATTGGTCTTGCAAGTCAAATAGCTGAAAACCGTCAAACCGAAAGCTATCAGGATATCCTTGATCTATGTACAAAAAACAAAGACTCTCTTGATAGTAGAGCTTTGGAAAATCTTATTAAAGCAGGT
>Ga0172377_10005462_pt1 | contig 13066 bp, 7 predicted proteins | sample Pumphouse3metaG_FD_119749 | JGI IMG/M metagenome (GOLD analysis project Ga0172377, IMG submission 119749) | Leachate microbial communities from a municipal landfill in Southern Ontario, Canada - Pumphouse #3 metaG | ecosystem: Engineered > Solid waste > Landfill > Unclassified | place: Canada... | reverse complement strand
ATGCTCTCAAAAACCTACTCACCATAACTCGGCTATGTTTCCGTTGCTTTTTGATGCGCTACATCAACACTAACAGCCATTTAGACTTTTCGTTACGAAAACCCTTGCGGATTTAAGGTATTACTTAAATTCTGCTTTATAAATATTGGTTCAATATTTGTTTGCAATAATTTTGTAACCTCTTTCAAGTTATTATCTTAAATAAAATAAACATGATTAAACTTTTGAAATTTTCTATTCCGCTATTTATCTTTTCGGTATTTATGATTGCCGGATGTGTCTCTGATGATGATTATGATGATACTTCTAATACTAACACGACGGCGACAGAAGTAAGTACTGACAATACCGAAAGTACGGCAGGTACAGTTTTAAGTACGGAAACATCAGGCCTGGATGTTGAAACTTTTGATATTGCATTAAACACTTCTGCATTGACGGAGAGTGCAGAAACAGTTCCGACTGATGAGGATGATGAACATTATGATGATTTTATAGAAAATTCGAGTTTTGAAGAAACTGTTAATGTTGTTTTTGATGATGATGTTGTAACCGTTTCCGGTTTGTCTGATTATGTCACTGCAGATATTGATGGTGCGGATATAGTAATTAATTCTACACTGACTGAAGATAATGTGAATTATGTTCTTTCCGGTTCTTCTTCTGACGGGTCTTTTAAAATTTACAGTGAAAAGAAATTTGAACTAACATTTAATGGTCTTTCATTGACAAATACAAATGGGGCAGCTGTTAATATTCAATCTGGTAAACGAATATTTGTAAATGTTGCGGATGCTACAACGAATACATTGGTAGATGGTGAAGATTACGAGAACGAGGATAGCGAAGAAGATCTGAAAGCTTGTTTTTATAGTGAAGAACAATTGATCTTCAGTGGTTCGGGTAAATTGAATGTTACAGGTAATTATAAAAGTGCCATAGCATCTGACGATTATGTTTATATCCATGCCGGAACAAACATTGAGATTACGGCAAATGCGGGGAATGGCATTAAAGCTAATGATGGTATTTATATTGCAGGAGGAGTTTTGAATATTACTTCTAATGAAGATGATTCAAATGGATTGTCTTCTGATGATTATATAACTATAACCGGTGGACGTACGACGATTATTTCAAATGGAGATGCTGTTTGGGATTCAGAAGAAGGTGATACATCTGGAAGCAATTGTGTCAAGGCTGATTTATTTTTTACAATGAGTGGTGGCGAATTGGATTGTAAAAATACCGGTGATGGAGGGAAAGGTATTAGTTGTGATACCACCATTACAATTAACGGCGGACTAATTAAGGTTATTGCTGAAGGTGACCAATATGTTTATGGTACTTATGATTCTGATCCTAAAGGTATAAAATCTGATTATGATATTATTATAAACGATGGAACAATAGTTGTACGTACCGATAATGACAATGATGGCAGCGAAGCTATAGAGAGCAAGAACGATCTTACATTTAATGGTGGTGTAGTAGAGGCTTATGCTTATGATGATGGGTTAAATGCCTCCAACTCTATAATTGTAAACGGTGGTTGTCTTTATATCCAAAGTATTGAAAACGATGCTTTTGATTCAAATGGTGATTTATATTTTAATGGTGGAGTGACTGTGGCTATAGGCGGAGTAGCGCCGGATGAATCTTTCGATTGTTATACTTCAGGAATTTTTGGTATTACAGGAGGCACTGTAATGGGATATGGACCTTTTGGGAATATTCCCGATTACAGTTCTTGTACACAGAATGTTGTTCTATATGGTGCTTCTGCATCGAATAACACTTATTTTTCTCTGGCTGATGATGATACGAATGAGAATGTTTTAGTATTTAAAACCCCTAAGGCTTTGAGTACAATGGTCTTTACAATATCTTCTCCTTTGTTAGAAACAGGTGGCTCATACACATTATCTTCTGGTGGAACGGTGTCTGGAGGTAGTGATTTTCACGGATTGATTACAGGTGGTTCGTATAGTGGTGGTTCTACTAAAACTACTTTCAGTACTTCGTCTTCGGTTACTATTTCCGGAACTATAGGAGAAACACCTGATGATGATTCTATGTCATCAGGAGGTGGTGATTTTCGTCCTGGTAGATAATAGGAATAACTAAAAAAGGATTACTTTAAAGTAATCCTTTTTTAGCTGTTTATATGTTAATTAAATGCTTATCAATCGTATTTAAAATGTTGAAGGAAATGTCCCATACGATCACGTTTTGTTTTAAGATAGCGCTGATCATAAGAATTAGGCTTAATTTCAATAGGAACTATTTCTGAAACTTTCAATCCGTATCCTTCAAGTCCTACACGTTTAACAGGATTATTAGTCATCAGTCTCATTTTGCATATTCCCAGGTTTCTTAAAATCTGAGCGCCAACACCATAATCTCTTTCGTCAGCGCCAAAACCAAGATGAATATTTGCATCAACTGTATCCATACCTTCATCCTGCAGTTTATATGCAGCAATTTTGTTCATTAGTCCTATTCCACGGCCTTCCTGCATTAAATAAACAATTACCCCTTTGCCTTCCTTTTCGATTATTTCCATTGATTTGTGCAACTGATCGCCACATTCACATCTTAAAGATCCGAAAGTATCACCGGTCATGCATGAAGAATGTACACGTACCAAGACATCTTCTTCTTTTGTCCAGGTACCTTTTATTAGAGCAATATGTTCAAGCCCGTTGGATTTTTGTTTAAAAGGTATTACTCTGAAATTTCCGTATTTTGTTGGAAGAGGAACTTCTTCTCCTCTTGTTATAAGACTTTCGAATTGAAGACGATAAGCAATCAAATCTTTAATAGAGACGATTTTCATATCGTATTTTTTTGCTTTTTCCATAAGCTGGGGAAGTCTTGCCATTGTTCCGTCTTCGTTCATAATTTCAACAAGAACTCCTGCGGGTTTTAATCCGGCCAGACGAGCCAGGTCAACAGCTGCTTCTGTGTGCCCTGCACGACGTATTACTCCACGATTTTTTGCCATTAGAGGAAAAATATGTCCGGGACGTCCAAGTTCTTCAGCTGAGGTTTTTTCATCTGCTAAAGCACGGATAGTTTTTGCTCTGTCAGAAACCGAAATTCCTGTGGTGCATCCATGTCCCAGAAGATCAATTGAAACTGTAAAAGGTGTCTCCTGTAATGATGTATTATTGTTTACCATAAAATTAAGATCCATCTTTTTACAACGGTCTTCTGTTATAGGAGCACAAATCAGACCCCTTCCGTTAGTAGCCATGAAATTAACTTTTTCATCAGTGATTAATTCCGCGGAAGTGATGAAATCGCCTTCGTTTTCTCGATCTTCATCGTCAACAACTATAATCAGTTCTCCATTTTTTATGGCAGCAAGTGCTTCGGGAATAGAATTTAATTTGATTTCTGTCATTCTTTTGTTTCTTTATTTTTGAGATAAAAATACAATAAATATTTACAATAGGCTAAGATTAACCGGAATGTGAAATAAGATAAAGATTTCTTATTTTTAGTTCCTTAATACTTAATATTATTTATTGAGATGTCCTTCGTAAAATTTAAGTAAATTTCCGACTATTGTCAGGTTGTCAAATTTTTTGCAGATAAAATCTACAGCATTTTTACAGATCTTTTTAAACAGCGTCTGGTTTGAAATCAATTCTTCTATGTTTTTAATAAAAACTTCCGGATTATCGGCAATCAGGATGTTCTCATGATCAATAGCGGGTATCCCTTCACTTCCTATACTAGTACTTACAACAGCTTTTCCCAGAGCCATTCCTTCAATAATTTTTATTCTGATCCCACTACCTGAAAGTACAGGAACAATCATTATAGCTTTTGAAGAAATAAAGGAATATGCATCATCTACCTCTCCAACGAATTCAATTTTTGCGTTGGCAAATGTGTTTTTCAGCCAGTTAGGAATATTCCTTCCGGCAATATAAAATTTTAGTTTGGGATATTTTTCCTTTATAGATGGCCAGCAGGAATGAATGAACCAGAGTAACCCTTCCTGATTTGGATACCAGTCCATTGCTCCGATATGAAAAAGGGAAGGATATTCCAAATTTTTGACAGTAGGTACAAGCAGAGGCAGATTTATTCCTGTCTGCGATGTATATCTTGGCTTTTTATTGCCCAGTTTATCACAGGTCAGGCCGTCTCTTTCTGTTATGGAAACCAGGGTGTCGTATTTATTAATAAAACTAATTTCAAATTTTTTCAGACGTTTTGCCATAATTTTTTCATAAAGGGATCTTATTCCATGTATTGGCTGAAGATCCTGTCTGATCTGATGTTCAATATTATGAACACGATATGAAAATAATGCATCACTATATTCCCTGGCTATTGAAATATAAGGGCATACATAAAGTCCTTCAAACTGTATTATGTCAAATTTTTCTTTTTGTAGCAAGCTGATTAGTGCTTTTTTATATTCTTTTTGAATATACCTGGTAGCTCTGTAAGGAAGTTTAGAAAAAAAAAGATTAGTCAATATAGAGAACGCAACATTGGAATATGGCATATCTACTACCTGAAAATTAATTTCTTTTGTAAGATATTCAGGAATTGAGCTGGTTTCAAAATGAGTTCTTCCTGTGTTCATAGCCAGTACTGTTACTTTGTTCCCATGTAGGAAAAAACCTTTTGAAAGACTGAAAACAGCAATAGTTCCACCCTCTTTAGGAGGCCATGGTACTTTATTCGTTAGTTGAAGAATTTTCATGACTATTCTTTTTTTGAAATCCTGTATTAAAAGAAAGAAATTTAATAATTTTTTTGAATTTTTCCTGATATACTTCAATATTTAATATCCCAGAATCATGAGCCGATTTATATGTTAAAAATAAACCCAAAGGGAAAAATATAAAAGTTGAGAACCACATACCGTTAAACATATTCCAAATATCTTCACGGGCGAACTTTTCTCCAAACATGGAAACCATATAATAGAGAATGAACATTAATATGGAAATTACAACCGGCATTCCCAGTCCTCCTTTTCTAATGATAGCTCCAAGTGGTGCTCCTATAAAGAAAAATATTACGCATGCAAATGACCATGTGAATTTTTTGTATTTCTCCATGGCATATTTATTTATACTTTTTTTCATGCCGTATAACTCTGCCGTGTTTTGATCGATTAGCTGCTTATTATTTTTAATTTTTTTAGAAGCAGAAGCGAGAACTTTTTCTTTTTCTATATCGTTAAGCTTGTTGTAAAATGTTTTGTAATCTGCAGCTTTGCTAAAATCTACCCGTTCATATGTTTTCTGAGAATCAACTGGCTGACTTAATCCCATAATAGATTTTTCAAGAACATCGTTATATTTTAGTCGCAATGCGAAATTTCTAACTTTATACTTATATCTAAAAGTTAAGGAATCTCTAAAATGTGTTAGTTGTGAAAGATTCATCATGTGATAGGCACTCCGAAGGCTATTTTCGTTTGTCTTCTTGAAATCGAAGCCCCTAAGAGAAATTGGTATTGTCTCTTTGTCAAAAGAAGTTCGTTGAAAAGGATGTCTTTTTGCTGCTTCACCATTGGCTCTTTGGTCAATATCTGAACCCCCGTGGTAAAGAGTCATGACCATAAATTTTTTATCTTTTGAAATGTTCATATATCCTGAATCCGCAATGGTTACAGAAACATTACCTCTGTTTTCAGTGTGATCGTATATAAGAATATTATACATCATTTTACTCGTTTTACTTTTCCGGTCAACCTTAATACTGTAACCATCTATATCATTTGTAAAAATGCCTTCTTTTATAATCATTTCAGGCTTTTGCCTTTTTACACTGACCATAAGTGCCCCGAATTTAAGATTAGTCCTTGGCAGAATATTATTCTGAAAGTAAAAAGCAAAAGAACAAAGAAAAATAGCCAAAAGGAATAATGGCCTCATTATCCTTATAAGAGAAATTCCGGAAGCCTTCATGGCTATAAGTTCATAATTTTCACCAAGATTTCCAAAAGACATTATAGAAGCGAGTAACATAGCAAGGGGAAAAGCCATCGGAAATAAGGCAAGTGAAGCGTAATATAGAAGTCCTAATACCACATCCCAATCTAGTCCTTTACCTACAAGATCATCTATGTATTTCCAGAGAAATTGCATAAGCAGAACAAATACACAGATAAGAAAGGTCATAAAAAAAGGACCTAAAAAACTTTTTAATACAAATTGGTGCAGTCGTTTCATTTTTCAGAGTATCAAGTTTACTACAGACGGACAATTTTTACTAAAAAAGTTAAATTATTTTATCCTTTCCTGTAAATAAAAGTAGATACAAAGCTAACTAATTATAGGAACAGAAAGGTTATCTTATTCTTAAAAAATCAATTTAGATTAAAATTGATTTTTTTGCTTCTGAAAAATCATAAATATATTAACAGCCAAGATCTCTTTTTAATTCATCAATTTGTGAATTCCACAGATTTATGGATTCATTTTCTTCTCCTTTTTCTGAAAAATCTGTAATATTAAGAGAAACATCACCTGTCAGTTCATTTTTATTAATATCAAATTCAAAAAAATCACCTTTATCATCGCCATCTATCCATTGAAAACGAACGGTTTTGCAATTTTTGTTAATAACCCTTTCTGCTGTCTGGGAAGAACCACTCCAGAAAAAAGTATAAAAATTCCCTTTAACCTTAACATCATCAGCGAACCATTCAGACAGCCCTGAAGCATTGCTTAACCTGGTATATAGTACCTTAATAGTACAATTTAAAGAATATTCCAGATTTATTTCTGATTTTAGACTCATTTATTTATACTTGTTTTATTGCAAGTTAATTATATTATCATGATATACAAATTTGAATAAAAATATAAAGTTGATTTTTTGGCATTTTTTTAGACTTTCTTTAAACAAATTACTATATTTGCAACCTCAAAAATGGAATGGCGAGGTAGCTCAGCTGGTTAGAGCGCGTGATTCATAATCACGAGGTCGTCGGATCATGCCCGACTCTCGCTACAAACAACAAAACCACAATTTTATAATTGTGGTTTTGTTGTTTATTTTTTTGGAATATATTTCTCTCGCCTCGTATAAATATAAATGTCGGAACCAAAAGGATCCGGATCATCAGCAGGCTGGTAATATTCATCGTATTTAAGGGAAAATGTTGTCTTTTGTCTTCGTATATATATTACTATCGTTTAAGAGTTAAGAAGAATAAAAAATATCTTTAACTTTTCTTTGAAATTCAGATAAAATTCTTGAATTTTATTGTGTATTATGTAGTTTTTTCTGACAAAAATTGTTTTTTTTGTCTTGTTTTCTTATACTTTTGAAACAAAAATATATTTATTATCATAAGACATTAAACGTTCTACTAATTTTTTTGTCTAAACGATATTATCAGAAAATTAAAACTGTGGAAATAATCATTGAGAACTTATGCAAGATATATGACAATGGCAAAAAGGCAATTGATCATATAGACCTTAAAATTGAAGATGGTATGTTTGGATTGCTTGGACCTAATGGTGCCGGAAAATCCACATTAATGCGAATGCTTGTTTCTCTGATGAAACCTTCATCAGGGAAAGTAACTGTAGATGGGTACGATCTTATAAAGGACAGAAAAAAAATACGTTCGATGGTAGGATATCTGCCTCAGGATTTTCGTTTTTTTTCACAATTAAAGACATATGAGTTTTTGGATTATGCAGCTCGTCTTTCCGGAATGAAATCAAGAGGTAAAAGGGCTGATGCCGTCAATAAAATGCTGGAAGAAGTAGGTCTCTTCGAGGCCAGGGATCGTCAGGCAAATCGTTTATCGGGAGGAATGAAAAGACGTCTTGGAATTGCACAGGCTCTTATTAACAATCCTCGTCTGATTATTGTGGATGAACCAACTACAGGACTGGATCCTGAGGAGCGTATCCGTTTTAGGAATTTGCTTTCTGTAATTTCCACACAGGATGTGATTATTATTCTTTCTACCCATATTGTTAGTGATATTTCCAGTACCTGCCGTGATATGGCTCTTTTGAATAATGGAATGCTCGAATATAAGGGTTCTCCCGATGATTTCGTTACACAGGCCAGAGGGAAAGTATGGTTGATTAAAGCAACCGAATCGGATTATATGAAAATTAATGATTTTTATCCTGTAGTTTCAAATATTCCTGTTCAAGATGGATGGGAAATTCAGGTTGTGGCTGATGAAATAAAAGGATTTAAGGGCATTCCTATCGAGCCTAATCTTGAACATGCCTATGTTTATTTTATGGAAAAAGAGGATAAAAAAATTAATCAATAAAAATACAATGTATGTTCTCATTTTATAAAATGAATTCTATTGCGTTCTATGAGACGAAGACCCTTCTTAGGAGCTGGTTCTTTCGTATTTTTGCATTGATAGCCATTGTTGTTCTTGTTTTTTTCAATATACAAATGCTTATTCACGCAGGGGGAGGTGCCGGAGATTGGTCTATAAAAGGGATCCCTTCAGTGATTCCTTATGTGAATATTTTGCTGTTGAATATGGTGCAGGCTGTAATAGCTATTTTTCTTGCATCTGACTTTTTGAAAAGAGATAAAAAATTAGATACAACGGATGTTATATATGTCCGTTCAATGACAAACAAGGAATATGTTTTTGGGAAAACACTCGGAAATCTTATTGTCTTTTTTATTCTGAATGTAATCATTTTAGCCATCGCTATGGTTTTTAATATGGTTGCAAAAAATGTAGAGATAGATTTTCTTTCTTATTTATACTATTTTCTTATTATTAGTATTCCTACTCTTATTTTTATTCTGGGACTTTCTTTTTTTATGATGTCCCTTGTCCGAAATCAGGCAGTGACATTTCTTCTTCTTTTGATTTATGTAGCGGTATCTTTGTTTTATCTTGGAGATAAATTTTATCATCTGTTTGATTATATGGCTTACAGGATTCCCCTTACATTTTCAGATTTTGTTGGTTTCGGAAATTTTAAGGAGATTCTTGTTATCAGAGGAATGTATCTTTTTCTCGGCATTTCATTCATTTTTTTTACAGTTGTTTTAATGCAGCGGATGCCAAATTCTAAAAATACACGATTGTTTTCTTTTTTATGGGGAATTTGTTTCCTTATTGGTGGTATATTTCTGGGATTTAAACATATAGAATCTTATATCTATGATCAGAAAACCAGAACGGAAATGCTTACACGAAATGATAATTATACCGATATACAGCAACTTACTGTGAAGAATTATAATATAAACATTGAACATAATGAAGAAACCATACGGTGTAAAAGTGTGCTTACGGTGAAAAATGAAAAGAAAGATACTCTTAATAAAATTGTATTTGCCCTGAATCCGGGACTTAAGGTAAGCAGTGTTCTTGTAAATGATAAACAGCAGCCTTTTATACAGGTATCTGGTATTATAGAACTTACAGGATATTCTGTTTTTCCTCAACAGGAGGCAACACTATCTTTTAGTTATGAGGGAGGAATTAATGAATCTTCATGTTATCTTGACATCTGTGATTCCATAAGAAATCTTGATTATAGAAATGGGATATATAATATAGATAAAAGATACGCATTTGTTACTTCAACATATTTATTACTGACACGTGAGGCCGGATGGTATCCCATTCCTGGAGCCGGAGTTGGACTAAAGAACAAACAATGGTTTAACAGGCAGTTTAGTGATTATAAACTGGATGTAAAGGTTAATTCCGGTTTTATGGCTATATCGCAGGGACAGAAAGAAGAAAAAGATGATCATGTTATTTTTACATCGGAACATCCTTTGTCTGAAATTTCATTGATTGTAGGAGATTATGAAAAACAAACAGTTATAGCTGATTCTCTGAACTTTTCGGTATATGTTAAAAAAGGTCATGATTATTTTTCAGACTTTTTTTCTGAAATAAAAGATACTATTCCCAGTTTGATTTCAGAAAGAATACAGGATTTCGAAAGAAGTGTGGATCTTTATTATCCGTTTGACAGGTTTTCTATAGTAGAAGTTCCTGTTCAGTTTTTTACATATGACAGATTACTAACCGGGATGAAAGAACAAATGCAGCCGGAAATGGTTTTATTCGGAGAGAAAGGTGTTGTATGTAACGATGCCGATTTTTATGGAAGTATGCAAATCAGAAGAGGTGGACCCGGACGTGGTGGAAGGGGTAATGATTCAGAAATGACTCCTGAAGATAAAAAGATACAGATTTTACAGAATTTTCTATCACTATTTACACGTGAAGAAGGTCACATTAATTTTACCCGTTCGCGGGGAGAGTTTTCAGTTTCTTCATCAATTAATCCTTATTATGCATTCCCATTATTTTATGATAATGCTTATTTTATAAGTTCTGATCAATGGCCTGTTATGGATCAGATTTTTGAGAGTTATAAAAAGAGTTCCATGTCAGATAATCGTATGATGGGCTTTATGAGGGATATTAGTGGAACGTCTGACGAGGAAAAGGCAAATATTGCTCTTATGTCACAGAATTTTAAAGAGATACTTAATGATCCTGACAAGAAAGATATTGTAAAAAGTGTAATGGAGCTTAAAGGGGAAACATTATTTTCTATTATTAAATATAAAGCAGGAGAAGAAAAATTTGATGATTTTTTGTATGATTTTTTACAACGCTATCAATTTAAATCTGTGGATATTAAAGAGTTTATTGATGAAGTAAAAGGAAAATTTAATATTGATCTTCTTGAATATATGAAGGAATGGTTCAATAGCAAGGAACTTCCTGCTTTCATGTTTGGACCGGTCAATGCTTTAAATGTGCTTAAAGATGATGAGCAGATGACTATGGTTAATTTTAAGGTAACAAATACTGAAAAAGAGCAGGGAGTATTCACAGTTAATTTTCGTACAGGAGGCGGTCGTGGAAGAGGTGGTAATTCTTCTGAAACCATAGAAAAAACTGTTCTTGTGGAAGGAAAACAGACCAAGGATATTACTTTTCTGCTGGAAGGTACACCCAGAGGAATTACTTTTAATACTCTTGCTTCAAAAAATATTCCTAATGAAATTAGGCTATCTCTTGATAAGATTCTTACGGATAATAAAATCATACCATACGAAGGAGAGAAAATAGAGGAAAATCCGGTGAATCTGACGGGAAGAAATGAAATTATTGTCGATAATGAAGATCCCGGTTTTTCTGTGACAAAATCTACAGGTTACAAAAGTTTGCTTAGCAAAATATTGTTTTCCTATCAGGAAACTACAGATAGTAAATATTTGGGATTTAATGAGTGGCGAGCTCCTTGGGACTGGAGACTGACTACTAATTCTGATTTTTATGGTAATTCTATTCGATCGGCGTATTATGTTCGATCAGGTGAAGGAGATAAAAAAGCAGAATGGAAGATTCCTCTTAAAAAAGCAGGATATTATAAAGTTTACGTATATATTTATAAAGATGATCATCGTCGTCGTCGTGACAGCGACAAAGGAGGATATCATTACACGGTATATTCAGATAATGGAGAAGAGAATATAATAATGGAAATGAGTTCGGCAGAAGCAGGCTGGAATTCTCTTGGATCTTATCATTTTTCGTCAGATTCGGCAGTTGTTGAATTAACAAACCAATCTGAAAGCCGTATGGTAATTGCAGATGCAGTAAAATTAGAAAAACAGGATTAGAATAATTATTATTGAGAAAAATTAAACATATGAGATTAAGAATATTTATTTTGACGTTTTCTTTACTTTTTGGGGCAAAAATGCTTGTCGCCCAGCAGATTCTTACATTGGAACATACGCTGGAAATAGCTATGCAGAATAGTCCGAATATACAGAGTTCAATATTGAATATGAACAGGTATCAGGAAACTCTTAAGGCGAATAAGGCTTCTTTAAAGTCGCAGTTTACGCTGAGTTTAGATCCTTTAAAATATTCAAAAAAACGTTCTTTTGACGAATATTCGTCATCATGGTACACTAATGAATCATGGGGGTCATCGGGAAGGTTAAGAGCTTCTCAGCCTATACTCATGACAAACGGAACTGTTTCTCTGGTGAATGATTTTGGATGGCAGAAAAATAATAGTACGGCCGGGGGTGGTCGTGATATTAAATCTTTTTCTAATGATCTTTACCTGAGTGTTTCGCAGCCATTGTTTACTTATAATAAGCTTAAAGTCGAACTTAAGGAAATTGAATTAAATCTTGAAAATTCAAAATTAGCTTATGCCTTAAAAAAACTGGAAGTAGAAAGGAGTGTGACACAATACTTTTATAATGTTTATATGGCTCAGATGAGTCTGACTATTGCACAGGAAGAAGAAGCAAATACCAAAAAGAGCTATGAAATTATAAAGAACAAGGTTGATGCCGGTTTATCTGCAATGGAAGAATTGTATCAGGCCGAATTGAATTATTCTTCATCACAGTCCTCTGTGCTAAATGCCAGAGCGTCTCTTGAACAGGATAAAGATCAGCTTAAACAGTATATCGGTATGGATATTTATGAAGAAATTACTGTGATGGCAGATATTAATGCTGAGCCTGTGAAGGTAGATCTTAAAAAAGCTATTGAGTGTGGTTTGAAATCACGAATGGAACTTCGGCAAAATGGTATAAAAATTGAAACTTCACAGTTTGATATGATGAGTGTAAAGGCTCAAAACGAATTTAATGGAAGTCTTAATTTCTCAATGGGAATAATAGGGGAGAATGAAAACATTTCAGATATTTATAAAAATCCTACACAGAATCCTACTGTTTCTCTTTCTTTCAACATACCTCTTATAGATTGGGGAGAGAAAAAAGCAAAAATTAAGGCTCAGGAGGCCAGCATGGCACAGACACAACTGAGTTTTGACGATGAAAAAACGTCGATAATTGTTAATATCCGTCAATCCTACAGAGAAATGGAGAATACATTGCTTCAGATAAAAATAGCTAAACAGGGCGAACGTAATGCTCAGCTTACATATGATATTAATCTTGAAAGATATTCTAATGGAGACCTGACGGGAATGGATCTGAACCAGTTTCAGACTCAGCTTTCTACTAAGAAGAAAAATTATGCACAATCACAGATTAATTACAGAATTCAGTT
>Ga0172377_10005461_pt1 | contig 13067 bp, 11 predicted proteins | sample Pumphouse3metaG_FD_119749 | JGI IMG/M metagenome (GOLD analysis project Ga0172377, IMG submission 119749) | Leachate microbial communities from a municipal landfill in Southern Ontario, Canada - Pumphouse #3 metaG | ecosystem: Engineered > Solid waste > Landfill > Unclassified | place: Canada... | reverse complement strand
TCGCCGTCATAAGCCCGTTTGTGGTCCTGCGAACTTACCAGCGGGACAATGGTTTTGCCGTCGGTGAACGCCAGTATGGAAGCTTCTTCGCCGAAAAGGCATTCCTCGACCAGGACTTTGCTCCCTGCGCCGCCGAAAGCGCCGTCAAAACAGGATTTAACGAAATCCATGGCTTTAGCTTCCTCCAGGGCGACGCAGACGCCTTTGCCCGCCGCTAGGCCGTCAGCCTTGATAACGATGCCGGCAACCCCGGCGGCGAATTCGTTTTTGACGTATTCGGCGGCATCGGCGGCATTATCAAAAGCCGCCGCTTTGGCGGTCGGGATATTGTATTTGAACATGAACTGTTTGGCGTAGTCTTTGCTGCCTTCCAGTTGGGCGGCTTCCTTGTCCGGTCCGAATATTTTCAAACCGTGTTTCCTGAATACGTTCACGATTCCGGCGCAGAGCGGCGCTTCAGGGCCGACGACCGTGAAATCGATGCCTTCCGATTCCGCGAAACCGGCAAGTTTTTCAAGCTCTGAAACCGCGATGTCAACGCATTCCGCGACTGTCGCTATTCCGGCGTTTCCGGGGGCGCAGTATATTTTGTCCGCCTGGGGGCTTTGGGCAAGTTTCCAGCACAGGGTATGTTCCCTGCCGCCGTTGCCGACCACTAGTATTTTCATCAAATAAACCTCTCGTGAAACTATATTGTTTTGACTTATCATATTATAGCCCGTATATTAAAAAGCACAAAGGAAAACCAAGAGAAAATTTAAAATAAAGGTACTGATTATGCTGGCAGCGCTTGCAAGGTATAAAATCATTCCGACCCTGAATGTCAAGGACCTTTCCGGAGAGACGGCTTTGAGGATCTGCGAAGCGTTGATCAAAGGCGGCCTCCCGGTCATGGAAATTCCGTTTCGCCGCCATACCGACAGTATTGCGCTCAAAGAAATTGCCGCTGAATTTCCCGATTTCCTGATCGGAGCCGGCGGGATATTCAACAGCGAACAATTGCTGCGGGCGGTTGAATGTAGGGTGAAATTCGCTTCATCCCCCGGAGTCTGCCCGGATACGTTGAAAACCGCCGCCCGGCAGAAGACCGCCTTTATTCCCGGCGTCGTTACGCCGACGGATATACAAATAGTTCTGGTCAACGGCTTTGCCGACTTTCAGTTTTTCCCGGCCCAGGCCGCGGGCGGGGTTCATTATCTGGAAACAATATTGAAACCGTTTGAACACTTGCCGCTGGATGTTTTCCCGAAAGGCCGTATTACCTTGGAACAGGCGGCGGAATACCTGAAGCTTCCGCAGGTTACGTCAGTTGTTATCGGTGAAATTCTCTCTGACGAAGATATTGCCGCCGAACGCTGGGACAAAATAACCGACGCCGCCCGCAAAGCCCTTGACTATGTAAACCGATGAACAGGGAATTTATGTTCAGCCCGGAACGGGACGACTGGTTGAAGTCGGACGATGCGGTGTTGGAAAGCTTCTGCCGGATGGATTTTTTTAAAGCTTCCGGGCGCGGCGGCCAGAAGCGCAATAAAACTTCCAACGCCGTCAGGTTTACCCATGAACCGAGCGGTATTGCCGTAAGCGACTGTTCGGGCCGCAGTCAGCATCAGAACCGTTCAAACGCGCTTAAAAAACTCCGATGCCGGATCGCCCTCCAGGTAAGAATGACTCCCGCCGAGCCCCCGGAACGTCTGGATGTGAGTTTGAAAAGCCCCGAATATCCTGTGTTTGCGGCTCGCGTACTGGATATTTTAAACGATAACGAATTTGTGGTCAGTGCCGCCGCTCATTGTCTCGATATCAGTACGGCAAAATTGATTAAAATTCTGGCGCGGGACAAAAATCTCCTGCAAATAGCGCAAAATTCCGAAAAATAGAAAATGTTTAATAATCTGTTAAAAAAAACTTGAATTATCAACTAATATGCATTAGCTTAATTGGCTTAGTAAATATTATTATATTAATTAAATTTTTGTAAGGAGGATTTTGAGGTGAGGCAGAACCAGCTTGATTTTAATTATATTTTATACTTATTAGGAAAATATTGGATATTAATCCTGTCCACTACGATTATTGGCGTTTTTTCTGCCTTTTTATTTAATGAATTGTGTACGCCGCTTTACCGGTCCACAATATCCCTCTTTACCTGGAACCATGATATTGCCGTTGCGGTAAAAAATATTGAAAAAAGAAATGTTGATGAACAAGCGGACAAGGCGCGGGATGTGATGATGTACAACAATATTATTTCCCAATCCGTATATCTGGGTCAGCGTTTGATCGCCGATTACGTGAATATAATGAAAAATCCCTACGTTAAAAAAATTACGGACGACAGTCTGGTAAAGCAGGGATTTGCCCGTCCGCTGAAATATGAATTCAAATGTCTGACTAAAATGAAATCCTGTATTATGACGGTGGAAGTAACCTCTTCAAACAAGGAACTGGCGACTGCCGCCGCCAACGCTCTGGTAGCTGCGTTAAAAGATGAACAGAAGCGCTTGATGAATATCCAGTATGCCCAGGCCATGCATGCGGCAACCGTGCCGACGCGTCCTTTTTTCCCGCGCAAGGGACTGGATTTGCTTCTGGGATTTTTGGCCGGTATTATTCTCGGCGGAGTGATGGCTTTTGTTCTGGATCACTTGGACGTGACTATAAAGACCCCGGACGACTTGAAAACAGTTAATCTGCTTCCTTTGGGGAGCGTACCTTTTTATGCGGAAATAGATGATCTTTATAATCCGAAACTGGGTAAAAACCTGAAACGCCAGGAAAATTCAGTCCTTGACGCCGTTCGGATAATCAATACGACAATAAGTTTTCTTCGCATAGACAACCCCCCGAAAGTTATTGAGTTTACCAGCGCTATGCCGGGAGCAGGGAAAAGCACCCAGGCGCTGCTGCTCGGAAAAGTCATGGGGGCCGGGGCGAAAAAAGTCCTGCTGATAGATTGTGATTTGCGGAGGCCGAGGATATATAAAAATATAAAACTCGGTCTTAAAGTCGGGCTGGTCGATTATCTGGCGGATAACAGTTGTACAGATCCGGAAAAATATATAAATAAGGACGTTATGCCCGGTCTTGACCTTATGGGGCATGGAGTAATTCCGCCTAATCCTACCGAACTCCTGGGGTCGAAAAGATTTACGGATATGATTGCGAAGTTAAGAGAACAGTATGACTGTGTTATTTTGGACAGCCCTCCGGGAGTCGGAATGGCCGATACCATGGTTATCGGGCGGTCAGCAGACGCTATAATAATAGTCGTTGACGCCGGAAAAACCAAAATTCATGAAGTAGTCAGAAATATGGAACAGCTTGACACCCTGCATTCCAAAGTTATCGGCGCGGTACTGAATAAGGTTAACTGTAAGAAGAAAGGCAGTTATTACTATAATTACGGTTATTACTATACCGACTATACCGAGGAAACCGCGAAAGCATAATTTCCGGTCCGGTAATTCTACATTTCCGGGAGCGCCGGTCTTCAGACCGGCATTCGCCTGAAAGGGTTAGACTCATTCAAAAAAATCCTCCGGGTGTGTTTGTTTACTTTTTTTGTATGCAAAGCGTTTTTCTGGCTATCAGCTTGATTTTTATTGTTTGGGGTTTTGGCGTTATTACCTTTTTCCCGCTCATTTATCCTCTTTTTTAAATATTCTGCCGATTCTTTTGGATAAAAACCCAATTTGAGTATATAATATATATTGGTATGAAAAGAGCGGAAGAGGGTATTTTCATGGACTCCGAATACAGGGTTTTAAGTGAAATCATCGAATTGTGCCTGTCGCTGGATCTCGCAGCTTGTGCTACATATCACCAGTTTGCCGCCCAATGTAAAATATCGTCTCTGGCATTTGAATGGCAGTTGAGGAGCAAAGAAGAAAAGAAACACATACTTTTCTGGGAAAAAGCGCTTGTGCTCAGCAAGCGGCGGCAGCTCCCTCCGGTTTTTGAAAATCCGCTGGAGGTAAGGGAAAAGCTGAAAAAAATCCAGAAAACGGTAAACCAAATGTTCCCGAAACTTAAGGTCTATACCGCTCCCACTGAAGAATTGTCTTTTGCCTTTTTTATTGAAAACTATATGCTTGATCCGGTATTTATGACGATGTTCCATGCTTACCGGTTTATCGATGGCAGCGTTGAGGATGAATACGAAGCTCATCTTATGGCGTTTATAAAAATGGCGAAAAATTACCGCGCTCAGTTGAATTCGCCGAATGTTGAACTTTTCAATGAAACTCTCTATGATCTCTATATTTCGAATCGAAAACTGCTCCGGGACGCCATGCATGACAGCCTTACCGGTCTTTACAACCGGCGCGGTTTTTTTGACAGCGCGGGTTTTCTGCTTAGTCTTGCTGAAAGGAAAAAGCTGGATGTCGCTGTAATAATTATTGATTTTGACGATTTTAAAAACATAAATGATACTTTTGGGCGTCAGGCCGGGGATGAGGCTTTAAAGGAAAGCGGCGCCATGATTAAAGATGTTCTCAGGGCTTCCTGTCTCAGCGCGCGTTATGGAGGAGACGAATTTATCGTACTTGCGGATATAGATAATGAAGACTCGCTAAAACTTATCTGCGAAAGGATAAGGGAAACGATCGATCAGAAGTCCAAAAAAACTTTCGGGACGCATTTTACCGTATCGCTCGGCGCCGCGACCGGCGGGATCGGCCGACAGCGGGAAATATCGCTTGCCGAGATAATATGCAAAGCTGATGAAAAATTGTTTGAAGCCAAGAAAAACGGCGGTAATTGCTGGGTGATTTGACCTTTGCCATTCTCTACGTTTATTGTGCGGTTTACGCTTACACGCTCGAACCGGCAAGTTTGCCGCCGGCGAATGCCCATTGCAAATTATACCCCCCGCACGGCCCCTGCAAATCAAGGACTTCACCCGCAAAAAACAAACCTTTCAATAAGCGGCTTTCCAGAGTATTCGGGTTTACTTTTTTTAATTCCACCCCGCCGTGCGTCAGCATTGCCTTGTCCCAGCCGTCCGTCGATTTGACTTTCAGGGTAAAAGCGGTAAGCAGGGAACACAGCTTATTCCGGTATTCCGCTTTGAGTTCGGCGATTTTCATATCGGCCTGAATTCCTGCCAGCGCGCAGAATTCTTTGGCCGGCGCTTTCGGCAGATATTGAGACAAAATTCCGGAAATTTGTTTTTTCCCCGAACTGACTTGCTGTTCCTTTAATATATCCTGCCATTTTTCAATATCCGTTTCCGGGAAGAGGCTTATAGTTAACGGGACTTCCCTGATCCCGGTCAGCAGGCTCGATACGGTTCCGGCGAGATCGAGCACGGCCGGGCCGGAAACGCCGTGGTGGGTGAACAGCAGTTCTCCCCGGCAAATATTGCCGCGGTATTTCGGCAAATCTATTTTTGCGTTGACTTTTTTGAAGCTGATGCCGGTACAGCGTCCCGGCCATTCTTCCGCGCAGCGGAGCCCGACCAGGGCGGGTAATGGGGTATTGATTTTGTGTCCGGCCTGTTCCGCCAGTTGGTAAGCGCTGCCGTCCCCGCCGAGCCTGGGATAGCCTTTTCCGCCGCCGGCGATAATTACGCAGTCGGCGGGGAAATCCCCGGCGGAAGTTTGCACCCCCCGGAGCCGGTTTTCAGTTATAATCAGTTTTTCGACCTGGCATGAGGTTTTTATCTGGACACCGAGTTTTGCGCAAAGCCGCAACAGGACATTCAGGATGTCTCTCGCCTTGTCGGATTTCGGGAAAACGTGAAAACCGTCTGTGACTTTAGTTTCGACGCCGTTTTCCGCGAGAAAGGCGCGGAGTTTTTCCGGCGGCAGCAGTTTCAGGGCCGGAAGGGTAAAGCGCCCCTGTCTGCCGAAGGCCGCGCTCAATTGTTCAGCATTAAGTACGTTGGTGATATTACAGCGGCCGCCGCCGGAGGCGAGGAGTTTCAGGCCGGGCCGTTCCTGGCGTTCGAGCACCTTTACCCGGTGTCCTTGCCGGGCGGCATTCAGCGCGGCGGTCAAACCAGCCGGGCCGGCGCCGATTACGATTATGGTTTTGCAGTCCGCCGGCATTGCGTCATTTTCCTTCGTTGCGGGAGCCGTAAGGGTAGGGGAGAAAGTCCAGCTTGTCTTTGCCCAGCGCTTTTCCCAGGCTGTAGCCTATGGTGTGAATGTAGCGAAAGCTGTTTGAACTTACCGCAAAAGTGAACAACATGGTTGAGGCGAGTTCGACAATCTGCCTTTTGGTCCATAATTCGCATTTATTCGAATAAATATCGGGAACGATCTGCCATGAGTTGCGCGGTGATAAGGCCCGGCCGCTTTTGTCAATTAGTATGAAGTTGTCCATGACCCGGATAATAGTGAGTTCGAAAGCCCATTTTTCAGCCAGTTCGGCCGCGAGGGCGCAAAGTATGAAATCGGCTCCGGCAAGTTCTTCGAGTACCGGCCCGATACAGAAACTATCGGCCTGAAGATCGTCGACCGGGCTTGTCTGGAAGCCGCATTTACGCATGAAATACGCGATATCATTGATGCTTTCGGGAGCGAAACGTTCGCTTGTTTTCAGGAAACGTTTCCATAAGTCATGCAGGAAATCTTCGGAATCGTTGTCATACCATTGGAGGTGGACTGCGATCAGGCCGTCGATCATGTTCAAGTCCGGGGAATTCAGAAGCTGTGCGAAATTTTCCCTTCTTCTCCTCATGATCATGATAGCCTGGAGTTGATGAATGCGTTTGCGCAGTTTAGGATTGCTGCTCTCCTGGTGTTCTGCCAGGTATTCATTGATCTGGTCTTCATGCTTAAGCAATTCGGCCATGGCTTCCTGAACCACTTGGATATTGCTGTCATCCAGAAGGCTGATCAGGCTTTCAAGTTTGTTTTTCATTTTCCGCCTTTTTTTCTTCAGGGAAAATGCCGCGCAAGGCGTCTGAAGCTATTTTTTTGGCATCATCCGCGAAATCCGCTTTAACTATCCATTGGAGGAATCCCGGATTATTTACCGCTATATCGCGCAGCGCCGTTCCCGAATTTTTCCCGAAATTAACGATCACCCGGCCGTCCTGCCATTTGAAGCGTCCGCCCTGGTCGAGGGCGTCGGGATCGCTCATGTCGCAGAATTCGCTGAGTTCTGGAAGCTCGCGCGGCAGGTCGGAATACATCTCCAACTGTCCTTCCAGAATGTCCAGGGTTGCCAGTGTGTCGGCTTCGGCGCTGTGCGCGTTTTCCATGGTTTTGCCGCAGAAAAAATGATAGGCGTTCGAAAGGTCGCGGGGGAATTTTTTGCAGAAAATATTAAAGGCGTCTATTACGTGTCGTCCCGCCGCCGAAAATTCAAGGCCGCAGCGTTTGAATTCGGCGCTCAACAGGGGGATGTCGAATCTCAGAATATTGTATCCCGCCAGATCGCAATCCGCGAAATAGTTGAACAGGTTGACGGCAATATGCTCGAAGGCCGGTTCATGTTCGACGTCCTTATCGTAAATCCCGTGTACTTCGCTTGCTCCCGGCGGGATCGGCATCTGCGGATTTATGCGCCGGGTGGTTATCTGCCTGTTGCCGTCCGGAAATACTTTCACGACGGAAATTTCCACTATCCGGTCATTGCTTATTGATACGCCGGTGGTTTCCAGGTCAAAGAATATCAGCGGTCTCTCCAGTTTTAAATACTTCATTGTAAAATCCTTAAAAAATAAGCAGCGTTGATTGGTCAAATTATAACAGGCGTTACGGCGATGCGTCCGCCATGCTGCAAAAACATAGCCTGCTTTCCCGGTATATCAATGGAGTTTAAGAAAAATCTCAATTAAGATGCTGAAAATAATTGCTTTTGATTTGTATTTACCGGATATTAGACTACTATATATGGTTCGATGTCAATCTTTGACGGCAATGCTTGAAAGCTGGAGTCGGCAGGGTGTAAACAAACTTTGCTGCTCTGGATTTTTTATTTGAAAAAGACAAAATAATTATATAACCGGGGCTATTTGATGGCTAAAATTTTTCTTACAGGAATAACCGGCCTGGTGGGCAGTACGTTTGTTACCGGCCTGTTAAAGGAGCGTGACGACTTTGAAATAGTGGCTTTAACCAGGCGCAACGCAGTAAAAACCGCGGCGGAACGCGTGGAAGACGTAATCCGGGAACAGTGTGAACTTGACGGCTGTCCTGAACTTGCGGATAAGTTCCTTAAGGTGATTACTGTTATTCCCGGTGACATCGCTGAAATCAATCCGGCTGAATTTGCGGCGAGACCAGAATTGAAGGGCGTTAATATTGTTTTCCATTGCGCCGCCGATGTGAATCTTGGGAAAGATCCCCAGGGAAAAACGTTCCGGATAAATTATCATGGCACGGAAAACGTCATAGAAATAGCGAAACTGCTGAAAGTTAAAGAACTTCATTATGTGTGCACCGCCTATATTGCAGGCAAACTTCAGGGGCGCGCCTATGAAGACAAGCCGCTTGATTCCGGTTTCCACAATTCATACGAAGAAAGCAAATATAAAGCGGAAATGCTTGTACGCAGCGCGGGAATCCCGTTTTCGATATACCGCCCGTCGATTATTATCGGCCGTCGCAAGGACGGGAAAATCCGCAGGCCCCTGGCTTTCTACCGCATTCTCGAATTCATGGCCAAACTTAAAAAGCATACCTGTTCGAAAACCAATCAGGACCCGACTGACAATGTTGCTTTGAATCTGCATTTTGACACGCCCGGGTCTCAACATATTTATTTCGTTCCAATAGATTATATTCAGGAAGCGATCGTTAAATTGTTCCAGTCCCCGGTTTGCGGCAAAGCTTTTCATATTACCGGAGACAGTCCGGTTTCTACGGAGCAGATACTTGAGGGGTTGTGTAAGGTTTTGAAACTTGACCATGTTACTCTCGGCCCGTATAATCACGATCCATCAAAAGACGAAAAACTGCTTACCCGTTTTCTGGGTGATCTGTTGCCGTATTTTGCTTCGGATATTATTTTTGACCAGACCAACGTTCGTAAAGTCGCCGGCGATGAGATACTGGATTGGCCGGTCGGCTTGGAAGGCATTCTGAAGATGATGAAAACTTATTATCATGATTTTTTCCCGAATGTTGAATGGCTCCAGAAAGTAAGTGCGGAATAATCTTCCTCTAAAATGATAATTGATTTTCACACGCATTACTATCCCGACAAAATAGTTGACCGGGCTATGGATAATGCGAGGAAAGCGCTTAAAGCAGATCCCTTTACAGACGGCACCCGCGCCGGGTTGCTTGAATCCATGCGGAATGCCGGAATAGATTATTCTGTCGCCTTGCCTTTAGCCAATACCGCCGACAATGTGCGCGGCGTCAACCGCTGGGCCCAGATAAACAATGAATCCCCGATTTTTGTTTTGGGGTCTATTCATCCCCGTACCGCGAATCCGGTTGAAATGATTTCCAGGATAGCCGCAATGGGCCTTAAGGGCATAAAGATGCATCCTGAGTTTCAGGATTTCAGTTTTGAGGATGAAAGCCTGTTCCCGATCTGGGAAGCCTGTATGGAAAATGATCTTTTTGTCCTGACCCATGCAGGCGGCGATGTTTCTTTTTCCGCGCCTTACCGCTCTGATCCCCGCAGTTTAAAAGACTTTCACAAGAAGTTCAAAAAGTTGAAGCTGGTCTTGGCGCATCTTGGGTCGTGGGGAATGTGGGATGAAGTGGAGAAATTTCTGGTCGGCCTTCCCGTTTATCTCGATTTGGCGTTTACGCTTGGGAAAATGCCTGACGAACAGCTTGTCAGGATAATCCGCGGACATGGCGCGGAACGGGTTTTATTTGGTACGGACAGCCCGTGGTGCGACCAGAAAGAAGCCGTGGAATATTTTCATACCCTGCCGCTGACCGATAAAGAAAAAAGCCTGATTCTCGGACTTAACGCCGCCGAACTCCTGCAAATATAATATCCGGTAACTTGTTGACAAGAAAACCTTAAGCGCTATAAAATACCTTTTAATAACATTATCTTTAATGGTAAAGTTGTGCTGTTCTGCATTTTTGTATTTTAATTATTCTCGAATTTTTTAATATTTGGCATTTTACATTATCATTAATGTAAACTATATTTAAAGAGTGGATATAAACTTAAATAAGGAAACGAAGGTCATGGCGATTACCCTTAAGGACATCGCGGCGATTGCCGGAATTTCCGTCAATTCCGTTTCAAGGGCGCTCAAGGACAAAAGCGATATCAGTGTTGAAACGCGGCAGCGGGTTAAGACTATTGCCGCCTCGCTGGGCTACCGTCCCAATCTTAACGCGCGAAGCCTGGTACTGAAAAAGTCTTCTCTTATCGGCCTTGCAGTTACCGAACCGGATAATCCGGTGCGGATGGAGTTTTGCGAACGTTTGCGGTTCCTCGCGGAAAAAGACGGTTATCACCTTCTTATCGCCGGATTTCAGCCTTTGGGCGAAACGCCTGATGTATTGGCGGTGGAAAACCTGCTGGGAAGGGGAATCGACGGGCTGATCGCCGGATATTTTTCCGGTATTATTGCCGAGCAGCCTATCGGGGAATTGCTCCGGCAATGCCGGGCGAGTCAGTTCCCGACGGTGCTTTTCGGCGCTGTCGAAACGGAATTGTGCGACCATATTTATATTGATTTTGAGAAAAGCGTTTATGAATTGACCGTTCATATGCTGCGGCAGGGCATTGTTCCCGAAGCTTTTTTTAGTGTTTTCCAGGAGCGTCGCGTTGCCGGATACCGGCGCGCGTTACGCGAGTTTCACGTTGAATCGGCGGAAAGACTCGTTTATCTGCCCGCACCCGGTTATGTTCCGGCCGCGGAGGCGATAACGCGTCGCCTTAAAGAAGGCGCTCAGGCGCCTCGCGGCATCATTGCCGGAAACGACATAGCGGCTATTGGAATTATCACGGCGCTTCGCCGTCGCGGTCTCAAGGTCCCGGAAGACGTGGCTGTCGCCGGTATTGACAATACCGAACACGGCGCGTTCTATAATCCGTCCCTGACCTCGATTGGTTTTGAACGGAATGGCTTCGCCGATAAGATATGGGAAATGCTGCATGACCGGCTTACAAACGGTATGGACGGCATGAGTCGCCGGGTTGTGCTGAACCAGCAGCTTGTCGTTCGGGAATCCTGTCCATAAATGTGCTAATGTTTTATGATGTTTTTAGTAGCGGGAGCAGCCTTGCTCCGCGACAAAAGGCTGTAGATTTAACTGAAATCATTGATTTTCGATGCCGGAGCAAGGCTGCTCCCGGCACTACTTTATATTGACACTGCATTAAAGGAAAAACAATGGAAGATAAAATTTGCGCGTTTCATATAGATTTGAATTACTGCTGTCTGCGAGAAGACTATATCAGGAAATGGCTAGCTAAAATAGCGTCGGCTGGCTATAATGCAATCCTCTGGGAGATTGAAGACAAAGTCCAGCTTGATTCATGTCCTGAATGCATTTACCCGGAAGCGCTCACCAAAGAGCAGTTTCGGAGTATACTTGATTATTCCAGTGAACTTGGGCTTGAAGCGATTCCGTTGCTGCAGACCGTCGGGCATGGAGAATATATTCTCATGCATGAGGAGTACCGCTGTTTGCGCGAATCGCAGGAGGAAAATCATCATGACTGTTATTGTACGGAAAACCCGGAAGCCAGAAAGTTCCTCAAACAGTTGATCCGCGAATATCTTGAGCTTTTCGGCGATATCAGGTATTTTCATCTTGGCGGAGACGAGGCGTATGTGTTTGCGACTTGCCCGAAATGCGCCGCAAAAGCGGCGGCAATCGGGAAAAACGCATTATACATGGAACACATTACTGATATAGCGCAGGACATTTTCCGGGCCGGAGTGCGTCCGGGGATCTGGGGCGACATGATTCTGCGTTATCCCGAAGCCATGAATACGGTTCCCAAAAACTATCTTATTTGGGACTGGAACTACCAGCATACGGATTCGGTTCCGGATGAAACGCTTGTCTGGGGAGAGGGCAGTCTCCCCAAAGAAAAAATCCCGGTGCGCAGCCGTGAATTGTTTCCAGAAATTATCGATGAAGACGGCCGGCTGCGGCCGTTTTATACTGCTCATGCCCTGAAACGAATGGGCTATGACGTAATACTGTGCAGCGCCGTTCGCGCGGCGGGAGACAGTCCGTTCGTGCCGGTTGTGGAAATTCATTCCGGCAATGTGGCCGGAGCCGCCCGGCTGTGCGCCCGGCTTGGCCTTGTCGGGAATTGTGTTACCAGTTGGGCAATCCGGCTCAATCCGTTCGAAGTCCAGGAACCGTTGTTGCCGCTGGCTCCGAAGGCCCTGCGAAACCCGGAAATGCCTCTTGGCGATCTTGAAAGCCGGGTAAGCAAAGAATTGTTTGGACTTGAAACAACGGATTTTTACAGCGCGGCCGCGCTTGCGGGACGTGATATGCCGCCGTTGCTTTGTGGTCCGACAATGGCGGTTCAATGGAACAGGCTGAAGGATTCACTGCCGACGCCGCCCGGTTATCTTAAAAAACAATTGGCTAAGTGGAAAACGGAAAACGACGGCGCGTTTTTCGATACGCTTAAAAAACGGCTTGAAGATGCCGAAGATAATACAGTGAAAGCATCTTCCCGGTTGGAAAAATTTGCGATGCAAGCGACGAAAGGTTTTGCAATTCTGGATAATTGGCTGGAAGCTTTACGTTTGCAATTCTGGATGATCAAGGCTGCGAAAATGATTTTTTATGACCAGGTAACGCCTGAAACGGTCCATTTACTCGAAGTATTGAAAAATCGTTATGTCCTGATGCTTGGAAAAATAGAAACGCCGCAAAGCGCCGATAAAAATGCAAATCTGGTTTTTGACTGGATACTGGAATATTGCCGGGATTGTCTAAAACATAAATAACCGGCTGATTTAATCTTTATAGGGATTTGTTCTTTTGACAGACTTTGCGCAGGCTGAGCCTGAGCGTAGCGAAAGGCAGAATCATTTTTTTTAATTTGTATTTTTTATTAACACGCAGCACGCAACACGTAAAAATTCCCGGCAGAGCCGGCTAATTTTTAAAGGATAATGTAACTATGATAACTAAACATTTACCGGTAAAATC
>Ga0172377_10005460_pt1 | contig 13068 bp, 8 predicted proteins | sample Pumphouse3metaG_FD_119749 | JGI IMG/M metagenome (GOLD analysis project Ga0172377, IMG submission 119749) | Leachate microbial communities from a municipal landfill in Southern Ontario, Canada - Pumphouse #3 metaG | ecosystem: Engineered > Solid waste > Landfill > Unclassified | place: Canada... | reverse complement strand
CGGCAAATTTCTGCGGAACCGTTGTATCGTGATTGAAAAATTTATCAGTATCGGTACTGAACGCAATCGCGGCAACGCAAGAGACGGTCAAAAGTGTGCTGCAAAGAATTTTTAAGTTCATAAGTAAGGACTCCATTAGTTACAAAATTACACCGGGACGCTGTCCATGTCTTAATTATATCAAAGTTTTGTCAATATGTCAATAGAGTTTTTAAATTATTTTCAGATAATTTTAGTTTTTGTAGATATTGTTAAATAACTATCTATTAAATTGATACATCGAATTTAAAAAAAGATTTGATTATTTTTCTCATATTCTTATTCTTAACTATTGACATATTGCAGGAAATTGTGTATAATGTTTGCTGGACACTGTCCCTAATCAATAAAATGGAGGTTTGTCATGTATCGATCACTGATGTTGTTGGCGCTGTTTTCCTGTCTGAATCTGTTTGGACTGGAGTTTTCCGATTATGACAGCGGGCGCGATCTTCCTTCGGACAAGGTTTACCCGCAAGGCCGGATATTCCCGTTTACCGGGTACGCTCCGCATAACCTTGATGAAATAACGGAAAGCGGCTTTACACTGGGCGGGCTGGCGTATGGGACCAGAGTCGCGACATTGCGTGAAGAGTGCGCGAAAAAAGGCGTTCCGCTTATTTATATTATCAAACCCAAGGTCAATGGCGAAGACATCACATTGAAGATGTTGAGCGACAAGGATTTCAAACCTGACTGGGCAAGCCTCAAAGCGTATGTTGCGGAAGAAGTCAAAGCCGCGTCCGCCAAATATCCCAGTATTGCGTGGTGGTATCTGACCCCTGAGGAGCTGCGCTACTGGCGTGCCAACGAATTTCAGTATCTGAAGGAAATATATCAGACGATTCACGAGGCTGACTCATTGAAACGTCCGGTATGGATGTATATCCCGGGGCACTATCAGTTAGATGCGCTGTTCAGATATACTCCTTATCAGGATATTATAGGCAAGGGCATGTATGTTAATTATTCCAAACAGACCTCTTCGCGGGTTTGGGTGCGCTGGTCAAGCGAAAATCAGATCGAAGCTCTTAAACGTGACGGCAATAGCAGCAAGTTTGCTTTATGTGTTCCGGAAATGTTCCAGGATCAGCCGGACGGAAAAATGGAGATGATAGAACCGCGAGTCCGTCATGATGTCTATTTATCGCTGGCCTGCGGCAGCCGTGGCGTGGTGATTTTTTCATTGGCGCGTCGTCGCACCATGGATAACGAAACGCATCGCCATTATTTTGACGCCTATAAAAAGATTGCCGGCGAACTTAGCGGAGAATCCTGCCTTGGGCAAGTTTTCCTTTTCGGTGAAAAGCGCAATGATATTGCTGGAAAGGTGGCGGCTGGAACTCCGGAAATCACCATCCGCCCGATTCCCGGGCGTGATACCGAATTCACCTATCCGGCAGTCACCATGACGGAATTGCTTTATCGCGGAGCCCGCTACCTGGTGATTGTCAATTCCGCTGAAACTGAAACGGAGTATGACATCTCAAAAATTCCGGCCGGGGTTTCCGCTGAAAGCATATTCGACCGCCAACAGCTTGACATCGCAAATGGTCAAATAAAACTTAATCTGAAACCGCTGGAAGCAAAAATCATCAAGGTAGAATTGCTTAAAAAATGAGTTCGCAACTTAAAATTATTTTTGCCGGGCACCGACGCTGTTTTTATCGGAATGAAGCATTGGTTTTTCAGTTTGACCTGATGAACTTCATACCTTGTGATATTCAGAATTGTCGTCTGAGTCTAGATTTGGGCGGAATTCTCAAACAGGAACAGAAAATCGAAAAACTTGGTATTTTCGGTCAGGGTTATCGCTTCGAGTTTTCCCCCGGCAAATTGAGCAGCGGTTATTATAATTTGTTCGTCAGTCTTGAATCAGAAGGGAAAATTCTGGCAAAGGCTGATTTTCAGGTAGGTATTGCTCCGCCGCTCAGGGAGCGCGGAGTAGAGCTTTGGCACTGGCCGGCCACAGTCCATTACAACGCATTGGAGGCAGACTGGGAATGTGCCAAAAAAGAGATTGATAAACTCGCTGAAACGGGTTACACGATTGCTCAATTTCGCGGCGGCTGGGGATTACATGATCCCGTGGCGGCGATTCGCTTGATAGAATATGCTATGATGCGCGGCATTGCACTGGGAATTTTGATCGCCAATGGCGGGGGCGGAGTTTTCAAAATGAATTCTGATCTGCCGCCGGACGCAGAATTGGTTGATGCAACCGGGTGCCGTTCCGGGTTGGCGGACGCGTATCATCCGGCAGTTCAGGAACAAAATCGTATTCTGATGGAACGCCTTATGCGTTTGTTCCGTCATTTTCCATCATGTAATACGGTTTTCATGAACAGTGAAGTGGAGGACCGTCTCAAAATCGCGTTTAATCCGGAAACCAAAACTTTGCATGAAAAAAATCTCGGTTTCCCGTTGTCTGAAGTCAAAAGGATAGACTGCATTTTTTCAGGAGCGCTTGCTGACGCGGATTTCACCAAGCCGGGAGTTATTGCCGACAACGACCGCAACTACAGTTTTGCCAGATATTATTTCAAAGACGGTGACGGATTCACTCTGATGAACCGGACCATGAGCGGCGTGGTCAAACGTTATCGTCCTGACATGCTGACCATTACCGACCCAATGCGAAATTGCTCCCTTTACGGGCGCTTCGACGGGACGGACGTGGTCAGTACCTGGACGTACACCAATCCTGATCCCAAAGCAATGCTGTTTATCGAAACTCTTCGCCGGGAGGCGGCACCGGATAATCAACCATTCATCCATACTATCACTTTATGGAACTATGCCGGTTCGCTGATGCCAAGCGGAAAAGACCGCTTTTGCCGTGAACATACGTTGCGCATGGAAGCAGACCGCTTCTCGGAGACGGCCTGGCTGAATTTTACTCGTGCGCCTATGGCGATCGGAACTTATTTCGGAAGTCCGATTGAACTGGCCCTGGAAGGCGGCGATCCGTTTATTTATTCGCCTGAAACCGAAAAGGCGATTGCTGATTTCGCTCATAACGTGTTGCGCCCGTTCGGAGCCATGATGTCCCGGACTCGCCAAAGCCGCCGCCGCATTGCAGTGCTGGATGCGTTTGCGTCAAGAGTTTACGGAATATCGCCGCGGCCTTACAATCATTATCCCAACTATTCGATCTACAACTTTTATATTATTCTGGCGATGGCTCACCTGGAAGCCGATGTTATTTTTGAAGAAACCCTGGATAATGAATCTTTGGATCAATACGAAATGCTGGTTTTGCCTGCCTGTGACACTTTGCCGGAATCGGTTTACCGCAAAATAGTCGCATTCGCCGAACGCGGCGGAATGGTAGTAGCTGATCAATACCTGCGCGCGGACATTCCCAACACTATCCGTTTCGATTTTGATTTCGAGTACCGCAAACGGGTCAACGCCAATGCCAATACCCGCAATCGCGATTTCACGATCAAAGATGATACCAATTTCCGAAAAACCTGGGAAGAAACCAGCGTAGAAGGGGTGCCCGCCGATCGCGACCAGCAAATATTGGAAGGTTATGCGGAATGTCTGAGGAATACTCTCGACGGTCTGTTTCAGCGTGATTTCGATTGTTCGTCGCCGCGTGTTTTACTCAATTGCCGGGAAGCGGCGGGCATCAAATATCTTACCGCCGTCAACGATCACCGAACCTGGGGTAATCGTGTCGCGAAATGGAAATCAATGCTCGAAAAAGGTTTGCCCGAACCTGCCGTGTTTACAATTGCCGATCCTGGATTTGAACCGGTGGTTTACGACCTTCTTGCGCATTGCCGGGTGCCGGTAACTGCCAAAACCGACGGTTGCTACCAGTTCGAAAGCGTTATTCCGGCTGCCGGCGGCGCGTTATATGCAATTTATCCTGAACCCATAGGTGATTTGCAGATCAGCGGAAGTGCCCCCGGTACAATAAAAATTAACACCGGAACGACTCTCGGGCTTCAGCCTTTGCAGCTTGAAATCAGCGGTGTTCCCGATTACAGCGGATACTATGTCGCCGAAAACGGCGTTCTGAACGTAGAAGTCCCGCGCGCTGAAAACGACCCGCCCGGACTGTGGCAGGTTGTCGTCCGGGATTTGACCACCGGTAATCAAAAAAGCTGTAACTAATGTCCTGAAATTCGCGCGCGCATTATGCGCGCGCGAATTTAAAGAACATGAGTTAGCCAAAATCCTCCCCCCGAAAGCAGTAAATATTTAATAATTAACCGCAGGTTCCATTGTAAATTTAAAGCAGTTAAAATTGAAAACTGCTTTGCATTTTGAGCTATTTTGATATAGGTTACATCAATCAGATAAATTAATTAAAGGAGTAGCCTTCATGCGTAAACCTTTAAAAGGGAAAAAAATGGTGGATTATTTGCGTGAGCAAATTGTCACCGGGCAGTTGACTCCCGGGATGCGTCTGCCGGTATTACGGGAATTGATGGTAACATTTGATATTTCCTTCAATACTGCAAAACGCGGGTTGGATTATTTGGCAGAGATGGGACTTATTGAATTGCGGGCAAAAAGCGGTTCATATGTTCGGAGTAATCCTCAAGTGTCTTCTGAAACTTCATCAGGACAGCGCCGGATTGTTGTAGTTATACCAACTCATGATATCACAACTTCCACTTCTGGCATTTTGTCCACGATAATGCTTGGGATTCAAAAGGAAGCAGCTGAAAAAAAATGTATTCTTGAACTGCATTTTATCAGAGTCAAAGATATTGCAAGCGAACACATAACAAAAATATCAGGTAATGCAGATGGAATGCTGTTGGTCGGGGAATATGACTTGACGCTAAAAAATATTAACTGTTTGGTTCCGGCCGTAGGGGTATGTATGCATAATACCTATGACGGTATAATATCTTTGTTGGATATGGATTATTTTCAGGCGGCAGCGGTTGCAACAAACTATTTTACGGATCGCGGCGTTAAAAAAGTTAAAGTGGTCATTGACCCTTTAAAGCATCCTGTCTATGTTGCGCGTGCTTGTCAATTTATTAACTTGTGGCAAGCTGCCGGCGGACAGGCAGAACTTTGTGATTTGCCGTCCCGTTTTGATTCTGACTTCGGTTTTTGGTTTGCTACCGGGTCGCTGTTGCAGGAAGCTGTAGAAATTTGGCGCAAAACTGAAACTGGAAATGGAACATTGGCTAAAAACCGGGTAGTTCTGGGGCTTGACGGCAAGCATCTGCTCGCGCCGGCTTTTGAACCGGTTCCCGCTTTAGCCGTAAACTGGCAGGCTGCCGGTCGTTATGCGTTACAAGAATGCCTAACGCGCATCGACATTCCGGGAACATCGCCAAAGCGAATAATGTTGCCAGTTAATCTGGTTATCCCTGACTCAATGTCATGATTAAGCAGTATTCGGTTGAATAAAACCGAATAAGATATCGTATAAATATTTATGTAAATTGAAATTGCCATCGGTTTGATGGTGCCCAAAAAAGGTATGTAAAATGTTAAGAAAACAAGCAGTCATTACTGGTGAAGGAAAGGTGGAAGTCCGGCAATTGGAACTTCCGGAATTAGCTAAAAATGAGGTGCGCATCAAAACGCAGGCATCATTGATCAGCCCAGGAACCGAAATGTCGGCAGTCAGACGTTTCAGAGAAAAACCTGAACCTGATGCCAAGCCGCTACTCTTCGGGTATGCCTGCGCAGGTGAAATTATTGAAACTAACGGCGATTGCGGCGGGCTGAAGCCCGGGATGAGAGTCGCCGCCATGGGGGGCGGCAGTGCGCAACACGCTGATTATGTCAACGTTCCTAAAAACATGGTAGTTCCATTACCGGATGAGGTTGATTACGAAGACGCGGTTTATGCCTGTCTTGGTGCAACCTCTTTACAGGCAGTACGTCGTGCAACACCGCAATTAAGTGATTATGGAGTTGTTCTCGGGTTGGGTATAGTCGGTAACCTGGCAATGCAGCTTTGCCGTCTGTCCGGAGCGCGCATGACAGGCTGGGAGGGACTTCCCGGGCGTCGTGATATCGCGGCGGCATGTGGCTTAACCAATATTTCTGCGCCTGGCGACACCGCGCTTGAGGCTGCAAAAAATTATACTGCTCCATACGGTATGGATTTTGCGATTTTTGCTTTTGGCGGGAATGCCGACAATGCTTTGACTCAAGTTCGACAAATTATGAAATTATCTCCTGACGGACATGCCATGGGCAGAATCGTTTTAGTGGGCGGATGTTCGGTTGAAGTCAATGGCGGAGCCACAAACGGTAACCTGGATATTTTAATTTCATCACGCACCGGTCCGGGTTATCATGATCCGCAATGGGAACACGGGGCAGATTATCCAAATGCCTTTGTCACTCATAATACCCGCCGTAATCTTTATGAGATAATAAACCTGATTGCTGAGAAACGTTTAATTGTGAAACCTATGACTACACATCGTATGCCCTTGGAAGAAGTGGAAAAAGCTACCGAGTTATTAATCAATTCTCCCGATAAAGCTCTTGGTATCGTTCTGCAAATGTCACATTAGAGAATTGATATGACAGTTCAGTCCGTAAAACACGATTATTCAGCGGTCAAAGATACCGGACAAATTCCTTTGTGTATGATCGGCGACAGCATTACCTGGGCGGATTTCGGCGATCATTGGCGCAAAGAATTGTTGACACATTTGCCCAACCTGGCTTTTATCGGCTCGCATACCGCTTGTTTTGGTTATAGCCACGCGGGCGAAGGAGGCGATACCGTCGCAAAAGTTCTGGCACGACTGGAGGATATTCCCGACTGCCCATATTACCATCTGCATATCGGAACCAACAGCAATTCCGTGAAGGAAAAGGAATGTGTTCTGCTTCAGGCAAAAGAGACGGCCGCAACCATTGTCGAAATTGTCAACGGACTTCTGGCCAAGCACGGTGTTAAAAAGGTCTTTCTGGCCTCAATTATGCCCTGCTATACGGACAACTCGCTCCGCGACCTCTGCAATCATGAAACCAATAAAATCCTGAGAGCAGAATTTGCGAAGGTATTTCCCGCGAGCAAAGTCGTCTGGGTCGAATACGAAGAAGAGATACGCAAGGTACCCGGCTGGGAAAAAATCATCTTGCTCCATCCGACTCCGGAAGGCTATGCGCGTATCGCCGGGATAACCGCAAAAAAGATTGCAGAGACTTTAAATGTCAAACCATTGCAAACGGCAGTACGTCCGGCGAACACAGGAGTACAAGTGGTCAATTTGCTGGAAGCAAGTGGAGTAACGCGTTGTCCAATAATTGCCGGGTGGTACACGTTGTCCTTTCAGGTAAACTCAATTGACGGAGATAATCCGCAACTTGAGTTATGCGGACAAAATCAACAGCTGCCAACTCCTTTTAACCTGACTATTCCGGTGAAATCCGTCAAAAAACGCGTCTGCAAGCATTTTTATACTGAAGCGGAAGGTTACGGCTATACCCGGGACTATTTGTTGATTGAAGCCCGGAATTGCAGTATCAGCGAAATTCTGTTGGAAAAGATGCGCCCATCACTTCAGTCTTCTGTTTACCATCCGGAACCATATATCGATACGGTTTCACCGTGCAGTAGCGGCGAATTACTTGAATACAAAAATGAGGACGAAAATGACTTTTAAACTTGGACTGATTGGACTATGTACTTCACATCCCGAGGGCTGGGTGCCGATTATCAGGCAGATGACGGCGGAGGGTATTGTTGACGTCGAAATTGTCGCGGCCTGGGATTCCGGTGAAACCCGTCCCGATGGATTCGCCGCAGAATTTTGCAGTCAATTCGACATCCCATACGCGGTAAAATCGCCTGAAGAAATGTTGCCTTTGGTCGATGGTGTTATTGTGCATACTGCCAACTGGGATAAACATATCGAACAAGCCCGGCCATTCGTTGACGGCGGCAAATCCGTGCTGATAGACAAACCTGTTGTCGGCAATCTTGCTGATGCCAACATTTTTCTCGGCTGGATGAAAGAAGGTCGACGGGTAACCGGTGGCTCCAGTCTTAGATTTTGCCTGGAGCTGCAGGATTTTCTGGCAATTCCGATCGAAGAACGTGGTGAAGTACATACCGCATATATCGCTATCGGCGTCGATGATTTCAACTATGGGATACATGCATATTCCATGGCCAGCGCCTTGATGGGTGATGGTGTACAATCGGCAAAATTTATCGGTTCAGGAAAGCAGAAACAGATTTTGTTGACCTGGGGTTCGGGGAAAACGGTAATTTTGACTGTAGGGAAAAGCGCGTGGCTGCCATTCAATGTTACGGCAGTTACCGATAAGAATGTATTTCAGATCAAAGTTGATAATTCCCGTATTTATCGTAGCCTGTTAGAAGCAGAATTGCCGTTTCTCAGCGGGAAAAACGATGAAACCCCGCTTCCTGCCGGTAGCATTCTCGAACCGGAACTGGTAGCGTTAGCAGCAAGAACATCCTGGCTCAACCATGGGCAACAGGTCTTTGTCAGTGATCTTCGCGTTGATGATCCCGGTTATGATGGCACTGCATTTGCGCGGGAATATCGCAATGCCCGGTTGCCCTTTAAATAGAATTACTTAATCCCTCAAATAGAGTTTAAAATGAATATTAGAATTAAAGATTGTGAAGTCAGATTTATTAAAACCCCCTTGCGGCTACCGTTAAAGTTCGGTGCGGAAACCATCGATGCCTTGACCTGTTCGCAAGTCAGAATGACAGTAACAGATGAGCAGGGCAATACTGCTTCCGGCTGGGGCGAAACTCCGCTCAGCGCGGCATGGGCGTGGCCGAGCACGGAACTCAGTTATACCGAAAGAGAGCAGAGTATGATCAATTGCTGTCGTGAACTTGCGGTGAAGTGGAGTAAAGTTGATAGTGCCGGACATCCGATGGAACTGGGGTACGATTTTTCAGAACAAATGGAGTCAGATATTCCGCATCTTGCTGTGTTGATCTGTAATTCTGCGTTCGACATCGCGCTACATGACGCTTACGGAAGATTATTGGGAATTTCAACTTTTTCGACATATAATGAACGTTACATGAATCGCGATCTCAACGCGTATTTCGGTGAAGAGGTGTTCATTGGCAAATATCCTGAAGATTTTTTCATTGTTCCTCAACAAAATCTTCCAGTATGGCATCTGATCGGCGGCAAAGACTTGTTGAACGATGCAGAAGCAAACGGCAGTGAACCATGTGACGGTTATCCGGTAACTTTGACTGAATGGATACGGCGCGATGGCTTGAAGTGTTTAAAAATCAAGCTTACTGGCAGCGATCCTGAATGGGATTACAATCGGATTTTGAAGGTCGGTGAAATAGCTTTGCAGAATGGTTGCCACTACCTTTCTCCTGATTTCAATTGTCTGGTAAAGTCGCCTGACTACGTCAATGCGATTCTTGATCGCCTGATGATTGAGTATCCTGCCATATTCGGCATGATTTTGTATGTGGAACAGCCTTTCCCTTACGAATTAAAACAAAACCGGATTGATGTACATTCGGTGTCGGCGCGCAAGCCGCTGTTCATGGACGAAAGTGCTCATGACTGGCGGCATGTCAAGCTCGGATTTGAGCTCGGCTGGACTGGTGTCGCCCTGAAAACCTGCAAGACGTTAACCGGTGCCTTGCTCTCGGGTTGCTGGGCAAAATCCCACGGCATGACGCTGATGGTTCAGGATTTGACCAATCCGATGCTGGCCATGATACCACACGTTCAGCTGGCGCGATATATCGGAACGATTATGGGCGTGGAATGCAACGCGCCGCAGTTTTACCCCGAAGTATCGCGGGATTACGAGGCTCGTCACCCCAAATTATACCGGCGTTATGATGGCACCATTGATCTGTCAACACTTTCCATGGTCGGACTGGGTTATTTAAATGAGGATCTGCCATGCACAAAGTAAAATATGGAATAATTGGAACCGGTATGATCGCGGGTATTCACGCTGAAGCGATCCAGCAACTTGAAAATGCCGAACTATACATGGTATATGACAAAGACCCTTCCCGCGCTCGCGCTTTTGCCCAAAAATATCATTGTCAGTTTTCACCTGATTTTGAAACTTTTTTAAAATCTGATATTGAGGCGGTAACCATCGCCACTCCAAGCGGATTTCATGCCGAAGCGGCTATCCCGGCAGCATGTGCCGGTAAACATATTCTGTGCGAAAAGCCAATAGAAACCACTGTCGAAAAAGCAGAAGCGTTGATCAACCGATGCGCTGAAAATAATGTGCTGTTATCGACAGTTTTTCAATCACGATTCGCCAAAAATGTCACTCTGATCAAAAAAGCAATTGATGACGGACGCTTTGGAAAGCCGGTACTGGCAAGTGCTTCGATTCGCTGGTTCCGAACTCCTGAATATTATACCAACGCCGGTTGGCGTGGTACTTGGTTGCTCGACGGCGGCGGAGCATTGATGAATCAGGGTATCCACACTGCTGACCTGCTACTGTATTTTAATGGCGATGTCGAGAGTGTTCATGCTTATGCCAATCGCGCTCTGCACCAATCAATCGAAGTTGAAGACACCATCGTGGCGTCTATAAAATTCAAAAATGATTCGCTGGGCGTTTTGGAGGCAAGCACGGCCTGTGCTCCGGGATTCCCGCGCCGCGTAGAGCTTTCCGGGACTCAAGGCAGCGTAGTGCTTGAGGGTGATCGCATCGTCCGTTGGCAATTTACTGACGAGAACCCCAAAGATGAAGAGATTCGCCGGATTTGTGGTCAAGGCGAAGGTCTTCAAGGCGGCTTTGCCTCGCCTGACGGAATTTCCTGTGAAGGACATCGGCGCCAGCTTCAGGAACTGACCGATGCTATTCTTCGCGGACAGGCACTGAGCGTTCCAGGTACAGAGGGGAAGCGGGTTATCGAATTAATTTGCGCTATTTATGAGTCAGCTGAAGCAGGCTATCCGGTAAAAATATCAACCGGCATTGCCCCTTGCGGAAATTGAAATAGGTTCATCCTTTATTATGCTTCTAAACTTTGCGCGCGCATTATGCGCGCGCGAAGTTTAGGATGAATATTTTTGGCGTTTTACTCTAAAAACTTTCGAGTCAATATTTTGTCAATAGTTATGATTTTATTACTTTACGGCTTGACATATCATATTATCATTATATATTCATAATCTGTTCTATCGATAACAATCATAATGGAGTTGGATTTATATGAAAGTCATAATTATTGGCGGAGTTGCCGGCGGTGCCAGCGCGGCTGCCCGTTTGCGTCGTCTTGATGAAAAAGCTGAAATCATTCTGGTAGAACGCGGGGCATCAATTTCTTACGCAAATTGTGGATTACCGTATCATCTTGGGAGGACCATTCCAGAACGCGATTCGCTTTTGGTAATGAATCCGGAGAAATTTCACGCGAGATTCAATGTTGATGTTCGTGTAAAATGTGAAGCTATCGCTATTGACCGGAAGGCAAAGACGGTGGTGTTACGGGATTTGGTTTCCGGTTGTGAAAAAGTTGAAGAATATGACAAAATGATTCTGGCGACCGGAGCGTCACCAGCCCCGTTTACTGTTCCAGGTGCGGAACTGCCTGAGGTATTCCGTTTGTGGACTCTCGCTGATATGGACGCATTGGAAACTAAGATAGCGTGTGGAACAAAAAAGGTAGCAGTTGTCGGTGGCGGCTTTGTTGGAATTGAACTTGCGGAAAGCCTGGAAAAACGAGGTTTGGAAGTGACTTTGATTCAACGCGGCAGTCATCTGCTCAAAAACTTTGACTTTGAAATGAGCGGGTTGCTTTCTGCCGAGTTGAGACGCAACGGTGTTGCGGTTGAACTTAATGTCGCAGTAAAAGAAATTGTCAAGAAAAACGATACTTTGAGTATCTTGCTTTCGGACGGACGTTCCATCAGCACTGATGTTATTGTGGCCGGAACCGGCGTATGTCCTAATTCGGAACTGGCGCGCCATGCGGGATTGGATCTTGGCGAATATGGCCATATCATAACTGATGAGAAGTTATGTACTGCTGACCAGGATATTTATGCGGTTGGTGACGTTATCGAAGTAAATGATCCGATTCTCGGACTGAATACTGCAATTGCTCTTGCCGGACCGGCAAACCGTCAGGGACGGATGGCCGCTGACAATATTTGCGGGAAGCAAAGTTGTTACCATGGCACTATCGGTACTTCGATTATTAAAGTGGGAAGCCTCGGTGCCGGCAGTGTCGGTTACACTGAAGGGAAATTGCGTGAACTCGGCGTTCCGTTCCAAAAAATATATCTCCATCCCAATTCCAACGCTTCTTATTATCCTGGAGGCGCGGCACTCCATATCAAAGTACTTTTCCAGGATGACGGAAAGCTGCTCGGGGCACAGGTCGTCGGGGTAAAAGGGGTGGACAAACAAATCGATATCTTTGCTGTTGCAATCGGCAAAAATATGAAAATACAAGATCTTGCCCAGTTGGAGCTCGCTTACGCCCCGCCTTTCTCTTCAGCCAAGAGCCCGGTAAACCTCGCCGGTATGATCGGCGAAAATATCATCAACGGTTTAAGTACAAACGTTAATTTTGAGGATTTGCCGGAAGATGCTTTCCTGCTTGATAATCGTGAAACTGCTGAATATGAATTGGGGTCACTGCCTGGCGCGGTTAATATCCCAATGAGTGTACTGCGTCAAAGAGTCGCTGAATTGCCTGAAGCGCGCCGCATCCATATCTTTTGCCAATCCGGACTTCGGGGATATATCGCGGAACGCTTCCTGCGCCAAAAAGGTTTTGATGCGGTAAATTTATCAGGAGGATACCTGACTTGGAAAATGTTCAATTGCCAGTCGGAAAATTCGAAGCACTGCCAAACCAAAGTTGTTTCGTGTGCGTGTGAAACGAAAAATATTGATGTCAGAGCCATGGCATGTCCGGGACCGATCGTACGATTGAAACAGGAAATGAACCTGCTTAAGGCGGGAGATTCCCTCGGACTGCTGGCCCCGCTTTCATTTGAATCAGATTTGCATGCATGGCTCTCTTCAGGTGGCTATGTGCTTGCAAAATTGGAACCAAGAGAAGATCATCTT
>Ga0172377_10005458_pt1 | contig 13068 bp, 8 predicted proteins | sample Pumphouse3metaG_FD_119749 | JGI IMG/M metagenome (GOLD analysis project Ga0172377, IMG submission 119749) | Leachate microbial communities from a municipal landfill in Southern Ontario, Canada - Pumphouse #3 metaG | ecosystem: Engineered > Solid waste > Landfill > Unclassified | place: Canada... | reverse complement strand
ATTCGCGATACGCTGAATAGTGATTCAAGCTTATAACCAATTTTGGCACATTCAATGTCAAGATGAAGACAAATTTTCTGCACATTAAAAAATTCATTCAGTTTGGAAAGCTTATCTGGACCAAAGAAATTTAGTCGTTTACAGATATAGCTGATATCTTCATAAGGAAGGCCAAGAATTATTTCATCATCGGATAATTTTTTCACATTGTTCAACTCAATAAATCTATTTTTTATTTCCTTGCAATAAGTGAATTCCTCGAATGATCGCGCCGAAAGATCAGACAGTGTAAATTTCTTCGATTTCCAATTAAAATATACTTCGTTTTGGTTGATGAATAGATTTTCAAAATTTATTTGATAATGAGCTCCCACTCCATAAATAGAATCAGCATTATCTTTTTCAATCTGCTGCAATTTAATATAGGAAGTAGCCGAATAATTTTCATCGACTATCTGTTCCTTGCGAGGCTGAACGAGGACCGAATTCTCATCTATGACACCTGTGAAATATGTCTTGAGTGAGGATGATATGCTAAAAAAGATCAAAATGATAAGTCCGATTGTGACAAGGGCGAAAGATAATGAAAAGATTGAAATATTTGACTGTCGCTTTTGCTTGGAAAGCATTCTAAATCCATTCGTTGCACTACTAATAAGGGAAGGATGGCAACGTTTAGGGAACGGAGTCTTTTTACTATATTGGCCAGTTTCTACTTTTTTCTTCCTAGTAAAAGATATCATTCCATCGGTTATCTTTAAAATGCTTGCCACCGAGGGAATTTCCTTTTGATTGTGTGAAACTATAATGATTAAGCAAGTGTGACTAAGCATCAAAAAAATCTTGTTTAATCTTCGCCGATTATCACAATCCAAAGGTCCAAATGGCTCATCTAACAATAGGACGGCAAAATTTTTAATTAAAGCTCGGGCCAGACTGACTCTTTTGATTTCACCGCCAGAAAGATACTTAACCTTTTGATTCAAAAAGGAATAGATGCATAGCTTTTTGGCAATATTTTTAATTCTATTATGTTTTTCCGATTCACTTACTTCATATATTTCTAGACTGTCCATCAGATTGGCTTCTACTGTTCTTTCTCTATCAAATTCATCTTGCTGAAAAGCAACAGAGCAAGTGGTTCTCAAGTACTCTCCTCGCTGTTTTTTACTCATTGAGCATAAATCTCGGCCATTATAAAATATGTTTCCCTCGTATTTATTAACTAATCCAGATAGTAAATGAATAAAGGTTGATTTCCCGGATCCTGATTCACCAACAAGGTAGAACAAACCAGTATCAGGCAAGTCCATGTTGACATGATTTAATACACTTTCACCTTTGCCAGGATAGGTATAATTTAAATCAACGATGCTGAACATTTTTACTCGTTCCTCAGACTAGAAATAAGTTCACCAGAATATATTTTGTTAAGAGGAATTAGACTAGCGCCTAAGGCAAAGCCGAAAGATAACAAAAAAAGTAAAATAAAGTATAGCAAATTTAAGTTTATTGTTAGAAAAAGTGGAAGATTCATTTTTCCTAATATAATGTTACCAAGACTGGACAGAAGGAAAAACAGTAATGAGGATGTAATAACAATAATTGATGTTATTATTACTACCTGTCCCATACCCAAATTCATGAATTCCTTCCTTTTTATGTGAAATGACAGATATATAGCAAATTCTTTTCTTTTTTCATCATATAGATTTCTAATAAATATCATTTCTAGAAAAAAGGAACAGATGAGAATCAAGATGATAAAAACAACTATTATTTGGGAAAACGATGATATTAAATCATCAATAGAATTTGCTATATCCAATCCAGTATTGCTGATTTTCAAATTGGGAAGTTGCTCATTGATGATTTTGGAAAGAATTAAAGGGTCATTAACTTTACCGATTGTTTTGAAACATGTTAACGAATCATCTTCATCAGAAAGATAGCTGAGTCTATCACTCAAAAAAATATTGTACGCATATTGCTTGGAAGCATTATTAAGCTTTATACTTTCAAGAAAATTGTACATTGCTATATAATCGTAATATACGCTAGGGCGGCTAATGATATTTTGCGTTTTTGCAATTCCAACAATTTTTAGGTCTATTGAAATATGCAAAATGTCATTGGTCGTGGATGACAAATAATTGGTCTTGACAACTAGGTCATTTTCGTAGTGAATGACTGTTCCAATACCTATATTTGCATCCTGCGTTAATAAGTTTTCATTGATGATTACATCCGAATACTTCTGTGGAATATTTCCTACAATTCTTGATTGATCAGGAAAGCACGGTTGGATGAAAATTTTATCTTTTAAATATTGATTATCAATCTGAATATTTGTATATGGTTTTAAAAAACTGTCGAGACATGGATAATATACGATACTTTTATCTATTTGGGATAATTGACGTTTAGCCATAGGTGATAGACAAACTTTTTTCACCAGTGACATATCTTGGTTTGGAACATCGATGATTCGCTTTTCTACAAGATTAACGCAATTGTAATCTACTTGATTTTCTGCTATCTCATCAAGCATTTTCCTTCCATTTTGATTGATATTTATTACCATAAAGAGCAAGGCAAAACAAAGCGAACAAAACAGTGACATCAATACAACTTTTCTCAGACGCTTCTTCAAGAAGGAGAAAGATAAAAAAATATTTTCTTTTAATCTTATTTTCTTTTTTGCAAATTCAGGATCATTTTTTTCAATATCGGCATTGCACACATCGCACTTCTCATGTGTTTTAACTAATTTATGGTTAAATATCTTATATATTTGACTGCAATAGTGATACGCCAGTTCCTCATCGTGAGTCACCATTAAAACTAGGCGCTTATGCGAAATGTTCTTTAATAATTCTATTACTTTAATTGAGTTACTGCGATCTAGTGAACCAGTCGGTTCATCAGCTAAAATAATCTGTGGATTCAAAATAATGCTCCGAGCCAAACTTACTCGTGCCTGTTGTCCGCCAGATATTTGATCAATTTGCCGTTTTGCAAGTTGACCTATTCCTACTTCATTTAACTTTACATTAGCCAGTGCCACAGCATCGATTCTATTCATGCCTGACAAAATAAGAGGAAGTGCTACATTTTCCTCCACGTTCAAGTGATTAATTAAATTGAAATCCTGGAAAATTACACTGATTTTTTGCTGAGGAACATCAATATTAATCTCACCTTTTTCCAATTTTTGATATTTCGCTAAAAGATTTAATAAACTGGACTTGCCAGAGCCAGATTCCCCAAGAATTCCAATCAAACCGCATGGTCCAAAATTAATACTTAAATTGTCGAAGACAACATGTGCTGAATTTTTATTTGTATAGACTAGACTCAATTTTTTGATTTCTATATTTGCCATTGCACAAAAATATATCCTAAAAGAAAACTATATTAGGAAATATTTGTTCAATTATTTTTTATGATATTTAATAAGATTAAAAGCGTTCTCAATAATGCAAGCAATAGTGGCCGGACCAACACCCCCGGGAACAGGAGTATAAGCTTTGCAATCAGGAATAAAGCCCAAGTCACCTTTTCCATCCTCACAATATCCACAATCAATAATTACTTGATTGAGTTTAATTTGTCGCGGAGTCAAAATATCTCTTACTCCAGTCGCCATGATGACAATGTCAGAATTTTCTGCCATCAGTCTAGTTTGATCTATGTCAATTTTAGAATGAGAAACAGAAACAAAACTATTTCGCTTTATCATCATAAGAGCAATCGGTCGCCCAACTGAGATTGAGCGTCCGACAACTAAGACTCTTTTATTAGCTACCTCAATGTTATAATAATCAATTATTTTCATGACTGACCGAGCTGTGCCCGACAAAAAAGTCAAATCTCCTTCAACTAAACGGCCTAGATTATGCGTAGTAAGCATATCTGCATCCTTGGAAGGATCAATTAAATCAAACAACTTATTTTCGTTTTCTACCAGCAAGGGGCGACATAAAAAAATCGAGCCGATAGGATTTAAATTCGCTTCAGCAATCGCTGATTTAGCTTCTTTTTCATTTTTTACATCAAATATTTTTGATTCGATCCCTAGTTTATTTAGCGTCCTGACAACTAGTTTTCTATATTCATCCGCTTCAAATGATTGAGAATTATATATTATATATGGTTCAATTCTTTCCCCTTTTTCCATTCGATGCTGGATTTCTTCAATTATTTTTATCCTGATCGGTTTGCCCAATAATTTCATATTTTTTCCTCTTTCCAATTAATTCAAAGACATATATTTAAAAGCGATAAAATTTTCGTATTCTATATATTTTTGACCAATTATATCAAATATGATGTGTGCTTTACACTTAAAATTTCTAAATATGTTCTCCCAGTATTTTACCAAGCCAGCAAGCCACTAGGGCACCAACGATGTTAGCAACAACATTTACACCACCAATTAGGTATCCTCGATTTGAGAATAATGAGATTGTTTCATAACTAAAAGTTGAAAAAGTAGTGAAGCCTCCCATTATTCCAGTGGTCAAAAAAGTTTTTACGTTGGGTGATATCGACCATATATTTGCACTAACTCCCATAATAAAGCCCATAATAAATGCGCCTAGAACATTAACAATCAATGTTCCCATCGGAAAATCCACAAAGAATCTTCCGGTTGAGTTTGATATTATATAACGGAAGGTGGCGCCCAAAAAGCCTCCTAAACCAACGATGAGAATTGTACTAAATTTCATTTACTTATACCGTTTTGAAGCCAAAATATAAGACTTCTACCTCTTTTCTAAAGTAGAAGCCATCAGCAATCATTGCATTTATATAGTGAGCCTCATCACCTAATTATTATATTTTTTAATCTCCACAGCAGTCAACATTTATCAATCAACGTCATTCTTGCTTTCCTCTTCCATCTTAACGGCCGCGGGAACTTTGGGAAGACCGGGCATTGTCATAACTTTGCCAGTAATAGGAATAATAAATCTTGAACCTGCAGCAATATCTATATTTCTAATATGAATCACAAAATCGCTTGGGGCTCCTAAAAGTTTTTTATTATCAGAAAAAGACATAGGAGTTTTAGCCATACAAACATAAAAATCATCGCAGCTCAATTTGTGACATTTTGCTAAATCATCTAGAGCTTGATTAGAATATTCTACTCCACTAGCTCCATATATTTGCTTACAAATTGTTTCAATCTTTTCCTCAATCGACATATTTTTAGTAACTAAAGGATGGTAGTCAGAATTCCCTTCACGCAGAAGACGCAAAACTAGATTTCCCATGTCAACTGCACCTTTAGCCCCCTTGGAATATGCATCATTAATCTCATAATTATAATGCTTGGAAGCACACCACTTCGAAACAAAGGCAAGTTCATCGTCAGTATCACTTTCGAATCTATTGATATTGACCACTACTGATAAGCCATATTTTTTCATGTTTTCGACATGTCTTTCCAAATTGGGAAGACCTTTTTTAATCGCATCTATATTTTCTTCATTCAAATCATCATATTTGATGCCGCCATGCAATTTCAGCGCCTTGATGGTTGCAACAACAACAACCAAATCAGGATGCAAATCAGCCTCCTGACATTTGATATCTAAAAATTTCTCTGCTCCTAAATCTGAGCCAAAGCCTGCCTCAGTCACAACTATCTCCGCAAGGGACATAGCCGCCTTGGTGGCGATAATAGAATTGCAACCATGAGCAATATTAGCAAATGGTCCACCATGAATAATAGCCGGAGCATGATGAGATGTCTGCACAAGATTGGGAAGCAAAGCATTTTTCATCAATTTCATCACCGCATTTGTAACTTTCAAGTCTCTGACCGTCACAACTTTATCATCATACGTATATCCAACAATAATATTTCCTAATCTTTGTTTAAAATCATCAGGATTTTTAGCTAAACACAAGATGGCCATCATTTCGTGGGCAACAGTAATAACAAAGTGCTCCTGTCGAGTCACACCGTTTTTCTCTCCTTGAGCAACGCTAACCTCACGCAGAGCTCTATCATTCATATCAAGTGCCCGCTTAAAGACGATTTTTGTCGAATCAATATTCAATTCGTTGCCGTGATAAATGTGATTGTCAATCACCGCAGCAATTAAGTTGATTGAAGTAGTTAAGGCATGAATATCACCAGTAAAATGTAAATTTATGTCTTCTTGAGGTTCGACCGTTACTTTTCCACCACCGGTTGCGCCACCTTTCATACCAAAAACTGGACCGAGTGATGGCTCGCGCAAAACAACGCAGGCGTTAGCCCCTAGCAAATCGAGAGCATCGGTAATTGCAATTGAAGTCGTAGTCTTACCTTCACCCGCCTTGGTGGGCGTCATCGCTGTTACCAGCACAAGTTTAGCCTTTGGGGTCGAAGGAATACTATCAAGATTTATCTTAGCCATATAATAACCATAAGGAATTAAATTAACTGATGATAATCCCAATTTCTTTGCAACTTTACTAATCTTATCTAATTTCATAAAACACTCCTCTCAATTTTACACAGCAACAAAAATAATTTAATTAAAAATTTCTATAATTTCCATAATAACGACTACATATAAGTATACAATATTATAATTCTTTAATAAAGTAACTTACCATCGCAAGTCCTTCAGCGTTCGGCACTAAAACATTGGAACCCAATTCTCTCGTTCTTCTCTTTTGGGGAGTTTCAGAGGAATAAGTCACCAATATATCCTCAAAATCTAAAATATCCTTTTCCTTCAAAGCACTTTTGAATTTCTTCGCTAAAGGTTCACCCGTATCTTTTAAAAATCCCATTTTCATCTTGGTTGAATCGCATCGCAATCCTGAGCCTGTGGCATGAATGGTTCTGATCTTTCGTTTTTTTCCGCAAAGACAAATATCTGCCTTGGCTTCAACATCATCTACACAATCAAATATTACGTCGCAGTCTTGAGGTATATATTCATCGCTGTAGGTATCGTGTATTGAAACAATGTTGGCCATAGCATCAATCTTTTGCAAACGTTTAAGTAAAACTTCTGTTTTAGGTTGACCAACATCCACACTAGTATATGCCATTTGACGGTTCAAATTCGAAATATCGACAACATCCTTATCGATTAAGATTAAATCATTGATTCCCAATCGAACCAACGATTCCGCCAGGATACTGCCCACTCCTCCAACTCCAACTACTACCGCACTAGTCTTTTCTATTTTGGCTAAAAGGTCAAATCCCAGACTTGCCTTATTGCGATGACGTCTTTGAGTATCAAATGAAACGTAATTATATATTTCTTCGGTAGAGCAATAGTGAACATTTTTAAATTGATTTCTTAGAAATGTTCTTTGTCGCTTGGCATATTGACGAGTATTAATAATTATTTTTTCTTTGATTTGATCAAGGGAATATCCCAATTTCGGCATATTTATTAGTTCTTTATAACCGATAGCTTCGAGTCCTGGTAACTTTGTATCATATTTTGAAATGAGATCATCAACTTCGTGAACAAGACCATCCTCGAACATTTTTTGAACACGCGTAGCAATCCTTTTATTGCCCACATCGCGATCAATATCGATAACAAATAATTTCACTGGGTACAAGAGCTTTTTCGGCTTCTTGATAATGTCTGACTTTTTTTCACCCGAATCATAAATTTGCAAAGCGCGGATAATCCTTCTTCGATTGTTAACATTCAAAGCTTCAGCACTTGGTTTATCAACATCTAACAACTTATTATATAATTCGAGATTGGTATATTTATCGTACGTATTTTGATTCGCTTGGTTCTCAGCATTGAATTCATATGGATATATAACAGCGCGAAGATAGAGCAAAGTCCCACCGGAAATAATAACATCCTGGCCCTTATAAGCATATTCATCAATTAATTGACGGCATCGCTGCTGATATTCCTTAACAGACATTTTATGTTCAATCGAATCTGAGCCAATAAAATGATAGTCAACCCCTTTTAATTCATCTATCGTGGGCTTTGCTGAACCAATATTGAGTTCTTTATACATTTGGTAAACGTCACACCCGATAAGTGGCATGCCGAGTTCTCGAGCCAACTTGATTGCCAAATCTGTTTTTCCAGATGCTGTCTGCCCTAAGATTGCATATATCATTAAAATCCTGTCCTCTTAAATAATTTTTCAAGATCATATTTGGAAATTTTAATAATGGTGGGTCGACCGTGTGGGCAATTTAGCGGATTGTGACATTGTGCCAATTCTTTTAAGAGACCAACCTGCTGATGATGATCCAAAATCCGATTGGCTTTAATTGACATTTTACATGCCTTGGTAGCAATAGCTAAGCGCTGAGTCGCAAGTACATCAACTTTGCGATCTTTGATTGTCTCCAAAATTATATCTCTTAAGATTGATTCATCTTTTTTATCTGCTAAAAACTGCGGAATTTCATCTATCTTAAGCGAAGACATTGCAAAAGGCGACACCTTGATACCCAACTGTGCTAACAAGTCAAGATGAGCTTTATCCACATTGGCCTTCGCCGAAGGTGGAATATCAATTACAATCGGAAATAGGGGCATAACTAAGTCTTTTTGCGATGTGAATTCGCGTTCGCATTTTTCAAAATTGATACGTTCAGCAGCAGCGTGTTGATCAACGATGTATAATCCATCTTGAGAATCGCAGATAATATAAGTTTCTAAAACCTGTCCGATAGGAAATAGTTGCGGAAAAGATGTCTGTCGTGCACTGTTAAAATTTTCTTGTTGGTGCGGACTATTTTCCACCATTCCGTGCGCATCTTCGACTTTGAATTTGGTCTCAACATCAGCATTATCAAATTCGTCAAACAAATTTGTTTCTTCGGCGCTTTCCGTATCGTTTTGCACATCGCTAGAAGCAATACCAAAATTCGAATTATCAAAGGATTCCGATGTTAAATCACCAATACTTTCAGCAAGAGTTACAGGATGAGTTTGAATCTTTTGACTTTCGCTAAAAACACCTTGGGTCTTGACCAAGCTGAGTTTAATTTGTTTTTTAACTTCATTCGCCAACTCGCGTTCGCAAGATAAGCGAACTTCCTTTTTAGTCGGATGAACATTCACATCAGTTAATGAGTAGTCGACACGAATGGGTAAGACAACTAAGGGATAGCGATTAGGAGGTAGATAATCGCGATAACCTTCAATGATGGCTTTTTGAACCTTAGGAATATAAACATAGCGATTATTCATAAATGTCAACATATCGTAGCGATTAGAATAATTGATAGAGGGGTGGCAAATAAAACCCTGAAAGGAGAATTCTTCAGATTCAAAAGAGCAAGGCAAACATTTTTTAGCAATTTCATTTCCGTATATGCGCGCGATTGTTTCTAATAAGTTTCCTCGACCCGTAGTTGAAACGATTTCTTTACCATCAACAGCAAGATGAAAAGCAATGCTGGGAAAACCGATAGCTAATCTTTCAATCATTTCAATTGATGAAGCAATTTCCGTACGATCAGATTTCAAATATTTAAGTCGAGCGGGAGTATTGAAAAAAAGCTCTTTAATTTCAAAAGTTGTTCCTTTTCTTAAAGAAGCCTCAGATATTTTCATTTCTTCATCAGGCGAAGTTTCGATAATAGTTCCTTCTTTACCATCGGATGTTTGCATTTTAACTTTTGCTACGGCCGCGATGGAAGGTATCGCCTCGCCACGGAATCCCAAAGTAGTAATACGTGCTAAATCGTAAACGGATTTTATCTTGGATGAAGCATGTCTCTTAAATGCCATTGCGGCATCTATTCTATCCATCCCAATTCCGTCATCTTTAACCGCAATCAAATCCTTGCCCGCGTTAAAAATTTGGATTTCAATATTTTTTGCTTCCGCATCAATAGCATTTTCAACCAATTCTTTGATTACAGAAGATGGCCTCTCAATCACTTCTCCCGCCGCTATCATATTAGCTAATTCAATCGGCATTAACTTTATTTTGGACATATTATTTTACCCTCTTTTTCAAATCGAATAAAAAATTTAACGCCTCAAGTGGTGACATGCTCAATGGATCAATTTGCTTTAACTGATCAATTATCTCTTTGTCTTCATCATTCATGGCAACTGGTAGCTCGACCATTTTGGTCTTCAGTTCGTTAAAATCAATCTTTTTATTTTCAAGTTTAGCCAAAATTGCTTTCGCGCGAATCAATACTTCTTCCGGGAGTCCGGCAAGGCGAGCAACATTTATTCCGTACGATTTATCCATCGGTCCGGGTTCAACTTTATAAAGAAAAGTTATTTCACCCTCTTTTTCCTTGACAGCAACATGAACATTTTCCACAACATTCAAATCACTAACCAATCTAGTGATTTCGTGATAGTGAGTTGAAAAAAGAGTCTTGGCATGAACGTGCTTAACAATGAATTCGATGATGGATTGCGCCAAAGCCATGCCATCGTAAGTCGCAGTTCCTCTACCAATTTCATCAAAAATTAGCAAGGAATTACTCGTCGCATTGCGCAGAGCACGATTGGTTTCCGCCATCTCAACCATAAAAGTCGATTCACCTTTAATTAAATCATCCGAAGCCCCAATGCGAGTAAAAATCGCATCAATAACATATAAGTCACATTTCTTAGCTGGAACAAATGATCCCAGTTGCGCCATGATTACTATCAGTGCAAGTTCGCGCATATATGTTGATTTACCGCCCATGTTGGGACCGGTAATAATCATCACCTCTAATTGTGAATCCAAAAGATAGTTATTTGAGACAAATTGTTTCATCGGCATAATTTTTTCTATTGAAGGATGCCGGGCATCGACGATATTAATTCTCTTCTGATCATTGAATGTTGGACGTACATACCCGTTGTCAGCAGCAACACTCGCCAGTGAAACCGCAATATCCAATTTTGCTAAAGCCTCAGACAATTTTTGAATCTGATAGGTATATGTTTTAACCTTGGCTCTAAGCTGTTGGAACAATTCATATTCATATTCCATTCGGGTCTCTTCGGCATGCAATATTTTATAACCTGCATCCTTCAATTCCTCGGTAATATATCTTTGTCCACTTGTCATCGTTTGTTTAGGAACGTAGCCAAATTCAGGTTTCACTTGCGACACTGCGCTCTTGCTTACCTCAATATAAAAGCCAAAGATTTTGGAATAGCCTATCTTTAATTTCGAAATGCCTGTCTTTTGCTTTTCCTTGGTCTCCAAATCCAGCAACCACTGTTTGCCAGCACTCGCCATCTTTATTATTTCATCTAGCTTTGCGGAATAACCCTTTTTAAATATCCCACCTTCTCGAATAGTTAAAGGACAATCGGGCGATATAGCTTTTTCCAAAAGATTAGTTAACTCTTCAAAGTTACCCAAACCATCCTTAATTAAATCGAAATAGTTATTATTAATTTGATTTAAGCTCTTCTTAATAGATGGCACAATAGCTAGTGAATTCTTCAGTTGAAGCATTTCGCGTCCCGTGCACGAATCAAAACCAACGCGAGCGATTAAACGATCCAAATCATATATTCTGTCCAGTTCATCCGCTAAATCACCGCGTAGTAAAAAGTCGTTAACTAAAGTTTCTACCCGTGATAAGCGCAGTTGAATTTCCTTGATATCTGCTGATGGTTCATTAATATAGTTTTTTAAAAGACGAGTTCCCATACTCGTTTTACATTGATTTAACAACCAGTAAAGCGAACCATACACTCCATCGCCATTAAGATTTTTAACCAGTTCTAGATTTACGCGACTGGCGTGATCAATTTTTAGAACTTTTGACATTACGCGATTAACAGCGGGCTTAAAATAATCCAAATCTCGTTTCTGCGTCTCGCGCAAATAGTTCATCAATTTGGAGATAGCCACCATCTGGCGATCATCCTTTATATATTTAAAAAGTGGTTCATATGCAATGCTTGTCGCATCGTTGTTGTAATAAGAGATACATATTTTGGTATTTTCTTTAATTGAGTTTATCAGTCGCGAATCTAGTGAGGTAGAAACAATGACTTCGCGAGCATCGTAATTCACTAATTGCGAAAGAACATCTTCATAGGTGTGACCAACGTTGAGAACAACAATTTCTCCTGTCGATAAATCAGCAAAGGCTAAAATATACGCAAATTTATAATCAATGAGTGCTGCTAAATAATTATTGTCCTGACTCTTAAGTTCTAAATTTGCCCCTGGAGTAATAATTTGAATAACATCGCGCTTGACGAGATTTTTAGTCTTTTTAGGATCTTCCATCTGCTCGACAATAGCAACTTTATACCCTTTGTCAATCAATTTTTGGACATAGCTCAAGTAAGCGTGATGAGGAACTCCACACATCGGAGCCTTTTCTTTCTTGCCAACCGATTTGCCAGTCAAGTATAGTTGTAATTCCTTTGAAGCGATTTTAGCATCATCAAAAAACATTTCGTAAAAATCACCAACGCGATACATAAGAATAACATCGGGATGTTCTTGTTTTATCGCTAGATATTGTTCAATCATCGGAGAAAACTTTTCAGTTTTTTTCTTTGGTTCTTTGCTATTTGCCATACTTATTTGAATTTCACTCTCTCATTTTTGCTCTTTTATTATAACAAATAAAAAAGTATAAAGTTATAAAGAGAACATTTTTTATTGTGGTATTTCACCTCTAAATAGTAATTATTCTATTAACTTTGAATTAAATTGATACTATTGCTCAAAATATTTTTTCTTTATTTCTTGATAAATAGTATGGTTATGATCTTTATAATCTTTTAGTTCTGTAAAAGTATATTCCTTAAAGCACTTCAAATATAATTCCCGCAGTTCTTTATCGTAATAACTTCGTCCCAATATTTCATCCGCTATAGTAACAATTTTTGAATATGTATCAAATGATTTAATCTCTATAGTCCCGCAAAAATACAAGGATAATAAGGGAGGACGGATAACACGGATAGATTTTTGCATAAATACTTAATGTAAATTGTAATAAGTGATAAACCGTTCAAAATTAATTTCCACTATTCCATCATCAAATTTTGACAATGATGTTATTTCCATTTATGTCTCCTTCTATTTTCGTAAAATCGCCTTGATTCTCAAGAACAGTTATAT
>Ga0172377_10005456_pt1 | contig 13069 bp, 13 predicted proteins | sample Pumphouse3metaG_FD_119749 | JGI IMG/M metagenome (GOLD analysis project Ga0172377, IMG submission 119749) | Leachate microbial communities from a municipal landfill in Southern Ontario, Canada - Pumphouse #3 metaG | ecosystem: Engineered > Solid waste > Landfill > Unclassified | place: Canada... | reverse complement strand
TTTATTTACTTCGTGCTTTTTGCAAGTTGGAAAAAAATGACGAAACGTTTGTAGATGACTTAAAACGAGGAGGTCCTGAGGGAGTGGCCATCTACAAGGAATTGCTCTGGGAGCTAGAAAATAACGCATCAAATCAGTCTAATTCTAAGTCTAAGTCAGTCCGTAAGCAAAACAATAAAGCTAGAGACTATAAGCCTTTACGTAAAAACCCTAATTTTAAATTGAACTAAGTAGTAATGAAGAAAGGCACACGCTATCGAGATAAATGGGATTCCCTAACTAAGGATTTTCTTATTAAGAAAGGGGAGTTCTCTATGCTATTATCTTGTTTCATTCTTCTATGCATAGGATTTATGGGGTGTAAACCTCAACCTAAAGATATATTTAAACAAGCAGGAGAGGCCACGTTTATTATCTATACTTACAATGAATATGGCATTCCATTGGGTACGGGCTCTGGGTTCTTTATTGATGCAGAGGGTTTGGGCATCTCTAATTACCATGTGTTAGATGGGGCAGCAAAGGCTTTTCTGAAAACAAACGACGGCCTATCGTATGAAATAGATCAAGTGATAGCCTCTAATCAGATTTGGGATATTGTAAAGTTCAATGTAAAAAACCCAGCAGGTGTTCGCTTTAAATACCTACAATTTGCATCCGATTTACCACAGGTAGGCAATCCTGTTTATAATATAAGCAATCCCCTAGGATTAGAACAATCAGCCTCTGCAGGTATTGTTTCATCGTATCGGAGCGACAGTCATGGCGATGTGGTGCAAATAACTGCTCCTATTTCGCCAGGAAGTAGTGGTAGTGCGTTGTTAAACGATAAAGGGAAAGTGTTTGCGGTAGCTACTTTTTTAAGACAAGGAGGAGAGAACCTAAATTTTGGAGTGCTGATCGATCAATCCAAAATTGATGGCTTGACCGATAACTCCGACTTCAATCGTAAGAATGCTATTTTCAATCACAAAGAAAACCTTGTTTTAATAAATCAAACGGCGAGTTCTAACGATAACCTCATTTTACACGCCTTAGAGTTTAAAGACGAAGCGACCATTGCCTACTTATCGTATACTAATTTAGACTTAACTTCGCCTACATTATATATATGGTGTGATATGAGCAATAAAGAAGAGAGTTTTTTAATTCGAGATTTAGATCGCAATGAGACGCATTATGTATCGTATGCTACCATAGGAACTTCTAAAGAAAAAGGAACAGAGGTAGATTTAGGCTCTAATTTTAAGTTTAAGGTCTATTTTCCAGCCATCACAAAATCTTTAGATCGTATTGATGTTTTATATGGTGAAACAAGTAGGGGGTGGCAGTTTAGAAACATTAATCTCAGTCAGCTGAAAAAAGAAATAGCTATAAACGACGATCAATATTGCAAAGAGTATGCTTTCTCTATTATGCAGAAGGGGTATTTATTAGAATCACAACAGCTATTTAATGACCTACTAGAACAAAATGCCAACGATTATCAATCGCTGAATGCACAGGGAATAATAGCTTATATTATAGGGAATAAATTAGATGCCCTATCTTATTTTAGTCAAGCAATTAAGGCACACCCCAATAAATATTTAGCTTATCTGAATCGTTATAAAATTTATGTTGATGATAAAGATTATCAATCAGCGTTAGAGGACTTGAATGAAGTAATAAAGATAAAACCCGATCAACCCGATAGCTATATATATCGTGGGGCGCTTTATGCTCAATTAGAGAACTATCAGCAATCTATTGCTGATTATACTATCGCTATTGAGAGTGAAGATTTTAAGACAGATGCGTATGTCTATTATTTACGTGCTATCTCTTACCTCTCTTTAGGCAATAGAAAAAAGGCAATAAAAGATGTGGAAATAGCTTATAACTTAACCGACGATGCTGAGTTTGAATTGGAGTTGCAAAAATTTTGGAATAATTATATCTACTACTAAAAAAGTAGATAAAAAGAAGATATAACTGTTTTTAGAAAATGTAATTATTGTTTTATGTTTCTAAAGAGCTCTCTCAATTTATTTGAGAGGGCTTTTTAATTTATAGAGCGTATATTCTTTCTTTCCCTTGAGAAAATGAAAGAGATAAGAGGGTGAAATATGAAATAATAGGATTCTTTTAATTAAATGTCTTCTATAATTCCTATCTTCTTTCTCAAAATGAACAAAAGACGGAATGATGAGAAGAAAAGATCGTGAAATGAGCCCAGAATTTGCACTTCAACTCATTGATAGCGTTCCTTATGGGGTGCTTTCTATGCTCGATAAAGAGGGAGAACCTTATGGTGTTCCTTTGTCATTGGTAAGAAAAGAGGATATTCTCTATTTTCACTCAGCCAAAGCAGGTAAAAAAGTAGAAGCACTCAAGGAGGGGAGTACGGTATGTATAACATTTGTAGGAGAAACACAAGTTCCCCAACTTTTCGATGAGAAGGAGTTAGCGGACTTTTTAACGAAAGAAGAAAAGGGACAGACACTGATTAGTAAGGTATTTACCACCGAATTTGAATCGGCCCTAGTCCAGGGAACCGTGCATAAAGTGACTTCTGAACCCCAACAGATTGAAGCGATGCGTTTAATTTGTGAGAAATACACTCCATCAAAGATGAAACTCTTCGATTTAGCCATCCGTTCGGGATTAAGTCGCACTGCTGTTTATTGTGTAAAAATGCAACAAATAACAGCCAAACGTAAAAAGTTCGATCGGAATGGAGAGGAGATGAAATGGGGAAGAACAGAGTGATAAAAAACTATTTTAACGTGTTAGAAGCCGTTTGAGTGTATCTGAAGTTTGTCTTACCTACTTCCACTAGTTACACTAAGAGTGAGTTTTTTAATATAGCTATTGTTCATTAGAAGGTTTTATCTATCTTTGGCTTTTAGAAAACCAAAAATATTGAAAAACACAAATCGTTTGTATTCATGAGAAAAGGGAATTTTCTTTTGGTATTTCTGTTTTTGCTTTCTATTGTGAGTAGTAATTCAGGAGCTATGATTAATTTTCAAAGGGTAGATGCTGGAGCAAGTGAGTTGTTAAACAAATCACAACTTAGCCATTTTGTATTAAATAATATTTTAACTACTTATAAAGATAACACCTATCGTCCTCAGCCCGATAAACAAGTTTATTTTTCGGTTGAGTCCAAAGTCTATTTTAATAAAGTCTATTTTTATAAAAAGTACATACGTACAATCAAACATTTTAATCAATCACAAAGAGTGTGATTGACGGGTATATAGACGATAAATAGTCATTAAAAAGAATAATAAATAATTTATTGTAAATAGTTTATATTAATTATGAAACATCACACATTTAGAAATACTATTTTAGTTGCCCTATTTGCGTTAGTAACGACTGCGTGTTCTAAGGAAGATACTTATAATTGGGATTTTAGACCCGAGAACATCTGTATTCAAGTTTTAGATGAAAATGGAACGGATTTATTAAATAAAGAGAATCCAAATCATATTTTAGATCAAGAAATTGTAGTTATCTATAATGATAAAAAGTATAAACGCAAACGAGATAAACGCAATACCAATACCTTAATGGATGAGTGGGAGCAAGAGGGAGAAGATAATAGCATAATGCGCTCACAATCGCCACGTAACTTGGCCTTAAGGTATTACGAAGTAACCGATGTAGTTTATCCTAAAGCAGAGCGAGAGCATTGTATTTTAACTTTTGGTGAATTCACTCAAGGTTATAAAGATGAATCTTTTACTATTTCATGGGGAGATGGAACCGAAGATGAAATTCGCTTTGATTATTACATCAAAGGGGAGGATAGTGCATATCCTAGAGTCTATCGTAAACTATTTATTAATGGAGACCAGTATAAAGATGGTACCTGTTCTGAAATGCTAATTACATTGACTAAATAAGAGAGGAAATGTAAATACGAGATACACACAATTCTTTTTTATAGATTTATAGCCCATAGTTTCTTTTTTCTATGGGCTATTTTTTTGCCTTCATTTTTTTATCTGTTTAGCTTATAACTAGCTGAGGTAATGCTTTTAGGTAACGATAAAGGAGTTTATTTCAGAATCTATATAGATTTATTACTTATCTTTGTGTTTAAATTAAATAAAATGTTAGAACGAATTTTACCTTACGAAAAAGAACTCTTATTCTTTATCAATGGTCACCATTACCCGTGGTTAGACCCCATTATGTGGATTCTTTCTAATACCATTCTGTTGGTTCCATTCGCTTTCTTTTTAACTCTCCTTTTTAGAGATAAAAAAGATTGGAAAAGATGGCTCCCTCTATTTTTTTGCCTAGCTTTCGTGTTTTTAATAGGTGATTTCTTTTCATCTACCCTAATAAAACCAACTTTTCAGCGATTTAGACCGACACATTATCCAGGAATTCAAGAGCAGATTAGAATAGTCTATGATTATGTGGGGAAACTGTATGGGTTTTTATCGGGACACGCCACCAGCTCCATAGGCTTTGCTACGTTCTCTGCTTTGCTTATCCGCCAAAGAGGGTATGCGTGGGCTATTTATGGTTGGGCCTTTTTAGTTTGTTATTCGCGCGTCTATTTTGGTGTTCACTTTATATCCGATATCTTAGCAGGTATACTATTAGGCTTAGCTGTAGGATTGTTGGTCTATCTACTTTATAGCTTATATGTAAACAAAGTGCAAAAGAGTACCCTAGAAAGTGGTAAAAAACAAGCGATTAATGGTTTGATTCTTGCTTTATTCTTTGTTCTGACGTTTGTTACCTTGCGTACCGAAGGTATTATTTAGTCGGTAGCATATCCAATAGTAATATGGATATTAGTAGGGGAGCCTAGTCGGTTCGTTTCAACTGTTCTTTCCTGTTTTATAGATCGACTCTCTTTTCTTATCTAAATAAAGTGTTAATTGTTGTTTATTATTACCTTAAAAGTGCAAATGGATATAACCCTCTAATTTAGCCTGATATTTAGAAAGTAACCTATTCATAAGGGTTTGATAATAAGAAGAGTGAGGATTAAAAAATGCAACCTTAAAAAGATTAAAAAAGAGCTTATTTTTTTTGATTAATCGTATGGTTATTTGAATTATTACAATATATTTACAGCATTAGATAATTGAATTATATTTTGAGTTTAAGCAGTTGAAATAGTGATTCTCTGTCCCCATTGATGGACACCAATCTTAGGTTACTCCACCTAACATCTTCTTACAGAAATTATGTGGTTGTAAGAAGTCTAGAAAGTTAAAACGATAGAGCACTACACAGAGGATTTTCAGAAAAGAGGAGAGAAATGATCACTATCTCAGATTAACAAAAGAGGGAGACATCCTATTAACAACTCTAACAAGACTCTAAAAAATGAAAACAGCATTAGTAATTACAGGAACTTTATTTATTTTAGGATTAATTCCTACAGTATTTCACATTGCAAAAGCTATTAAAGAGAAAGATGAGAATAAATGGAATCGCAATACCACAATTATTTTATTGTTGGTAGCCTTATCATACTTCGTTATTATTGATGTATGCATCTTTTGCCTTATTAATGCAGTACAAAAAATGGCTTAATTACTTTTATTTATAGTAAACTAAAAATGGATAGTTAAATCAATATAAATTAAAATAAATCACTCCTTCTGTTCCTTTATAAAAGGAACAGAAGGGCTTTCACACTCTTCATAATTTACTTAATATAGCATCAAGACCGAAAGCGTTATTCCTTGAGATAACTGTTTTCGGTCTTTGGTGTTTTAAAGAGGGTGTGATAAGGGTTAATAAGACTCATCCTTAATTTAAGGAGTGGATAGTTTTAACCCTATTACTGATATGATTAATGTACATATAAAAAAAAGTCTCGTAAAAGTAGCTGGTTCTTTAAATATAAAGATACCTATTAGTACACTACCTACAGCTCCAATGCCAGTCCAAATAGCATAAGCTGTTCCTAAAGGTAAAGATTGAGTGGCTTTCATTAATAATAACATACTAATGGTAACTGCTATAAAAAAACTAAAATACCATATATAAGCTTCGTTTCCAGAGGTTTCTTTGGCTTTACCTAAGCAAAAAGTAAATGCAACTTCAAATAAACCCGCAATCATTAAAATAATCCAATTCATAATTTTTTATACAAAGCTATGAAAAGAAGCCTAAGATATTTTTAACAAATGATAAAAAAGACTCAATTGAAATTATTCAATCTGTCCCCTAATACGACTTAAGCTAACTTGTGTAATACCTAAATATGAAGCTATATGTTTTAATGGAACACGTTGTAGAAGGTTCGGTTGATTTTTTAGTAAAGATTGGTAGCGTTCCAAAGCTGTTTTGAATTGAAGAGTAATTAAACGCTCTTCTGCTTTAATTAAAGAGTATTCTGCAAATTTTCTTCCCCAATTAGCTAAATGGATATGGGTTTGAAATAATTCCTGTAACCGATGAGTTCTTAACTTATAAAATGTGCTTTTTTCCAACAATTCAATGGTTTCGTATCCTCTTTGACCTCTAATATAGCTTTTCATAGAAACTACGGGATCACCTTCTGTGCCAAACCAAAAAGTAACTTCATGATCTATAGTTTCTTTATAAGCTCTAACAATTCCTTTTTTAATAAAATAAATATTGTTTTCAACTTTATTTGCTTGCATCAGTAAATGCCCTTTGGGGTAGTTAACTTCAAGAATATAGTTTTTTAATACCTCTTTATCACTTTGGGGTAGAGTATAAATGTTATCTAATATATTGTCAATAGTCATAATAGGTTATTTGTAGTTTTTATATAAGCTGGTTACTACAAAACTAATAAAATAGTATGGTGATGTTTGAAATTAATTAAAAATAAAAGATATTATCTATCTTACTGCTGATTCAAAAAACAGCTGGTTAAAGTATATTTGGGTTGGGTGGATAAGCTTGTAGATAGAAATACTTGTTTTATACTCGTACAGAAAAGAATAATTTGTATTTTTGCATTTATATATAAAAATAGGACGTATGAAACAGGTGCAGATATTAGATAGAGATTTCACTATTTCTATTCCAGCGAATAAAATACAAGAACAAGTAGAGCGTGTAGCTCAGGAGATCAATCGTGATTTAGAAGGGAAAAACCCCATCTTCATGAGTGTATTAAATGGCTCTTTTATGTTTACTGCTGATTTAATGAAGCATATAACTATTCCATGCGAAATATCATTTGTTAAGTTGGCTTCGTATCAAGGAGTAGCATCTACTGGACAAATAAAAGAGGTGATAGGTATTAACGAAGATTTATCTGATCGTACTGTTGTGATTGTAGAAGACATTGTGGATACAGGTCTTACTATGCAACGACTATTAGAGTCGGTTGGTACTCGTATGCCTAAAGAAATTTATATTGCTACCCTGTTACTTAAACCTGATAAACTTCAAGTGGAACTCGATGTGAATTATGTTGCCTTTGAAATTCCTAATGACTTTATTGTTGGATATGGTCTTGACTACGAGGGATATGGAAGGAATTTAGGCGATATATACACTGTGATTGAATAATTTTAGAATATCGTTTTATATAACACATAAACAAATAAGATAACATGTTAAACGTTGTAATTTTTGGTGCTCCTGGTTCGGGTAAAGGAACTCAAAGCGAGCGTATCTCAGAAAAATATGGATTAAATCACATTTCAACAGGTGATGTTTTACGTGCTGAGATTAAAAACAATACAGAGTTAGGAAAAACTGCTAAAGGATATATCGATCAAGGTCAGTTGATTCCTGATGAGTTAATGATAGATATTCTAGCTAGTGTTTTTGATAGTTTCAAAGAGAGTAAAGGAGTTATTTTCGATGGTTTTCCTCGCACTATTGCTCAAGCGGATGCTTTGAAAAAAATGTTAGCCGATAGAAGCCAAAAAGTTTCTATAATGTTAGACCTTAAAGTGCCAGAAGAAGAGTTAATCGATCGTTTGTTGAAACGTGGTTTGGCTACGGGTCGTGCAGATGATAATGAGGAGACAATTCAAAAACGTTTAGTGGTTTATAATACACAAACAGCCCCTTTAATTGATTGGTATAAAGAAGAGAAATTATACCATAAAATTGATGGAGTGGGTTCTATGGAAGAGATTTTTGAAGATATCAGTCAAGCTATAAACTCTGTTAAATAAAGAGTCCTATCCTATACTGTTACTCTTTAATGGAGTGACTGATTATTTTAATTGAATAAAAGATATTAATATTTTAAGTGTACTGAGCTATGCCAATGAATGAATCCAAATCGAATTTTGTTGACTATGTCAAAATCTATTGTCGCTCCGGTCAAGGCGGTGCGGGCTCTCGTAATATGCGACGTGAGAAATACGTTCCTAAAGGAGGTCCTGATGGAGGTGATGGAGGACGTGGAGGTCATATAATTCTTCGAGGAAATCGAAATTATTGGACCTTAGTACATTTAAAATATAATAGACATATTCGAGCTGATCACGGCGAATCGGGTGGTAAAAGTCGAAGCACGGGTAAGAGTGGTGAAGATAAAATTATTGATGTACCCTGTGGTACGGTAGTTAGAAATGAGGAGACTAATGAGCTTCTTTTTGAAATTACTGAGCATGGAGAAGAGCGTGTGTTGTTAGAAGGAGGACGTGGTGGACTAGGAAACTGGCACTTTAGAACTCCTACGCGTCAAGCACCTCGTTTTGCCCAACCTGGGGAGCCGTATAAAGAAATGACTGTAATTTTGGAATTGAAACTGTTAGCCGATGTTGGATTAGTTGGTTTCCCTAATGCAGGTAAATCTACGTTAGTATCAGCCATTTCGGCAGCACGTCCCGAAATAGCAGATTACCCTTTTACTACCTTAGAACCTAATCTAGGTATGGTTGAACACCGTGATGGTCGTTCTTTTGTGGTAGCAGATATTCCAGGTATTATTGAGGGAGCGAGTGAGGGGAGAGGTTTAGGACTTCGCTTTCTACGTCATATTGAACGTAACTCTTTGCTTTTGTTTATGATTCCCGCAGACAGTCAGGATATAAAGAAAGAGTATCGTATTCTTTTAAATGAACTAGAACAATACAATCCTGAAATATTAGATAAACAACGTGTATTAGCTATCACTAAAAGCGATTTGTTAGATGAAGAGTTAATGGAGCTAATTAGAGCCTCTCGCTTACCACAAATCCCTTATGTTTTTATCTCTGCAGTTACAGGGTATGGAATTCAAGAACTCAAAGATCTGTTGTGGACAGAATTGAACAAGGAAAGTAATTTACTTTCGGCTCAAGAAGAACAAGAGGTGAAAGGGGATTTTATTATTACTGAATTACCCAATGATGCCTCTGATAGTAAAATGAGTCCAGAAGAAAGTGAGGAAAACGCGCAAGAAGAAAACAAGGAGGAGTAAATTGCATGATTTCTTTGACACCTGATCATCAATTGTGGGGTTATGAACTTTTTCAACAAGAATCATCGATTACACATTTTGTAACCCATCGTCAAGGAGGTTTTAGTACTAAAAAAGGGTATGAGAGCTTTAATCTTTCACCTTACTGCGGTGATGAGATAGAAGCTGTAGATAGAAATAAAGAACTATTATTTCATCTGTTGCCTAGTAAACCGAAGTGGTTTTTGCAACCTTACCAAACCCATCAAGATCAAATAGGAGTTATTGATTCTGCTTTTTTGTCTTTACCTCAACTAGAACAAAAGAAGTCACTTCAGGGGATAGATGCCCTAATTACAAATGTTCCTGCTTGTTGTATAACGATTGCTACTGCCGACTGTGTGCCTATACTACTCTATGACGTAGAAAATAAAGCCATTGCAGCCATTCATTCGGGATGGAGAGGAGCCTTATTACGTATAGTAGAAAAAGTAGTCCATCGAATGGGAACAGTGTACGGTACAAATCCAGCTCACTTGAGGGTGGCTATAGGTCCATCAATATCACAAGATGCTTTTGAGGTGGGAGTAGAAGTGTATGAAGCCTTTCGGAGAGAGCAATTTAATGTGGACTCTTTTTCGTATTACAAACCACCAACAGAATCAAAAGGTGAGAAGTATCACCTCGATTTATGGAAGTGTATTATACAATCACTATATAAACTGGGAGTCTCTAAGCAGCAAATAGAATTAGCAAATTTATGTACTTATACAGATTATAAATCCTTTTTCTCTGCTAGGAGATTAGGAATACAATCGGGTCGTATAACATCAGGAATTTATCTTCATGATACTTCTTTGTTTAACGATAAATAAACACCAATAAGTCTAACCTATTTACATGACTGAGTTTGATGTAAATATAAACTAAACACATATACTATGTTTACTATAACGGTATCAGATGAGTTAAGAAATGCTTGTCCTGATTTTCGTGGAGCAGCCATCTTGGCATCAGTTGAGAACACAAAAAAGAGTAAAGAGTTGTGGGAGCGAATCGATGCTTTTACTGAAGAACTTAAGGAAAAGCGAACGATTGATGAGGTGAAGCTTCAACCCGCTATTGAAGCCACTCGAGAGGCTTATAAAACATTAGGAAAAGACCCCAATCGTTATCGTCCTTCTTCCGAAGCATTGAGACGTCGTTTATTACGAGATATTCCTTTATACCAAATCTCTACTTTAGTCGATCTTATTAATTTAGTCTCACTTCAATCGGGATATTCTATTGGAGGATTTGATGCAGATTGCATTGTAGGAGATAAAATTGAACTTGGGGTAGGAAAACACAAAGAGCCCTTTGAAGCAATAGGTCGAGGAATCATGAATGTGGAGTTTTTACCTCTCTATCGAGATGCAAAAGGAGGAATAGGGACACCCACAAGCGATCATGAACGTTCTAAACTTAGCCTAAACACTAAACGACTGCTAGTTCTTATCAATTCATATTCAGGAAGCGAAGGATTAAAAGAGGCTGTGGATTTTACTTTAGAACTTCTACGTAGTTATGCCAATTCTGAAAAAGAGTGGATTCACTTTTATCAATAAAAGAAAGAGAACTAAACGTTATTGAATGAGGTATCAAAACAAGACTCAAAATCGTGCTGGATTCTGAGCCTTGTTAATCAATGAAATGTAATTGAAAAGAAAATATTACTAAACGAAAGAGTTGGGAGTAACATCGTTTACTATCGAGTTATTGTCCCAAATTGATATTTTTAGTTCCGTAGTATCCTCATGTTTAAGTTGTTTTAGTACCCAATGAATTATCTCTCTTTTTATTTTTATAAAATAAGCTCAGTAAGGATAATGATATATCAAGGTTTGTTTTTCCATAGTAAAACTTTGCTACATTCGTTAACTGACCGTAGAATAAGAAAAGGTAACTCTGCTGTTGTTTTCTCTTTATTCAAAAAGCTAATCTTCATAATGATTGTTACTAGTTGCTACAAATATAGAATTTAAAAAAGTGGAATCTTTAAATATTTTTTCTGCATTCTTTTAAGTTAAATCACTACTATAGGATGTAATTAAAACTATTAAGGATAAGAAAATGTATTTGAAAGATTACATCGTTACTAAAACATCTATTTTATTGTTTTTTACCTAAGATAGCATAAAAAAACTATATTTATACACAGGGGAGTGCTAATTTTTAAAGTCTTTTAATATAATCCACATTAAAAAAACTAATTTCTATTCAGTAGCGATTATGCGTTATGACAAGAAAGATAATGAGTTGCAGAACAATATTCGCTACTGTGTGTTTGAAAAATAAGAATAATAAGGGTATATTTTAGTTTCCTAAGAATTATAAAATTATATTTGTATATCCAATTAAAAAATAAAACTATGAATAAAGAAACTATGAATAAGGCAGCCGATAATATTCGTATTTTAGCTGCATCAATGGTTGAGAAGGCAAAGTCAGGACATCCAGGAGGAGCTATGGGAGGAGCTGATTTTATCAATGTACTCTACTCTAAATTTTTAGTCTATGATCCAGAAAACCCTGAATGGGAAGGAAGAGATCGCTTCTATCTTGATCCTGGACATATGTCAACCATGCTTTATTCAGTTTTAGCTTTATCAGGAAAATATACTATAGATGAGTTGAAATCGTTCCGTCAGTGGGGAAGTCCTACACCAGGTCATCCAGAAGTAGATATAGTACGTGGAGTAGAAAACACATCTGGCCCTTTAGGACAAGGTCATACTTTTGCGGTTGGAGCAGCAATAGCTGCAAAATTTTTGAAAGCTCGTTTTGGAAAAGTAATGAATCAAACGATTTATGCTTTTATTTCTGATGGAGGTATTCAAGAAGAAATATCTCAAGGAGCAGGACGTATTGCTGGTCATTTAGGTTTAGATAACCTAATCATGTTTTACGATTCGAATGATATTCAACTCTCTACTACAACAAATGATGTTACCAGTGAAGATGTAGAGATGAAATATAAAGCTTGGCATTGGCACGTTATAACTATAAATGGTAATGACGCAGATGATATTGCTGATGCAATAAGAGAAGCTAAAGAAGTGGATGGTAAACCAACACTTATTATAGGTAAAACTACAATGGGTAAAGGGGCACGTAGAGCTGATGGATCAAGTTATGAAAACACTTTTGAAACCCATGGTTCTCCGCTAGGTGGCGATGCCTATGTAAATACCATTAAAAATTTAGGAGGTGATCCTACTGATCCCTTCAAAATATTTCCAGAGGTACAAGAGTTATACGATGCACGTCAAGAGGAGCTTCGTTTGATTGTAGCTCAACGTAAAGCAGAAAAAGAAGAGTGGGCTAAAGAAAATAAAGAGTTAGCTGAGAAATTAGCATTTTTCTTTTCAAATAAAACTCCTCAGGTAGATTGGGGTGCTATAGAGCAAAAAGCAGATGCTGCAACTCGTAATGCATCAGCTACCGTACTGGGTCACTTAGCTGAGCAAGTAGAGAATATGATTGTCTCTTCAGCAGATTTATCGAACTCCGACAAAACGGATGGGTTCTTAAAGAAAACCAAAGCGTTTGAAAAAGGAGATTTCTCAGGGGCATTTTTACAAGCTGGGGTATCTGAATTAACAATGGCTTGCTTATGTATAGGTATGTCATTGCATGGTGGTGTAATTGCTGCTTGTGCTACTTTCTTTGTGTTTTCTGATT
>Ga0172377_10005455_pt1 | contig 13070 bp, 14 predicted proteins | sample Pumphouse3metaG_FD_119749 | JGI IMG/M metagenome (GOLD analysis project Ga0172377, IMG submission 119749) | Leachate microbial communities from a municipal landfill in Southern Ontario, Canada - Pumphouse #3 metaG | ecosystem: Engineered > Solid waste > Landfill > Unclassified | place: Canada... | reverse complement strand
CGGCAGAGCTCTTCTTAAGCGGGTTCTCGGAAGAACGGGCAGTGATTGTAGCTTTTCCACGGGCAAGGCAGGAAATCTTGCCATCAACAATCTTGGCGATGGTTTCATCGCTGCTGGCAAGAGTAAATTCTTTGTTCGTAGCAGTAGTCGGCTGGAATCTGACAGTAGCTTCGACGGTATCTCCGATACGGGCGACAGACTTCGCTAAAGAAAGCTGAAGCTCGCTTACTTTGACGTTTGCAGCAGTTGTGGAAGAAGTTGTATCCTTCTGAGAAGTAGAGGTTTGCTGAGAAGAAGTGGAAGCAGCATCAGACTTTTTGCATGATGCCATGCCAATGGCAGAGAGCATCATAAGAGATGTAAGAAGGAACTTCCCGGAATGTGTCCTGCGAATCATTTTGTTTCCTCCTGGAAAATGATCTCGATTGCATGAAAGCGGTTTGATTTGTGGGACAAGTCTACCATGATGATTTCGAATCAGCAAATGCCTCATCCAGCCTTCTTGGAATCCATTTTTGCACTTGTTTTCACGGCAATTTTGAAGAACGAAAAGATGAGAAAATCGTCTTATTCTACACTTCGTAAAGAAAGAATAAGAGAGAAACACTTTCTGCCCACTTTTTTGCCCTTTTTATCCTCTTGTCTTGCCATATCCATTAAGAGTAAAACCAGCCTTTTTATTTCCTATCCTGTCATGTTTCTTCCAAAACTTGCAGTTTTACGTTCTTTTTGCTTTCTTTTACAATTATGCCAATTTTATATTTCATCTAGAACAATGTTCTCTTTTAGTTCCTTCTTTTTCCTTCTTGAAAGGGCCTTCTTTTTCTCCTTCCGAAGAAACAGAAAAAGAGGGACAAAGTCCCTCTCGTTTTATGGTCTGTTTTCATATCGCGGAAGCTCGTTTTTCTTTCGTAACCTGTCATTCCGTTTTCCTATCTCGCAGGGGTAAGAGATCGCTTTTTCGAAGCAGGAATCTCTTCTAACCGTTTTTCTTTTCCGGAAGAGCGGTTCCTTCCCGTTTTTCTTCCGGAAGCGGAATCAGGATATCGATACAGAACAGATTGTTCTCCGTTTTGATGAACATTTCCCCATCGTAGCTCTCAACCAACCGTTCCATGGAGAGAGTCCCGTATCCGTGGTTGTTCTTATCTTTCTTCGTGGTGACAGGAAGCCCCTTTTCATAAGTCAAAGTCCCATCGAAATAGTTTTCAATATGAATGGAGACCATGTCTTTGATGCCTTTGATGTGAAGACGGATAAAACGCTTGTCCTCGTCCTTATGCATCAGGTATTCGATTGCGTTATCGATAGCATTGCCGAAAAGAGAATAGATGTTGGATGCCGAAAGGAAGGAGATCTTCGAACCATCAGCGATATAAGTAAGACCGATCTTGTTCTTGCCGCAGAGAAGACTCTTTTCCGTAAGGACAACATCCAAGGCATCGTTTCCGGTCTTGATGATGGAGCCATAGACCATGACAGAGTTTTCGACCTCCTTCAAGGCGTCCGGATCCATCGTGCCGCCGTTACGGATTGCGGCAATCTGGTGCTTGAGGTCATGGCACTTGATGTTGATGATATCGATATTCTCCTTTGCCAGTTCGTAATGAGCTTTGTCTTCCTTCCACAGCTCTTCGACAACTTCCAGTTCCTTTTCCTTCTTCCGGACTTCCTTGAGCTTGAACATCAAGCCTAGAACTGCGGAACAGCTGAGGATTCCATACGTAAACGACACCAGCAATTCCGCTTGATGGCCTTTGACATTGCCGCTGCAAATGGAAACCATAATGCTGTTGAGGAAAATGGCTAGGAACACAAGAAGGATAAGAACGATAAATAGGGAGGTATTAGTGATATAGAAGTCCTGTTCCTTTTTGATCTTCTTTCCCAAAAGGAAATAGGCGGCAATGTAACTGAGTATATAGATGATCAGGTAAACATAGAAGGATAGGAACTTGATAAAGTCGAAGCTCCCGGCTTCACTTCCATACACATCCAAGGACTTGCCCCCGTCTAGGAGCGTCCCGACCATGAATAGCTGATACAGGGAGAAGGCTACATGCTGAATCGCATATCCGGCAACACAGCAGAAGACGATATTGATAAACGGTTCATCAAAGCAGAAGAGGACAGCAAGGATAGATAAGGAGAAGATAATCAAAAACATCGAAGACATATATAAGAACCCGTAGTTGACAATCGGAATTGCAAATGTCAGCCCTGCCGTAATTAAAACAGAAAGAACAACCCGGAAAGGAAAATTCCTTCGCTTCTTCAAGCGAAGGGCAAAAAGAGCCTCAGCCGAAAGCAATTCAATCAGGAATTGGAATTTATAGAGGAAGAGCTGCGTAAACTCATACATAGGTCTACTTCCCGTCTCCGGCTATAAACTCGGTAAAGCGAAGAGCAAAATCCTTCTTCTGGCTTCTGGAGAGATAGATGATCTTTCCGTTATCCAGGTTCACCTGGCTTCCAGAAATAGCGGAAACCCGGCGGAGATTGATCAACTGGGAAGAGTTTCCTTTGGCAAATCCATAGCCGATATATTCCTCTTCAATAGAGGAAAGGCTTCCCCACTGGGGGAAATCCCCTTTATCGGTGTGGAAGACAAGCTGATGATTGTAGACCTCGATATAGGCTACCTGATCAATGCTGACCTTAACAATAGAACCGGCATTGTTGATTGTTACATCTACCCCTTTCCCGTAGCTGCACTTTTTCACAGCACGGGCAAGCATAGTCGAGAAAGAATAATAAGTTATAGGCTTAGCGACAAAATCGAAAGCATTAACGGAATATCCTTTGATAGCATACTTTGCTAGGTTGGTGAGGAAAATAAGAACCACCTCAGAATCCCTTTCCCTAAGCTTTTTGGAAACGTCGATGCCGTTCATCTCCGGAAGATCGATATCCATGAAGATAATATCGAATTCGGCATGGTATTCTTCGAGAAAGACTACTCCGCTGCTGAAATAACGCACATCAAAAGTGCATTTGTTCTCTTCTTCGTATTTTTCGATGAAGTGCCTGAAATTAAGGGTATCATCCTTGCTGTCTTCGACAACCGCAATTCGAATCATGTGGAAAACCTTCCTGAATTCACCAATACTATACCTAGTTTAAAAAAGGATTTCAAACCTAAGGAAACGGAAAAAACGTGGATACTGAATATCAGGTGTAAAGGGAAAACACTTGACAGGCAGTAAGAAAGACGTATAATGGTACACGTAATTCCATAAGGGGGATTAATCACAATGGTCAAGATCCGCTTAGCTCGTATCGGAAGAAAGAACCTTCCGTCCTATCGTATTGTCGTCTCTGATTCCCGTCGTACTCCGAAGTCGGAAGCAATTGCCGATTTAGGATACTTCGATCCTGTACATAACAAGGTTCAGGTTAATGAAGAAGAGGCTATGAAGTGGCTCCGTACTGGTGCTGCTCCGTCTGACACCGTCAAGTCTATCTTCAAGAAGGCCGGCCTCAACAAGAAGCTTGCCGAAGAGAAGGCTAAGTAGCTATGGAGGGGGACATCGATTTAACCGAGGACATCAAATCCTTGGTGGAGCCACTTGTATCCAATGCCGATGCCATCCTTGTAAAACGGACTGATAAGCCCGAAGATGCCGGGAAGCGTGAGCAGAACTACCTTATCCTTTGCGACAAGGAAGATCTGGGCAAGCTCATCGGACGTCATGGAATCATTTCTGATTCTATTCGGACGCTTCTGAATGTTTCGATGAAGAACGACCATAAAAAGGTCCGCCTTCGGTTCGATGACTTCGATTCGTTCAATAACGGCGAGAACAAGTAAATCCGAAAGGGGAGCCTTTGCTCCCCTTTCTTGTTGAAAAGGAGAAATACATGGCAGTAAAAAAGTTAGGTCATATCGTCAATACCTACGGGCTCAAAGGAATGGTCAAGATCTCCGTCTCTACAAGCTGCAGCGAAGATCGTTTTGCACTTGGAAAGACAGTTACTATCAAGAACCAAAGCAACGAAGATACGGATTATAAGATTGTTTCCGTCTTACACAAGAACGATAGAATTGTTTATGTTGGCTTTGATGGGTTCAAAGACATAAACGAAGTGGAATGGATGATAGACAGAGATGTCTTCGCAAACATCCGTCCTAAGAAGGGTTCTTTCTTCTATGATGACTTAGTCGGGATGAACGTTCTTTCCGACAAGAACGAAATTCTCGGCCAGGTCACGAATGTCGTCAAGATGCCTCAAGGAGATTATCTCCTTATCGGAAATATCCTTGTCCCTTTCAAGGAAGGTCTTTTCGTCCAGGAAGTCGATAAAGCAAAACAGACCATTCTCCTTACGACGCTTGGAACGGAAGCCTATCAGTCCGGCAAGTAGAACATGATCACCATCAAGATCATGACGGTCTTCCCGGAGTTCTATAACGAATTCCTGAAATCCAGCATTATCGGGAGAGCTATTTCCCGTGAGCTCGTGCAATTCAAGATCATCAATATCCGGGATTATTCCCTGGATAAGAACCATCGAGTCGATGACCATCCGATCGGTGGCGGTGCCGGACTTGTCATGAGGATGGAACCCTTGATGGACTGCCTAAGAGCCAACACAACCAAATATTCCTATAAGATCCTTATGGGCCCAAAAGGCAAACGGTTCACCCAGTCGGATGCCAGATACCTAAGCAAACGCTCGGATATTGTCCTTATCTGTGGCCATTACGAAGGAGTCGACAGCCGTTTCGAGGATTATGTCGATGCCCAGTATTCCATCGGCGATTTCATCCTTACCGGCGGAGAGATTCCGGCCATGGCAATGGCTGATTCCATCGTCCGTCTTCTTCCCGGAGCCATCGCCGATGATTCCACGAAAGAAGAATCCTTCAATGACGGACTCCTGGAATACCCGCAGTATACCTACCCGAAAGAATACGAAGGGAAGAAGATTCCGGATATCCTCTTCTGCGGCAATCACCAAGTCGTAGAAGACTACCATCGGCAGCAGGCCCTTAAAGAAACCATCGAGAAGAGACCTGATCTCATTGAAAAGATGTCCTATAACCGTAAGGATGCCCAACTGATCGAAGATATCAAGCATCATAAGAACGGCATTGAAAAAGAAGAAGAGATAGCCATGGAGAAAGGGAAACGTTTCCTTAAATAAAGACAGGGATGGAGGCAACCCTCCATCCCTGTTTTTTATTGCTTCGTCGTCATATGCATCAAGGCACGCATCATCTGAGGATTGTTTTGCATCATCTTCATCTGCTTCTTGGAAGACTCGAATCCCTCGATCAGCTTCGTGACTTCCTTAGCGCTTCGACCGGAGCCTTTGGCAATCCGAAGCTTGCGGCTCGACTTGATAAGCTCAGGGTGCTTTCTCTCCTCCCTGGTCATGGACTGGATGATGACTTCCGTCATCTTCATGGTGCTCTCCGCCTGATCCGTCTGCTCCTCACTCATGCGGGGCATACCCGGAATCATTCGGAGGATGGACTTCAGCGGCCCCATCTTGTTGATCTGCTTCATCATGCTAAGCATATCGTTCATGTCGAAGAGGCCTTGCTGGATTCTGCGTCCGGTCTTTTCGGCCTGCTTCTGATCGACCTTCTCCTGGATGCTTTCCACAAGGGAGACAATGTCGCCCATGCCAAGGATCCTATCTGCCATTCTATCCGGATAGAAGTTTTGGATGTCGGAAAGCTTTTCTCCGACACCGACATACTTGATCGGAAGAGAGGTCAGCTTCTTGATGGAAAGAGCAGAACCGCCACGGCTATCGCCATCAAACTTGGTGAAGACTAGACCGGTAATGTTGATTTCCTTATGGAAGGTAAGAGCAACGTTGACCGCATTCTGGCCGACCATGGAGTCCACCGTCAGAAGGGTTTCATCGACTTCGACGGATGCCTGGATATCGGCAAGTTCCTTCATCAGCTTGCTATCGATTTCGAGACGTCCTGCCGTATCAAGAATCAGGACATCGAAGGATTCTGCAACAGCCTTCTTATAGGCGGCCTTTGCAATTTCCACCGGGGATGTCCCCGAGCGATCGGAATAAGTGGTAACTACAGGATCGGCCTTGAGGCCGAGGTTGGTAAGCTGATCGATAGCAGCCGGACGATAGATATCGAGGGCTCCAAGAAGAACCTTCTTATGGTTCTTGGTCTGATAGAGGTTGGCAAGCTTTGCAGCACTTGTCGTTTTTCCGGTTCCCTGTAGACCGACCATCATAATGACTGTCGGCTTTCCGTCCAGGCGGAAAGAGATATCGTTGTCTCCCTCGCCAAGAAGGGAGACCATCTTGTCATGGCAGATCTTGACGATCATTTCTCCAGGGGAAACCTGGGTCAGGACTTTCTGGCCGAGGGCTTCTTCCCGGACTTCGGAAATAAAGGAAGAGACAACATCGTAATTGACATCGGCTTCCAGAAGTGCCTTCCGGACCTCCTGGAGTCCTTCGTCCATATTCTTTTCCGTCAGACTCGCCTGATTCCGCATCTTCTTGAAGATGCGTCCAAGCTTGTCTCCGAGATTTTCAAATGCCATGCAGGAATTCTCCTTTCAGATCCTGCAAGAACTTTTCCTGTTCCTGAGGATTTTTCTCTGCTTCTTCAATTCTCTTCTCCAGCCATATAGCCTTCTTGGAAAGATGAAGTGCCTCCTCGTATTCATCCAGCTCCTTCTCCCCTTCCCTAAGGGAAAGATAGACGGCATTCCTAGAAACGGATTCGTTCTCGGCAATCTCGCTCAGGGAATAATCGTCCAGGTAGCAGTTCTCCATCCTTCTCCGGATAGTAGCGGAGAGGAGCGGACCATAGAGGAGAAGAAGAGTCGAATAATGCTCTTTTCTTTCCAGTGGTTCCTGGGGCTTGGCAGTTATTTCTTTTTTCATTGGATCATGTAGGAGATGCAGTCCAGGATAACAAAGGCTGTTCCGGTTCCGAAAACAATCTTCCAGAAGTTCGGAGACTTCATATACTGGCTCCATTTCATTTCCCTAGGCCGGGAAGTCAGGGCACAGAAGAAGGCTAGGACGGTGGAGGAAATGATGCTGGCAACAACCGGATTCCCGCCCAAGGCAACCGTCAGATAATAAACCCCCATGTTCAGGAGAAATGCGATAAGGCACCAGATAAGGAGAGACATCATTGCTTGTCCTCCTCTAGGTTATCCTCTTCTCCGACAAGGAGACCATAGAGATAGGTATCGAGATCGAATTCCTGGAGATCGTCCATCTTTTCGCCGAGGCCGATGAACTTCACCGGAAGAGCGAGCTGATCACGGATAGCTAGGACAATGCCGCCTTTGCTGGTCCCGTCCATCTTGGTGACAACGATGCCCGTAAGAGGCGCGGCTTCCTGGAAGATACGAGCCTGATCAATCCCGTTCTGGCCGGTATTGGCATCCAGAACCAGAAGACATTCCTGGGGAGCTTCCGGAATCACCTTCTTCATGACACGGACAATCTTGGAAAGCTCATCCATGAGGCCTTTTTTGTTCTGAAGTCTCCCGGCCGTATCGACAAGAACCAAGTCATAGGCTTCATTCTTGGCTTTCGTAAGACCGTCGTAGCAGAGAGAGGCCGGATCGGCATTCTCTTTGCTCACGATATCCACCCCGACAACCTTAGCCCAGTATTCCAGCTGTTCCACGGCTCCGGCCCGGAAGGTATCGGCAGCAACAAGAAGGACTTTCTTGCCCTGGATCTTGAACTTCCTTGCAAGCTTGGCAACTGTCGTCGTCTTTCCGGTGCCATTCACTCCGGTCATAAGAATGACGGTCGGACCATTCTCGGCAAAGTGGATTTCGGTCGAGAACGTTCCGCCCTTGTTGGCATATCCGACGAACATATTATCAATCAAAAGATCGTTGAGAGCAGACGGGTCGGAGATCTTTTCCGCAGAGGCTTTCTCGGCGGTTTCCTTGATCAGCTGCAAAGACAGAGTAACACCGACATCGGCTTCAATCAGGATTTTCTCTAGTCCGTCGAAATATTCCTGATTGACAACTTTGTTTGTCTTGGCAAGCTTTTTCAGCCGGCCCGTAAAGCCGACCCGGGATTTATCCAATCCCGAGATATACTTCGCCTGGATTTCTTCCTGGGTGGGAGCAGGGGCAACCTTTTTTTCTTCCGGAGTTGCCTTCTTCTCGCCTTCGGTTTCTTCCTTCTTATGATGGCCGAACTTTTCCTTTAAGAAATTAATTAGACCCATGGTCCTCACCTACTTTCTTGCTCAAGGCATCAAATGCGGCAGCCCGCTCTGCTTTATTATGGTTATGTCCTCTTCCTATTCCAAGGACCGTATTCCCAAGCCGTGCCTCGACAGTAAACTCTACGTCCTCCGTATTCAGGTTCTTCCGATCGACAATGACATAAACCGGGGATGCCCCGGAAAGAAGCGCCTGTAGCTGAGTCTTCGGATCCATATCATTCTGCTGGATCAGTTCCGGAGCCTGTTCAATCAAGGGCTGGAAGACTTTCTGCAGAAGAGAACGGACAAAGACATATCCCTGATCAAGGTAAACGGCAGCAATGAAAGACTCGAAGACATCTTCGTGGATCTTATGATGGTTTCTCTCGTTTGGCGCCTCGCCGACGGAATAGCGGATAAGAGGAGCAAAGCGGAACGTTTTTTCCGTAAGCTCCGTGAGGGTTGTTCCTTCCACAAGACGGGAACGCATTTTGCTTAAGAGCCCGGAATCCGCCTTCGGATAGGCATGGAACAGAAAATCGGCAATAATCATATCCAGCAAAGAATCCCCTAGGAACTCCAGACGGTCATAGCTCTGGCATTCGGGGTGTTCGTTGGTATAAGAAGCATGGGTAAAGGCACTCTCGTAGAGGGAAAGTGTATTCGGCTTGATTCCTAGTTCCTTGAGTTTTTTCTCAAGAGCTTCCATTAGGCAATCTCCTTATGGATGGAGTCTACGATATTGGCATCCACCATTTCCTTTGCAACACGAAGGGCATGGTAGAAAGCATAAGCATTAGAGGAGCCATGGGCCTTAACAACAACACCATTGATGCCAAGAAGGATTGCTCCGCCAAATTTCTTGTAATCGATTGCTTCCTTCATAGCGGCGATCTCTTTTCTTTCGAACAGGTATCCAATCTTGGTAAGAAGGTTTTTCTTGAATGCCTTTTTCAGATAGGAGCTAACCATCAAAGCCGTTCCTTCCGTAGACTTCAGGAAGATATTGCCATCAAAGCCGGACGTAACGACTACGTCGTGCTTACCATCCAGGACGTTCCTAGCCTCCGCATTCCCCTGGAAACCAGGAAAACCGGAATCCTTCAGCATATGGTAGGCAGAAACAATTTCGTCTCTTCCTTTTCCTTCTTCCGTTCCGTTGGTAAGAAGGTAAACGGAAGGTTGTTCATAATGAATAATATCCCGGGCAAAGATTTTTGCCATCTTGGCAAATCCGACAAGCTCTTCTGCAGTATTTACATTATTCGAACCAACATCCATGACGACAGCCGGGCGACGAATATCCAGTGTTGGCATCGGGGTGCAGAAGCCAGCACGGCGGACTCCGTCAATGTTCTTAAGGAGTGCGGTTGCTCCGGTAACAAGGCCGGGAGTAGAACCGGCAGAGACGACGGCATCGGCCTCTCCTTCCTTGACAGCCAGAATCGCCTGGTATAAAGAAGAATCCTTCTTGCGGAGGAAATCCAAAGGTTTGACTTCCATCGGGACGATATCGTTGGTGTCCTTAATGATTACCCGGGAATCCCCGGCGTCTTTGAAGAGGGGGACAAGTTTTTCCTGATTACCGAAAAGAAGGAAAGTGACATCAGAATGATCCCGAAGAAAGCGGAGAACGCCTTGGGATAATTCTTCAGGTCCTTTGTCCGAACCCATCATATCAATAGCTATGCGTTTCATAAATTTTCCTCCTCAAGAAAGTAATACTTAATTTTACCAAAAACAGGCCTTCTAAACTAGTTAGGCAATGAAGAACCCCGAGGGATCTGCTATGGTCTTTAAATAGGCAGCATTCTCGGGTTCCTGGGGGTCTTTAAGAATCTCTTCCGCGTCTTCCCTTGCCACCTGATAGATCTGAAGGTCGTTAACAAAATTTGCAACCATTGTCGTCCCTTTTCCGGATTGCTTTTCTCCACTATATATCCCGGCACCACGATGCCCAAGGTCAAACTCGGAGATCTTCAGTCCATCCGTATTGTTGGCTAAGAAATTCAGTTTCTCCTGGCTTTCCTTATCCGACCCATCATAGACAAACAAAGCCAAGGCAAAATCACCGCTACGGCCAATTCTTCCCCGTAACTGATGAAGAGAGGAGAGACCGAAGCAGTTGGCATCATAAACTATCAGCAAGCCAGCCGAGGAAACATCAATTCCGACCTCTACAACAGTTGTTGCAACAAGGATTGGTTTCTCATTTTCGAGGAAGGAGCGATATATTTTTTCCTGCTCTTCTTTCTTTATTCTTCCATGAAGAAGCTGAACCTGGTCCTCTCCGTATCGTTTAGAGAAATCCCGGAATACGGCAACAGCAGAGGAAGAAGAAGTCTTCTTTGTTCCTTCTTCAATCTTAGGAGCAACAACAAACACTTGCCTATGAGCGGCAATTGCTTTCTTTACGGCTTGATCAATAATCGGATCGGTGGAACGGACAACGCCTGTTTTCACATTTCTCTGGCCATTCGGAAAGGCAAGCAGTGTCGAAACGGAAACATCGGAATGAATAATCTGAGATAGAGTCCTTGGAATAGGAGTTGCCGACATCATCAGAAAATCAACGGAGGGCCCTTTCTCGATCAGTTCTTCTCTTTGCCGGACTCCGAAGAGTTGTTGTTCATCAATAATAGCAAGACCTAATGCCGAGAAGGAGACCTTATCGGATAAGGCAGCATGTGTCCCAATCAAGATATCAATCCGTTTTTCTTTCAGGTCCTGAAGAAGAACCTGTTTATCAGATGCAGACTGTGTTCCCGATAGAAAGCGGACTTTAATAGAATAGCGTTCGAAAATCTTCAGTGCTTTTTGATAATGCTGTGCTGCAAGTTCGAAAGTAGGAGCGATAAGAACACCCTGAAGACCCCGGAGATAATTCGCATATAAAGTTGCAAAGGAGACAATGGTTTTCCCAGTACCAACATCCCCTTGAAGAAGACGAAACATGATTGTATCGGATTCCATATCCAAAACAATATCGCGGATACATGTTAACTGATCGCCTGTAAGCTTAAACGGAAGCTCGCGGACAAATTGATTTACCATTTCATGTGAAATGGCCGTCTTCTTTGTTCTCTTCCTCTTTGCGGCATTCTGCTTTATTTTCAGGGAGTTTATGCAATAAGACAGTGCATCTTCGTATTTAAAGACACGCAAACCCGCATGAAGGTCTTCCTCACTTCTTGGCATATGAACGTTGCGGAATGCTGAATACTCATCTATCAGTTTGTATTTCTCGCGATACCGGTTAGGTACTGTACTATGGTAAAGATCCGCCCCCATGGGATAGGCCAAAATTTTTCTGATTTCGCTAGAGAAGAAAGACGGAGAAACTGCTTTAGGCAAAGAATAACAAGGCTTTATGCCACTGATGACATAGGGAGAATCTAAATCATAGATTGCTGAAACAACGCAATAATGACGCGCCTCGGAATAGTACAGAACAAAGAGCTTTGTCGCATTGCTTCTTAGTTTGCTGATATAGAAAGGCTGGTTGAAAACCATGCAGGAAAGTTTGTTCCTTACGACCGGGATCTGAAAACGGATTATGGAGCAATGGTATTTTTCTACACTTTTGATCTGTTCGGCAACGCCTTTAACAACATACCGTCTTCCATCAACCAACGGGAACTCAATAGCAGAAGGAACAAGAGATTCGTAGCGCGACGGAAAATGCCGGAGAAGGTCTTCCGGTGTTGTCGCATCCATAGCCTGATAAAGTTGTTCCTGATTCACACCCCTATTATAGCGGATTACGGAAAAGACGAAAAGGAAAGAGACCGCACCATTTCTGGAATGATCTCTTCCGCTGTAGACAGCGCACACGAGCGATTCCCCGTTTTACCGGGCTGATTGGGTGGCTCTGGCCCAATGTCCTATCTGTTGGGCTTCAGCTCCCTTGCGGGTTCTCCAATAGGAGCATTTAGGGTGGCTGTCACCCCAAAGCAAATCAAATTAACGGGACGCCTATTTCCTTGAGACCTTCATCCCGGATGTTCAGTGCCGCATTGAGATCCCTGTCATACGTGTTATTGCAGCCATGGCAGTGAATCTCGCGATTCCTCGTATCTTTGCTCTCCGGATTCAAAGCACCGCAAGAATGACAAATCTGAGAGCTTGGGAAATGCCTTGGAATTTGATGAAAGATACGGCCTTTCATTTTGCTTTTATACTCTAGTTGCCGGTAAAACTCCGCCCAGCCAGCATGGGAGATCGATTTGGCATATTTCCGTTCTTTTTCCATTTCTTGGACAGGTAGGCTCTCTGCAAAAATATATTGATACTCCTCCACGATTGCAGAAGTAGCCTTATGCAGAAAATCAAGTCTCCTAGCAGCTATCCGTTCCTCTTTTCGAGCTAACCGATTCCGAATTTTCAGATATCTCCTACTTCCATAGTGGTGCCTTTTTAATTCTTTTTGAAGAGAAGCAATTGCTTCTTCCTCTTGTTCATAAAATCGCATGTTTGGAATTCTTTCCCCGTTTGAAAGAACAGCAAAATCCGTAATTCCTAGATCAATACCTACCGCTTTTCGGTTAGGGACCAGTTTTTTGTCATTAAGGGAAGCAATTCTCATGGATAGAAAGAAGCGATCATTTTGTTCTTTCCGAATTGTTGCAGAACAAAGAGATCCGGGCAAGGACCTGAGCCCCCTCACCGGGACTTCTCCGAGAAATGGGATCGAAGCTCGCTCCGGGTTTCTAGATAAGACAAGGGAATGATTCCGGCAAAGAAACGAGAACGACTGGAAGCTATCGTTTTCTCCCTTATGTCTTTGATTCTTGTCTCGTGCGGCCTGCCTTGCCGAAGACTCCAAAAATCGGGGAATAGAGACATCCGGGAAATCCGCTTCTTGACTAAGCAGTTCCTGGTTTTTGGTTCT
>Ga0172377_10005454_pt1 | contig 13070 bp, 16 predicted proteins | sample Pumphouse3metaG_FD_119749 | JGI IMG/M metagenome (GOLD analysis project Ga0172377, IMG submission 119749) | Leachate microbial communities from a municipal landfill in Southern Ontario, Canada - Pumphouse #3 metaG | ecosystem: Engineered > Solid waste > Landfill > Unclassified | place: Canada... | reverse complement strand
ACAAGGAATGATGAGTATTTTGAGTAACAAAGTTAGGATATACATAGGCATAAGCACCGGGGACAGTTGACGTGCCCTGGACTTTAAAACTATGCTTATCTAGTTTAGTTGTAAGAGAAGCCATGTTACTACCATTGCTTCCCCAAACTATAAAGCTAGAATCATAATCTAGTATGTTTACCGTCCCCTCCTCCACCATCACCGCCTGACCGAACTGGCCCGCCTCGAACCTCGCCACCCCTGCGGCAACCTCTGTGCCGTCGGAAAGGTAGGCGGTAGAATCGCGGGAGAAGGTAGGTTGCACAACATCTTCACTAACAGGAAGAGATGTTAGCCAGCTTATCTGACTGGTCTTTACCTTAGCGATACTGGAGAGGTCAAGAGGCGGGGAAACGCGGAAGCCAGAAGGTTCTAAAGCCCCATCATCTTCTATAACTTCCCAATCCGCTACCTCAAGAATAGTATTGCTATCTACATTACTCATTTGTATTGAAGCTCTTACTAAATGTGTTGCTTCTACATTCGATGTAAAACATACTTCCTGATAAGACCATCCGTTACTAATAGGTACAGAGCCTAGGTTGTTTTCTGTGCCTGTGTTATCTCTTATATAAAAAGCTGAGATACTACCATTTCCTTCTTTACGCATCCATATCCTTAAAGTATATTTTTTACCACCTGCAATTGGGATATTAACCACCCAATAAGGATTAGAAGCTGAAGAATTGCTAAATCTGCAAACACGATTAAAGCCATCCCCGTCTCCCAATAATTGCCCCATACCCCAACCACTCAAGCTGCTCCAAAACGGTTCTGTTTCTGCCATAAAGTTTTTAATTCTAAGTTTTAAATAATCCTTTTCTACTATTACATTATTAAGCTCGCCTTGCTCAAAATCAGCCTTAGTATGTTCTAATTTTGTCAGGGGCATCTCTATAATTTCATCTTTTAATAACAAATCACCATCATTTTTAAAACTTGCCACTTTCATTAAACCACCACCAAGTCGAGGGAATCAGTATCGGGGTTATACTGCCAGGCGAACCTCTCCCCATATAAGTGTGGCATTTCTCCGTACTTATGCGCCTTATGCGCAGCACTCTCGCCCTGCAAATCTTCCAGGTTTATTTCATCTGCCCCACCGGATTCATGTCTTGTAGAATGGTTATCAAAACTTGCTTTAAGTGAATTGTGTTCTGAAGTATTCTTGATACAAGTAAAACTAGCCCTGAATTCCTTCCCCGCCTGATCTTCGAGAAAAATTAAAGCCCCACCAGCGTGGTCAATAGTAAACCCTTCAGTAATAGTAGTCCAAGTACCAATATTTTGTTCAATCACCGGGGCAGGATCAGTGAGCCAGTTTTTATAAATGGCCTGAGCAATCCTAAATTTACCCTTAGTATCTTCAATTAGTGTAAGGGGCTGGTTTTCTTTTTCTTCCGTGTCCATGTTAAGAGACTGTTCAATTTTATTGACTGCATCTTGCAGACCATTTACGTAGGAAGAAATGATCTCCTGCGTTCCTTTATCTACAAATGGAGTATTAGCCATTTAAGATCCTCCTTATTGCCCTTCGCTCTTATGATTCACGAATATACTTAACGTATCATTACTTGTTTTTTCAAATGAGGAAGGAAAGGCAAAATGGCATAACACGGGCTGGCCAGCTCCTGCAGCTGCTTTTTTAATAATTCCTTCCGTAATGCTAGCCGCGTTAAAATCGGCCTTGCCGTAGGCATACTTCCATGTTACAACATTTTCTCCGCCGTAACCGTTATCGGCATCATCATCATTTGTCTTTGGATAACCTGACGATGGAGCCTTTTCTGTATTGTTGATCTCCGTAATACTAGACGTGGTAGAAGTCTTGCTTGTATTTGGTGTAGCTGTGGAACCCAGGACTAAGTTGGCAAAATTATTATCTGGTGTTTCCTCTGCACCCCTCTGAGCATAAAAAATATCACCCGCATCAGTTATAATGTTCTTACAGACAAATTTCCTCTTACCATTGGGGCCATTCAGCACAGCTACGACAATACCTGTCCTAGATAATCGCTCATGCCCAGCAACAGAAGGTGATCTCTTCTTCAGCAAGGGAAACAATGTGGCAAAAACAATTACCACCAATATAATCCAAAACATTTTATAACCTCCTTATACTCTTACAGGCCAAAACTGAAAGCCTATCCCATAAATGGTGACAGGTTCATTTACCTCATTATTCTCAATCAATACTTGTACCCGTAAACTTTTGGCAAGTATACGGGCCTTTTTGTAATAAAGTCTTGTCCTGCCCTCGGGTACTTCTTCGTCAAACATATTTGCCCCGGGCACTCTTACAGTATTTAGCTGCACATTATTCATAAGCTGAATATACTTGTTGTCGCATAACAAGGTTACAACAATTTCATTATTCTCGGCATCTTCACCCACAAACAAATTGAAATAATTGAATTTCTTATACTGTAACGGGTAGTTACACGGGAAAGGTTTTGTCTTTAGCTTATAGTGAATTGCTTTCCCATCATCATTATACTTGTCATGCTGCTCGTACACTTGCCCTGTTTCGCTCGAACCAATATACAGTTGATTTTCGTACACAGCAAAAGACGATGCCTTCCAACCTGTCCAGGGAGACCAGGCCTTCCTAACAAAGTCGAATACCAACACTAAATCATTTGATGTCCCTTCCGTTTTTACTGATAAAAAATACTTTCCATCATAAAATGCTGCACACGCCTTGTCTGTATCAATAAGCCCAGAAAAACGACGCTTTAAAACCTCATCCGTTAAGTTGTTGCTGGAAATATAATCAGGTTCTAGCCCGTGCAAAGCATAAACGCCATCCTCGCCCATATAAAAAAGAAAATTGTAAACCCTTTTAATAGTAAGGAAAGACACAGCACCAGTATGCACGTTTATTTTGTCGAAACGTACATCCTCCTCCGGGTTCCAACCAAACCAAGAATAAATATGATGTTTTTTAAATGCCACCATAGCCTGGTGAAACTCGGTCAGGCCCATTATTACGTCGTTATCATCAGAAATAGCGTCGATAGTATTCAAATCAGGGAAATGGTTGGCCGCGCCAATCTCACTGAAATATATTGTGTTGGGGTTTTGGGGATCTCCTGCAGCAAATAGCCTCTGGCCTCTTTGTACCAAATACTTACATCTTTTGATATGATCCAGACTGGTGCTATCGTGTGGTGTAACTTCTGTACACTTTTCCCCATCGTAAACATAATAATTATCGCCATTTACGAGGTATAATTTCCCGTCCGAAAACACTTCCCAGCCAAAATTCGTATTCTTAAAAACAACCGGATCTGTACCATCGGTAATTACCGTGCCGTCTATTTCCCTTAAAGTTGTGCCGCTAGCTACCAGGAGTTGTTCTTTCTTGCTATAATCAATTAGCCTGTTAATTGGGTTTGTATCATAAGCAGTTTCATTTACTTTTTTGATCCCCTTGCGCTTGGAAATTCCTCCCGCCTCGTCATAGATAACATTCTCTGCTTCTTGCAACTCATTATCTTGTAATTCTTCTGGGGACGCCACCTCATTGAGCCTTTCAAATTTCCGGTACAATACCATGGATCTGTTGGCCATACTTACCGCCACCTTCCAGGGGAAGTAAACGGTGTAGCTTTGGCATAACGAGCACGCCTTTTCTGCCTGCCTCGTTCCAAATTGATCTGGCTTTTGCGAGTCATATATTCACGGTAAAAGTCATTCTTACTATCCAGCCACCTGTCTGGAGCATTCGCCTTGGCCGCTGCATATAAAAGTATAACATCCTCATAACCTTCCTGAATATCTGGCCTTGAAGAACCAAGGGTAAACTTGGCCGGGCGGCGGTGATACCATAATTTAAGCTTACCAGTCTTATTTTCTGGGAAACAAACCTGATTATCCCCCACCCAATAAGCATTTTTCTTATCTTTATCGTCAATACCCACTTCATCAAGATCCAGGTCATCTAACTTAAACTTGACAATCTTGTAAATATCCCCCGGCAGCTCTCTGCTATTAGCATTGTTTATGTTAAACTCTTCGTACGTCTCCAACCTCAACACAGGGGCAAGATCACTTAAAGCTTCATTAAACCAGCGCAACCACGTTTCAGGCGAAAACTCTTCTTGGCATAATTCTTTCGCAGCCTGGAACATTTCTTCTGGTTTCATCTATAACGCCTCCCTACTCACCCCACCAGGCTAATCTTTTCACAGGTTTATAAAGTTCATCTGCCAAGTTACGAGCATAATTACTTCTTTCCCGTTGTATAGCCCGTTCTTTTTTTTCATTTTGATCTTCTATATGTTGGAATATTTGCTTACCATGCCGCTTTAAATCAAATTTTTTTACATGTTCTTCGCAACGACCATCTAGCTCGCTAAATGGAACTAATAAAGCAAACGTATCCCCTTTATTAGCTAAAGAGTGAATCTCGTACCATTGCGTTTTGCGATTAAAAACAACAAAAAGGTTGGGGTCTATACGCCTCAACCTTTCTGGAATAAAATAAACATTGGTATAAACAGGCCTCAAGTACGGTTTATCTTGTAACCTGTATCTAATTTCATCCTTATACCCCATCTTGTTATGTGCTCCCCTCTTCCTCTTCCGTTATAACTACAACAGCAACAGCGTATGTCCCGTCACTTAATTCCACAAGTTTAAGCTCTTTCATAGAACCGTCAGTAACTTTGACAAGCATGGTTTCATCAGCCATTTATATCACCTCAAAACAAATGAGGGGGTTTCCCCCCCCTTTTAATAACCAATAGCAATTACCCTAATAACCTTATTGTTAAGATCGGATGCTTTTTCAGCCAACTCACTTAACACGTCATTAGTTGTATCAAGCTCAAACGCTCTTATTTTGTTGTTAGCGCTGTCAAATTTTACGACATAATCTGATGTATCTTCCAACAACACCATATCAAACATACTTAGACCCAATGCGGAAGGCTTAATTTCCCAACCCCCAACTGGATAATTATTGTCCAGGGTAATATCAGCGGTAATCATATACCCGTTATAAAACTTCTTACGCCTTTTGACAGCTATATTAATAGCCATTATTACACCCCCATATAGAAAAAGGGCCATAAGAGGCCCTTTTCCCTACATTTCTGTAATCCCAGTTAATACAAACTGTCCTCTGGGCCGCTGGCAACCTAAGTCACAGTATTTCACCAGTGTAGCTTCCCAGGCGGCTTTATTGGCTACTCGGGAAAGCATAGCCCCGTCTTTGTCCAACCAACCCCAATCTTCCATTTGGTGCATCGTCCAATCACTTAAATCAAGTCCGTACATATAACCCCCAGGTACATACTTATCTCCCACAATAGCAATTGGCTTATTACCACCTGCATAAGAGAGGCCTGTCCAACCACCCTCTAACTCAAGCGTATTAACATGTTGTTTCATAGCTGTTTGCAAGTTTGCATAAGCACGTTGCACGCCCTTGGAACAAAACAGGAAATTGGTTTCAGAACCAGACTTGGTTTCTACCGCATCTATAGCCTGTTGGATTTTGTTCTCGGAAATTTGGCCATTTACAGCAACAACATTAGCATTTAACCACTTGTTACCAGCTGTGCCACGGTTAATTCCGTACAGCGTATTGTCTTTTGAAACCACTTTAGCAAGACCAGTCAATTCCCTACCACCTGCTGCAAGAGCTGCCGCATCCAAGTTACCTGCTATTACAACTATGTTCTCATCAGCAATATTGGCCTCAGTAATATTTTCTTTCAGCGTTATCTGAGTAGGTGAATCTACCGAAAGGATCTCTAACCCTAAATGTGCAGCATCAGTAGGTAAACCAGTAGCCGGTACAAGAAAATCTACCAGCATCCCCTCGGCCAGATACATGGTAGTATCTACCGCTACCACTGCTTGATTTGTAGCTGCTGCCGCCGTTAAAGTCGCCAATGTTCCTATCCCATCACCTAGTACCTGGCGGGAAAGATCTAGCTTTCCGTCAGTTTCACAATCGGTAATTTCTTGCTCAAGCATATTAGCAAAAGCACCCACCGAAGTTTTAGAAGCTGCAATTGTCTTATCAGTTAATTGAAAACGGGCAAAAATATTCTTCGTTTTCCACACAGCCTGCTTGGTCTGACGTGCACGCGGGGTAGGGAGTGTACCATCGTCGTCACGGTTTCCTATACCACCAACACGACCATATCTTAAAGCCATGCGGATCTCAGATCCCACTACACTATCCGAATTTTTTTCTATCTGGGCTAAAAGAGCACTCGCCTGATCATTAAATTGATACCGCAGGCGCGGAAGATACAAGACCTTCAGGGCCTCCGAAATGTTATTCATATTTAATAACATGAATTTACCTCCTTATCTGTTCCCACCCCCCACAATCTTTTGGAGGTAGGATGTTAATGCTTTCCTAGTATCTTTTGAATCTTTCATTTCCACTGGAGGCGAAGATGGCAATTCCCCAGGCTGGCTACCTATTACAATTGGCGGTTGATTTTGCTTGACACCCTGGGCATAATTCTTCAAGATCTCGTTTTTGATACTCTCATCTTGAAGTATTTTTTGCCTGTTTTGCGGGTCTTGCAAAAGTTGTTCTATATTAGGCAAAGCTTGTATTTTTCTGGCTTTTGCTTTCTCGTAAATTGTTTCTACCGCATTGGGGAGGTTTGCTAAATAAGCCCCCTGCTCTTTGACAATCTGTTCCATCTCTGGAAGAAGATCGCTAAAATCCGAATATTTCTGCGATACTTGCTGCACCTGTTTGTTGTAATTATCTACCTGTTCTTTGTACTGTAACCATTGGCTGATAGGTTCCACGGCCCGTTGAACATTCTGTTGGATAACACTCGATAAAGTGCTTAACGGGTTTTCATAAAACTTGTTCAGCCATTCTTCGTTTTGCTTCTGAATATCTTCTGGCGACTGTTGCGTTTTTTGCATCCCCATCATGTGCTGGATATAAGACTGCATCTGCTGAAGCTGTTGTTGTGCCTGCTGATATTGCTGTTGAGTTTGGTGTATTTGGTTCCCCTGTTCGCCAAGTTTTTTCTCTAGTTCCAGATAGCTCCTGGCAATTTCCTCAGCACTTTTGCCCCTCAGTTTTTCTGGTAATTCAGGTGCTTGTTGAGGCTGAGGAAGTTCTTGTTGTGGCTCCTGTTGTGGTTCTGTGGAATCTTGTTCCATTTGTTTTTGCAGGAAATCTAAAAGCGATTCTTGTGGTTCGCCTTGAGGCTCCTGCGACACCTGTGGTTCCTGCGCCGGTTCTGCCGGTTGTGCAGGTTCACTGAAAAATTGCAAGTTTACCGGCCCCATCTTGAGGTTGTCGGACATCGTTATTCCTCCTTAAAGTAAAAAACCAGCGGCGTTTATACGTTTTCGCTGGCATCATTTTTTTGCCTTATTAAGGGCGATAGCTATTGCCATCTGTAAGGCATGTTTTTTAGATTTAGGTTTTGTTTCTCCTATTTTCCCCTTTCGCTTATACGCTGCCATTAACTCCGATATATTCCTACTTACATTTTTTTTACCTTCAAGTAGCGGCAATCATACCACCACCCCCTTGCTCGGGCTGGCCTTCTGATGTTTGGCCAGGTTCTGGCATTTGCCCTGGTGAAGGCAACATATACATCAAGTGCTGATCAGTGTGTTCCTGGAAGATTAGTTCAAGCTGCGGGTATTGTTTAACCATTTCTTCGTACTCCACTGACAACCTAAACTTGTTATGGCGCGACAAATGTAAAATATGATCGTCATAAGAAACTACTCTTGCTGTACCTCCCTGAATAATAGTTAAATTTTCCCGATCCGCTCGGGACATGTGCAATTGTTCCGCATCATCAGCGGTCTCCCAAGTACCCATCTCGATCATCTCAAATATTTTGGAACGCATCTCTTTGGAAATTTTCCCAGTCTCGGGATCATGGAACAAACCAGAAGCTAATAGGTCAAATACCATCTGCCTTCTCTGAGCCGGAGATTCAGCTAATGCAGAGAATGCTTCTACCATTACATCATCTGAAGTAATATCTGCACCCGTCCAGTCTATCAATTCCACGATATTGTTTTCACCTATTGTCCTCAATGTTCTAACGCCTTTGGCAAAAGCTTTATAAAGCCTCAACCATATACGTCCGTTTTCAATTAAAAAAGCCTCCACATTGGAGGCAGTAGATGATAGTCTCGTATCATCTTGTTCTAGGGCAATAGATAAAGCTACCCCTGACTTTACCCCGGGAGGGGCCTTGGATTGCCTGGAAAGATCTGACACACCAGATAGAACATTAAATTCTTGCATTAACGAAGCTTCTTCCGTATCAAACGCCACCGGAAGTTGCGGATTTTGTTTTTCCTCCGGCGGTCTTGATCCCCTTTCATAAACACCAATAAACCCGGGTGAACCGATATTTTTCTCCAAAATATCAAGATCGGTTGAATCTTCTTCTACCCAGTACTGACCGATGGCACAGCGGTTTAAATATTCGGCTTTCCGATTTCTCAGAGCATTATAACGCCTCTGAATAGGAATAAGCCTTTCTACTACTGACTTACCCCAAAATACACCGGGTCTTTTAATACAGTCTACTTTTGTAATTGGGAAAATAAGTCTACCCTCTTTGCCCACAGGATAAGGCATAGGGCCAGCATATAATAATTTCTTCCCCGCAACAATAATAAGTCTGCCGTTTGGGTGTTTCTTGGTAGGCACTTCCCAATACTCTTTAACAACGGCATGGCTTTTTAACCTCATAGTAATATAATTAAACCCGCCTAAACCATAACCTAGCCCCCCTGTACCAATTTTTACTCTCTGCAGTTTCATAGCCGACGTATCTTCGGGAGATACTTTTACACCCCAGGCCTCTTCGATCTCGTCAACGTGAAAAGCCTTGGCATGGATAATAGATTTACAATTATGCACGTCTTGCCGATAATTGGAGTCAGGAAAGACCTCAACTGCTGGGACAACAATAGATTCAAGATCACCCTCGCGGATTTCTACCTCCATGATTTCTTCCTTGCCTTTGTTATCGTGTATATACTGAGCCATACCAACCAGTTCGCCTTTTTCGGGATTCCAAATATTTTTCATTAAACAACTACCCATAGCTTCCATCCAGGCGTAAATATCAGCCATCTTACCCTGTATGCCCTCTTCGTAATAGTAATTTTTAAGAAGATGTGTACCTACTTTAGCAGCTCGTATATCCTTCATGGAGTTAGTGCCAGGGCGGGCTTTCAAGATAGGCCTCATCCTGCTTAATCGGGCAATGCGAGTCTCGATAATAGGACTAATCTGGTTAAACGGTTCCCTTTCTTGCCAATCATATAATTTAGGAATTTCTTGGATACTCATGCCTACAGGATTGATCTCACAAAACTGATTCCCTTCAATGAAGGCGGTGTTGAGCTGCCATTGCAATTCAAAAGGCCGACGCTCATCCCTTCTCCTGGCAAACTCTTCCTCCACGAAAGAAACAAGCATATCCTGTGACTTAAATTCATCAGTCGGTTGTAACATAATCGCCATCACTTACCACCTTCTTCCTCACCCCTACGTAAAAAATTCCTGCTCTTAGGGGGATCACGCTTGCCAAGCGATCTGTACTCATTTAGATCTTTGGCCATGATACGATTATATAAATCCTTTCTTTCTTTGGCATGTCTTAAATCTTGTAAGACAAGTAAGATCAAGAAAACTACGACGATAATATTAAACGGTAGCAGTTTTATTCGCCTCCTTGCACTCTAACCTAACATGGTTAGCCAGGGCCAGCGCACTGTAAAATACTTTCCCGCAGTATTTACAAGTATATTCCTTGCCTTCCTGTTTTTCCCTTTCTTCTCGTTCTTGTTTTTCTATTTCTTTAATACGATTGAGTAAGGCTTCTTTTTCACTATGGATAATAGAATCAATAAGTGAATCTTTGCACTCCTGGCACAGGTTTAAGAACAAATTTCTTGGGCCATCTGGCCTGCCAATAAAATATGCAGCAGGTTTATAACAACAGAATGTTTCACATCTAACAGCCGGATTATTGTTTTTAAATATTTGCAATTTATCCTTAGAATACACATTTTCACCCCCTTTTAGTAACCCCTGTACTTGGCAAACGGATGCCTACTTCTATTAACTCTTTGCTGCACCGGCTTGGCTGCTTGCTCAAACACAGCCCTTAATGCCCTTGTTCGCATAGGTTCTTCTGGTCTTTTTTGCATATACCAAAATGGAGCAGGAGCACCACCTTGTGGCCGCGTACCATAAGGTAGCTGTGGGCCAGTATAAACATTAGGCATAAGAGGATATTTATAAAGGGGTTGATCTAATTTCATATTCGGCATAGTGCAACCTCCTTACATACGTAAGTTGCAAATCGCGTTTACGTATGCTATACTTATATACGGGGTGATAACATGAAAAGAAAATTTACCACCACTATAGACGAAGAGCTTCTTAAAAACCTAAAAATAAGGGCCAATATTGAAGCCAGAAGCGTGAACTCTATCCTAGAAGATCTAATTAAGGTTTACCTTCAGTACGTTAACTCAAAACCCGCCTGACCCTCATTCTTGCCAATTTTTTCTTATGGCGTGCAATTACGCCTTCTTTTTTATTGTCCGGTTTTTTGCTATATTTGGAGTGCCAAGCTACCAGCCCCATTCCCAAACAGTCGTACCCGTGGTCAATTGATGTATCGGCTACTTTTTCCGGGTCGTTTTTATCTTTAACTAACAATGGTAAGGTTTCTATCAGGGTATGGCAGTTCTCGAATATCTGTAATTTGGCAGTTTTTTTACCCTTATTTTTATCATCGTAAGGTTTTAAGTATTCGTGTAAAGTTGCTTTCCGGTGTATCCTATCCGTATTCTTGCCCCTGGGGGGTGGGATGCAACTTCTTACCCCACCTTGTTTGTAATAGTCTATAATTGACTTGCCTGTTTCTGGGTCTTTATTAAAAGCATCCCTGCCTGTTACCGTGAAAGAATACTTTTCTTCTACCATTTGCCCTTCATCTAACATCTTGCTTATTTTAGTAACTTGTTTGGCTTGTTCAGAATACGTAAATCTAGGATCTTTAGGGTCTCTTGTAAACTCCCTATATACGTATACAATTCCATCCTCTGATACGGCAAACCATAACCAAAAATACGGATCTGAATAACCTGGGTCGTTAGCCCGCCATCTTCGCCAATATGTCGGTATTTCAAATGGTTTGCATACGTGTATACTCCTGGAGAACTCTGGAAAGGCCGTACCTTCACCAGCAGAGAAAGCTTCTTCTTCTGAAGCTGGATATTCTTGATAAATACTATCCGGCAAGTCTTGTTTCGTGTCGTTGTACCATTTCTGATCCCTTCTAGGATCAGCAAACCAACCTAAAAACACTCTCTTGAAATTATTAACCCCTCTCATAGCCTCCCGGTAAGTAAACTCGAAAAATGATCCCCTCTTATTCGTGCTTATACCTAACACCTGCCCGCCTGTTGGCCTGTTAACAGCAGGATAACCAGCATCCCAAATCTCCTTAGCCCAGACCTGGTGTGCCCACTCGTCCAAGATAATCAAGTTAGCGGTAAACGACCTTCCTGAATCAGGGGCTGCTGTCATAGATTGAAATACGGATGGTTCGTCGCCAGGGTGAGTGATGGTAACACTCATCACGGTTGTTTCCCATACTGGCCCATTCCAACCTGGGCATGCCTTGCCTTTTTCTTGGATAAGCCAACTAGGAAGATGTTTTAACATAAATTTTAACCTTCTAATTAGCTCTTTAGCATCTGGTTCCTCCCGCTTTGACAAAGCCACTATTGAATAACCTGGTTGAAATACCATACGCCATAATGAATAAGCTAAAGCAAGCCACGTCAAACCCAACTGACGAGCTTTCATAACAATAACTAGCCTCTCGTTCAAAAAAGTCTCTAGTGCGTTTTCCTGATCCGGCCATAACTTGAAAGGAACAGATAAGCCTTTAACATCGCGATCCTCTATCTTGATAGCTTTTTTAATAAATTCATGGCAGCTTTTTTCAAATTGTTTGTATTTTTTTACAAGCAGTTGTGTTACTTCAGCTTCCAGTTCAACTTTACTCATAAGATCACCCTTAAAATAAAAAAGGGGAGACAGAGAAGCAAAAGCACTTCTAAATGCCCTTGCCTCTCGGCCTCCCCAATCTGGTTATTCCAGTATGAGAATATTATTAAGTTATTCCTCGAATTTTACACTCTTTAAAGGTAATTCGGCCCGTTCCGGCAGGCCGTGCTGGATCTTTAATTCCTTGATCGTACCGTATTTTAGATCGCGAATAAATTTTATTAATTTAAGTTCTTTGGGATGAAGCTCTTGTTCATGCATGCTCTATTCCTCCACTAGCTTTTCCAGTAAGAACTACTTCATCTTCTGTTGGATATGTCTTTACCTCAGGATGATAAAACAGACTCTCTATTTCTCCGTCTCTCCAATCAATAAGGTCTTGGCGTATTTCTGCTTCTTTCATCACAATGCCTCCTTCATGGCTTGAAAAAGAGCGTCGGCAAGCTCGACAAAATCTTTCCCGTGATTTGAAACATAATATTTAGGCCCGTATAAATTGCATGATGTTATATACCAACCTCCGCATTTACTACACTCTATGCCCCATGAACTTGGATCCCTCTCAGCAAGCAGTTCTATCATCTGACCAATAGAAAGCAAAGGTAAAACGGTATCCTTTGTTAAATTGTGTTTGTTTAACAAGTCACCGCCCAAACTTTTTTTCCAAATAAATTCCCCGTTGCGGCCGAATATAGCGCAAATATCCCATACTTTAGGTTCCCACCACTCTTTAAGCTTCTCCTTCTGACCCTCTGTTAACTCCGTCAACTGTTCTGGTGTGTTGTTTCACTTTATCACCTCAGAACACAGGTTTAATTTTTATCTCGCCGATCTTGCAGTCAACACGTAAAAAAGCCTCCCTGTAGCCCGAATTGTGTTTACAAACAGCAAAATACGGGGTACTACTAACAAGAACAACTTTTTTTTGTAACAACTTTTTTCTTGGCTGATCCTACTACACCGGTTACTT
>Ga0172377_10005448_pt1 | contig 13081 bp, 5 predicted proteins | sample Pumphouse3metaG_FD_119749 | JGI IMG/M metagenome (GOLD analysis project Ga0172377, IMG submission 119749) | Leachate microbial communities from a municipal landfill in Southern Ontario, Canada - Pumphouse #3 metaG | ecosystem: Engineered > Solid waste > Landfill > Unclassified | place: Canada... | reverse complement strand
GTCTTCATCAGGTATTATAGAAGCAGCTCCCGTAATAGATTATCAGAAAGGTAGTCTGCGTGATGACTTCGATTTCGGAGCTGTCCGTTTTTTTCGTACTGATGTAGTGAGGAGGATAGTAGGAGAGATGGATGTGGATTATGAGTATGGTGCTTTGTATGATTTGACTCTTCGACTTTCTAGAATAGATGGACCGGGAAAGAGTATTTATCATATTAATGAGCCTTTGTATTCTGAGTATGAGTTAGATAGACGCCGCTCTGGAGAAAAAATATATGATTATGTAGATCCTAAGAATGCGAATATCCAAAAGGAGATGGAAAGAATAGCTACTGCTCATTTGAAGGCAGTCGGGGCTTTTCTAAAACCTGTTTTAGAAAAGTGTGAATATAGCCTAGAGTTTCCTCGTGAGGTGAGTGTGGTAATACCAGTGTTCAACAGGCGGGCTACCATTGCCCAGGCTATAGCATCTGCTCTTAGACAGAAAACGAAGTTTTCATATAATATAATCGTCGTAGATAATCATTCTACTGATGGTACGGGGGAGATTATTGATGCTCTGAAAGATGTATGTCCTTCGAAGATACTACACTTATTGCCTGAGATTAATACTTTAGGTATAGGTGGGTGCTGGAATGAAGCGTGTGAGAATAAGGAGTGTGGTAGGTTTGCTGTGCAGTTGGATAGTGATGATACATATTCGGATGATAATGTGTTGCAGACTATTGTGGATAAGTTTTATCAGACTGGTGCAGCGATGGTTATAGGAAGTTATAGGATGACGGATTTTGATGAGAATGTACTTCCTGCTGGCATAATCGACCATAAAGAGTGGACACCAGAGAATGGACATAATAATGCATTGAGAATTAATGGCCTGGGAGCTCCAAGAGCCTTTTATACCGATATAGTGAGAAAGATTCTATTTCCCAACGTTAGCTATGGAGAGGATTATGCTATGGCTTTACGTATTTCTTCTAATTATAAGATAGCTAGAATTTATGATGTTTTATATAATTGCAGACGATGGAATGGAAATTCAGATGCTTCTCTTAGTCGAGAAAAGATGAATAGATATAATTATTATAAGGATAGTATTAGATCTTTGGAGTTAGAATATAGGAAAAAAATAAATGACTAATATGGATATCGAAGCTTTATTTAAAGACCAGTTGGCTAATTGGGAACTAGTCGCTGATAATTATGCAAATTTAAAGAAAACAAAAGTAAAGGAACTTGATTTAGGATCGTTTAAAGTTAATGTCCAGTGTAATTATGCTAGAATTTTTTCTTCTGGTGCGAAGGTGGATAGTGAGACTATTAAACACCGAAAATGTTATTTATGTGAGGAAAATAGACCATCTGTTCAGAAAGATATAAAATTTCATGCTCCTTCTGGAGATATTTATAATGTTTTAGTTAATCCTTATCCTATTTTTAGAAGGCATTTGACGATAGTTAATGATATGCATAAGTCCCAAACTATTCATTGGTATTATAAGGATATGTTGGCTATGGCTGAAGAGTTGGATGATTATGATATCTTTTATAATGGACCACGATGTGGTGCATCGGCTCCTGACCATCAACATTTTCAAGCTGTGATAAAAGGAAATTTACCATTATTAAATAATATCGATAATTTTAAGAAGAAAGTCTTTTATTCAGATGTTGATACTATTTGTGCTACTTTAGTTAATGGTCCACGAGCTGCTTTTTATATCGAATCTAGTACTATGGATGGGATGAATAAAGTATTCGATACTTTATTTTCTTCGATGAATATCAGGGAGGATGATATAGAGCCGATGATAAATGTTTTGACGAGTAAGTCTGATGGTATATGGAAGACTATTATCTTCGCTCGTAAAGGTCATAGACCTCATTGTTATTACGCTAAAGGGAGAGACCGATTAATGATTAGTCCTGCTTCAGTAGAGATGGCAGGTGTGATTATAACTCCTTTGGAGGAAGACTTTCATAAAGTTACTTCTGATGATATCTTAGGAATTATGAATGAAGTGCTTATCGATTTTACTGAAGTTCAAAGTATAATTAAGAAATTTAAAACTAAGCTAAGTCGTATTCAAAAGAGTGTTAGTGTAGGTATTGTAGAAGATAATGAAGTTTCTGTTAATTTCTTAACTGAATATAAGTTGGGAGATATAAGTATTAGAGGACGGCAGAATTTTAAGTATCATAATAATATGATAGAGTGGAATGGTAGTGATTATGCCGCTTTGAATTTTTTCCCAGAAGATTATGATAAGGGGATTTATGAAATAGAAAAAGTTAAGATAGGTAAGGGGTTCCATTGGGAACGTTTGGAAAATGAGAAATTTCAAGGTTCTTTGGTGATTATCGTGTCTTATAATAAATTAAATGCTATTAATATAATCGGTATAGAGGATTATTTAACAAGTGTTATTGCTTCTGAGATGGCTCCTAATGCTCCTATCGAATTCTTAAAAGCTCATAGTATTATTTCTCGTTCTTGGCTTATGGCTACTATAGAGAAACGTAATTCTATAGAAGATGCAGAGAATTTAAATAATAGTGCTAAAGTGGATAATGATGATAAATTAATTACATGGCAGGGACATGAAGATCATCAAGAATTTGATGTTTGTGCAGATGATCACTGTCAGCGTTACCATGGAATAGATAAAAAATTTATATCTAAAGCTAGAGAGATTATAGAAGATACTTGGGGTGAGGTAATGGAATGTGATGGAAATATCTGTAATGCTGTTTATTCGAAGTGTTGTGGTGGAAGGTCTGAGTTGTATTCTTCATGTTGGGAAGATATAGATAAAGATTATTTGCAGAGTGTTCGATGCTGTTCAGATGAAGATGCTGCAGAGGATAAAAAACTATTTGGGCATGAGTTGGATTTAACTAATGAAAGTGATGCTGAAAAATGGATTTTATCGTTTCCTCCTGCTTTCTGTGGGTATGAAAATAAAGAACAAGCTAGCGATTTTATGGTGAATTTTGATAAAGAAACGACTAATTATTATCGTTGGAATGTAAGTTATACTCAAGATGAGATTAGAAAGCTTATAAGCAAAAATCTTAATGATAATTTTGGAGAGATTTTAGATTTAATACCTATACGTCGTGGCCCTTCAGGAAGAATTATAGAATTAAAAATAGTAGGTACTCAAAAGTCTTTAATTATAGGTAAAGAATTGGAAATTAGAAAAGTCCTTTCCGAATCATGTTTATATAGTTCAGCTTTTGTTGTAAAAAAGGAACAGATTAATTCTGGTGAAGTACCTCAGAAATTTATACTATTTGGAGCAGGATGGGGACATGGAGTAGGTTTGTGTCAGATAGGAGCTTCTTTGATGGGTTTAAAAGGATATAATTATAAAGAAATATTAAATAAATATTATAAAAATATTCAACTTGTTAGAAAATACTAAATTTTAAAACTATGCTGCTATCTAAGGTCAAAAATATAAATCCATGGGCATGGATACCAACTCTTTATTTCGCAGAGGGTTTGCCTTATATAGTAGTTAATACTATATCTGTGATATTATTCAAGAAGATGGGGATGTCGAATACTGAACTAGCTTATCTTACTGGTTGGTTATATCTTCCATGGGTGATTAAACCTTTTTGGAGTCCCTTTGTAGATATCATAAAGACTAAGAGGTGGTGGATTATTTTAACGCAGTTAATTATAGCCATAGCTTTGGCAGCTGTGGCCTTTCTTATACCTGTGCATAATTATGTACGTTATGTTCTAATAGGCTTTTGGATTATTGGGTTTTCATCTGCTACTCATGATATAGCTGCGGATGGTTTTTATATGTTGGCTTTAGATCATTCCCGGCAGTCTTTTTTCGTTGGTATAAGAAGTACTTTTTATAGATTAGCTACTATTTTTGGTCAAGGAATTTTAGTTATAGTAGCTGGAGCACTTGAAACTAGATTAGGAGATATACCACGTGCGTGGTCTATAACCTTTTTAATGATTTCTGTTTTCTTTTTACTGATAACATTATACCATAGGTGGATATTGCCACGTCCTTCTTTGGATAAGAGTTCATATGAATTGATGTCTTCTGATGCTTCGCAGCTGTCTTCTTCTAAGATGTCAGGAAAGAGTATATTGCATGGTTTTATAAATACTTTTGTTTCATTTTTTGAAAAAAAAGATGTTTTTATAGCGGTATTGTTTATGCTTTTATTTAGATTGCCAGAAGCTCAGTTAGTTAAAATAATACAACCTTTTCTATTAGATAGTCAAGAAGTAGGTGGTTTAGGACTTTCTACGATGCAAGTCGGTTTTGTTTATGGCACGATAGGGATTATAGGATTAACTTTAGGTGGTATTTTAGGTGGTATATTGGTCTCTAGAGACGGGCTTAAAAAGTGGCTGTGGCCGATGGCTTTATCTTTAACATTGCCATGTGTGGTTTTTTGCTATCTTAGTATGGCTCAGCCTGATATGAGTAATATTATCTCTATGGTGGTTATTAATGCTTGCGTTTTCATTGAGCAGTTTGGTTATGGGTTCGGGTTTACTGCTTTTATGTTATATTTAATATATTTTGCAGAAGGTCCAAGTAAAACTTCACATTATGCTATATGTACCGCTTTTATGGCTCTTGGTATGATGCTTCCTGGTATGGCAGCGGGATGGATTCAAGATCATATTGGCTATGTTGGTTTTTTCTGGTGGGTGATGCTTTGCTGTATAGCTACCTTAATAGTTACTGCTCTTATTAAAGTTGATGCGATTTATGGAAAAAAAGAAAAAATATAATAATCTTAATTATTTAGTATTAAGTATTTTATGCCTAATATTTTTAATGCATTTTAATGTTTCTGCATTATATGCTAAGCCTAGCGATGAGCCATTAGTTAAAACAGGTATCGAAGTATTAAGGGAGCATAATTTTGATATTCTAAAAGGATTGAGAGTAGGACTTATTACTAATGCTACGGGTGTTGATCATAATTTAAAATCTACTGTTGATATATTATATGAAGCTTCAAATGTAAATTTAGTGGCTTTATATGGACCTGAACATGGCATAAGGGGAAGTGAGCCTGCGGGTCATTATGTACTTTATACTAAAGATAAGGAGACTGGATTACCTGTATTTTCATTATATGGTCAGACTAGGAAGCCTTCTAAACTTATGTTAGATGGTATAGATGTTTTAGTTTATGATATTCAGGATAATGGTTGTCGCTCTTATACTTTTATAAGTACTATGGGAGAGGTTATGGAAGCAGCTGCTGAGAATGGAATAAAGGTAATCGTGTTAGATAGACCAAATCCTTTAACAGGATTAAAAATAGAGGGGTCTATAGTTGAGGATGGTTTTTATTCATTCGTTAGTAAGTATCCTATTCCTTATATTTATGGTATGACTTGTGGTGAATTAGCTGAGTTTATTAATGGAGAAGGTTTATTAAAAGATGAAAGAGGAAAGAGTTTAAAGTGTGATTTATCAGTTATAAGAATGGAGGGATGGAAAAGAAATATGGATTTTAGAGATACTGGCCTGCCATGGGTTTTAACTTCTCCTCATATTCCGAGTATAGTATCTTCATATTGTTATCCTGCTACTGGTATTTTAGGAGAGCTTGGAGTATATTCTATAGGAGTTGGATATACTTTACCTTTTCAGATTATAGGAGGAAAGAATATTGATGCAGTAACTTTCGCTAAAAGAATGAATTCTAGAAGACTTCCTGGATTAAACTTCAGACCGATTTATTTCAAACCTTATTATGGTCTTGGAAAAGGAACTATATTGGGAGGTGTACAGATTTATATTGATGATCTATCTATAGCACATCTTATAGATATACAGTTTATAGCTATAGAAGAACTTAATAAGATGTATCCTGATAGAGATTTGTATAAGATGGCTAATACTTCTAGATTTAATATGTATGATAAAGTCTTAGGAACTGATTATTATCGTAAAGTATTTGGAAAGAATTATAGATTTGATGATATAAAAATGAAACTTTATAAAGATGTAGAGCCATTTAGAAAATTATCTTCTAAATATTATCTATATTAATATGATTAGTTTACAATTGTATTTTACACTGACTTAAAGTTAGTTTTATGATTCTGTATTATCATTTGGAAAAATAATTTGAAAAGTAGAACCTTCGTTTAGAGTGCTTTCTACTTTGATTTCTCCATTCATCTTTTTAATAAAATCATCTACTACTAATAATCCAAGTCCTGTACCTTTTTCTCCATTAGTACCTTGTTTAGAGTTTATATCATTTTTATTAAATAAATGATTTAGAGTATCTTTTGACATACCTATACCCTCATCCTTGATAGATATTGTAGTTGTGCTTTTATTTTGTAACGCAGAAATTCTTATAGATTTACCTTCATTAGTAAATTTGATAGCATTAGATAATAAATTTCTAATTATAGTTTTAAGCATATTCATATCTAATACTATGCTAATATTATTTGGAACTTCAAGTATTATATTAATTCTTTTATTTTTTACTATCCCAGCGTTGATAGCTATTGCAGTCGAGCATACTTCGTAAATATTAGTTTGAGTAAACATTGGATGAATCTTATTTCTTAAAGTACGTGACCAGATTAATATATTTTCTAATAAGGATATAAGTTCTATAGATGATTGATGAATAACATTATTATATTCTTGAATGTCATTTATGTCTATACTTTTAGAAGCTATTTGAATATCTTCATCTGTGGCAGTATTTATAATATCTGTAATAAGGCTGGAAAATCCTAAAATGCTATTCATTGGATTTTTAAGGTCATGGCTAATAATTGATAGCATTTGATCCTTAGTCATTATAGCTTCTTTTAATTCTTCATTACTTTTAATAAGTGCTTCTCTAAAATGTTTTTTTGAATAATAAGTACCAAGGATATTGCCTAAAGAAAATAGAGAATCTTTATTTAAAATATGGTTATCATTAATATAATGAAATCCAAGAGAAATACAGCCAAACCATTTACCTTCTACGAAAAAAGGAATGAGTATAAATGTCTGCATATTGAATTTATATTTAACCATATCGGCTAATGAATGAGAAAAATCGTCAGATTTTAGCATTACTATACGGCCATTAGATAAATCATCTAAAATAGGAAGAAGAACGTTAGGATTAAAAGTTTCTTTAAATGACCTAGAAGAATTAATGTATTGTTTAGAATCTGATAATTCGTGAGTGATTTTGAATCTAGTATTATTATCAGTATTCTCAATAACGGCTAAATATTGAACAGGAATAGTTCTACTAACGACTTTTAATATCATATTAGTGACATTGTCATCATTCTCTAAAGCTAACTGAGAACACATAGATAAACCTTTTTCGTATTTACTATGGATCGCGAGGTTTTTATTATTTTTTCTATACATAAAAAAAGTTGATAAAATCCTCGACATAAAATTTAGAAAAGCGAAAGTCGAATTACCAGATTTATAAGATTTATCAGTATAGCCGAGACTTATAAAACCATATAAACTTTTATTAAAGAATATAGGAAAGGCTGTAAAATATAGAAAGTTGGCTTTTGATAGAAAAATTCTCTCATCATTTGGAAATATATCCATACTTCCAAATATGAATTCTTTATTATTAAATTTATCTAGCCATCTTTCCAGTCCTTCCTTTTTAAAATCAATTCTTTTATAATCAGGTAATATTTCAGTATTTGGATTATTTGAAAGGAAATATTCTATATTACTTATTATCTTATTATTCTCAGAATGATTTATATATATATATACTGAGGTAGCAGAGGTAATCTCCAATATTATTTTTAGAACATTGGGTATGGAATCTGTTTTAGGATTAACAAGAAAAGATGAAGCCTCTATAATAGCTTTTTGATAGACAGATCTATTGTCATTATTTATTTGTATATTTTTAGTATAACTAACATCCAATAATATTATAGAACTCTTTGATAAATTATAGTCTTTATCGTAAGTATATTTAGCTATATCTTCGATCCATTTAATTTTACCAGATTTATCAACTATTCTAAAAGTAATATGAACTTTATCGTTTTTTTGTTCTATAGCATCTGCCATTTCACTAAAGAAACTAATATAATCATCTTCGTAGATTATTTTTTTAAAAATAGCTAATGCTGACATTCCAGCCAATTCTTCTTTAGAATACCCAGTTAATTTATAGAAAGTATCAGATATATAGGTTACTTTCCCAGGATGATTTCCTTCAGAAATAACAATCCCATCAATTAATGAGTTATCAATCTCCAAGGGTATAGATAGGTCGTTATTCATATTAATTTAAAAGTTCGTTCTGTAGTTAGACTTTTAATAGATGTAAATTTTTTAATAAATTAAAAATAGGTAATATATAATTTATATCCAAATAAAACATACAATTGAGACCATTTAGCAATATAAATACATAAGTCAGTTCTAACTTAGATGAAACTTTCTCTTTTTTGAAGCTTTAATAATCCTGTAAGTGAAAATATAATAGAAGCTACTAATAATATAATTTTATTTTTAATAATGGTATTATGCCAAATCATAGGATGTATTTTAGTGTATTCACCATATGGGTTTAAAAAAACATTCCATTGAGAAGTTTCTAATGCTCCACTACTAAATATAAGTAATAGAATTACAGAAAAAATAGTTATGATAGCTGCTCCATTTCCATTTTTCACAAGAGTAGAGAACATGAAAGCCATATTTCCAACTAATAGAAGAGGAAATATCACATTAAATGTCATAGAAAATGGATTTATTGGATATAAAAATATTATAGCGATATATGATAAAAATAATACTAAAATTATAGCTATCGCATATATCATCAATAACCTGACACCCCAGATTTTATATCTATAATTAGGTATTCCGAAAAGAATTTCCAGGATTTTACTATCTGCATCATTTTGAATTCCAAAAACTGTAGGGTAAAAAATAAGTAAGATAGCAGGTACTAATATTTGACGAAAAACTAAAGAAGTATTCAGGTCTTGTCCACTAGCAGCTACTATATATAATAATCCAAGAAATATAGCTACTGAGGCTATAACATACCAGAAGAACTTTCCTGAAAAAATAATTTTAAAATTATATTTAAAAATTATCGGTAAATTATGAAATATATGTTTATTAATCATTATTATATTTTTAATACACTATAAATTTTTCTGCATACATAAATAAGCATCCTCTAAATTTGGCTCTACTAAAATAGCAGTTTTATATGGTTTCTCTGAAGATATATATCTAACTTTAATGTAATCTTCCATAGGTACGTGATTAACTATTTTACTTAAATCCAGATATTTATCAAAATCTTCTTTACTAATATTAATCGTCCAAACCTTATTCTCAGCAAATGATACCATATTTATTGGATTACCATAATATTTTAATTCTCCATGGTTAATTATAGCTACCTGATTACATGAACTGGCTATATCTTCTATTATATGAGTGGAGAAAATCACGATTCTATTCTTACTAAGTTCTACTAAAAGATTTCTGAATCTAATACGTTCCTTAGGATCTAGTCCGGCTGTAGGTTCATCGACTATAAGAATTTTCGGTAGATGTAAAAGAATTAGAGCTATGCCTATTCTTTGTTTCATACCACCAGAGAAAGCACTGATTTTATCATCTTTACGCTCATACATATTGGTGGCCTTTAAGACATATTCTAATCTTTCATGACGAATTTTAGTGTCTGAAATATCTTTTAATAAAGCTTGATAATCAAGGAAATCCCAAGCGGTCATATTCTCATATGTACCAAATTCTTGAGGCAAATAACCAATAGTACTCTGTAATTCTTCTCTATATTTTCTTGTATCTAAGCCATTAATGAATATGGATCCATAACTAGGCTCTAAAATCCCACATAATATTTTCATCATAGTAGATTTACCAGCCCCATTTGGGCCTAACAAGCCAAACATACCAGATTTAATCTCTAGTGAAACTCCGTGAAGAGCTTTAAATGGTTTTTTACGTTTACCGATTAATGGAATATTAAGAACTAAATTATACCAAAAAGCTTTTCTTTTACTATGCTTTCCTGTAACCCTTTTTACATTGACATTGTTTTTATAAATATAATTAGAAGTTTTCTTAACTTTCAATAAGAAAAACCAAATAATAGCAACGATTATAATTAAAGCTGTATTAGAAAGTTTGTAGGCCAAGACCATAAGAATCATAAAAGGAAGCACCCAATACAACATATTCTTAACTTGAAGTATCCTTTTAATACTCTTAGAACGCTTATTCTCTTTATTCTTAGCTTTATGTTGCCAAAATACATATAATTTGGAGAGGATATCTCTAATCATGAAATATATACAGAAAGAAAGAATAAATATCCAGAATTTAGCACTTATAGAAAAATATGTAAGATAAATAGTGAATAGTAATAAAAAGACTTCCCAAACTATATTTCTAAAATCTTTAAACTTATGGAAATTAATATTATCACCGAAATCTTCATTTAATTTATTTCCTCCTGTTATTTCTCTAGAAACACGTTGAGGCCAATCATATATTTTAACAAGATTACGAATAACTATATTAATTTCATCATCGTCAGAAATAAGAGTTTTATCTGCAGTTCTTAAACTTATCTGAACAAAGTATGTTATTAAAGGAATTAGTATTATAACTAAAACCATATATGCTATTTTCCATCCCATAACAGGAACTTCGAAATAAATAAAAGTAAATAAACCTAATGCGATAACTATATGTAGGAGTTTAAGTCTTTTATCCAAATTTCTATACCAGGTAAGAAAATTATCCATCCCCATATATACAGTAGGAACGATAAATAATGTAAGTAGAGCAGAAAACAATAAACCACCGATTACCGTTATGGCGAAAGGAGCACCAATAACACCTGAATATTCCCCTTTACCCAGGGCAATAGGTAACATAGCTACTATAGTGGTAATCGTAGTAATAAGTATAGGACGTATTCTTGATATACCAGAAGTTAATAAGGCTCTATTCCTGTTATAGCCTCTTTTTTGCAAAATTTTAGCATAATCAATCAGAATAATACCATTATTTACTACTATACCCAGGAGAATTAAGAAACCAGTCAATGTGTTAGCAGTTAAGATACCATTTCCTGTTATAAATAAAGCTAGTAAAGCTCCAGTAGCAGCTAAAGGAATAGAAAACATTAATACAAGAGGAGTGAAAACAGATTCAAAAACAGATGATAAAATCATAAATATTAAGATAAAGGCTGCAAGAATAAGAAATTTAAAATCTTTTAAATCATCTTCTTTATGAAATACCTTAAGTGCTATATTATTTGGAATTTTATAATTAGAAATCATATCATCTATATCTTCTTGATAACCTTTTACAAGTTTTTTTGAAGATTTAATACTAGGAGTGAATGAATAATATACATCTACTTCTTTTTCTTGATTCTTTCTAATAATTTTAGACCGTCCTCCTTGTTTAGTAATGCTTGATATGTTATTCAATTTATAAGAAGCTACATTATCCTCAGAACTTTTTATTATTTGATTTTCTAGTTCAGAAATACTAGGATTATCATTTTTCTTGTCCTGATTTAATTGTTCTTTTAAGATTTCAGCTTTATCGCGTATAATTATATCATAGTTAGTATCACCTACTTTAAATTGAGTTCCAGAGTTCCTTTCTTTATCCATATTAGCTATGGAACTTGTAATATCTGTATTTGAAATATTATATGCTTTTAATAACTCTGGAGAAAAGTTCATAATGACTTCAGGCTGTTTGGGAGTATATGCTACTCTAGCAAAACGAATATAGTCTTGTTGTTTTAATTGAGAAGCCAGATCTTGAGCGACGATTTGCATCATATCGAAATCCATTCCTTTGACTTGTATGCGTTCATTTTTATCACCAATGCCCATCATTCTTAAAAACTGACCTTGACCACTAATAGATCCATCTGAATTATTTCCCTCAGATAAAGCATCAGATACAGTTATTTCACCAGTTTTTATGTCTCTTGTGATATTTTCAATACGATATCTTAATTTATCAATCTCCTTTTTATCTTTTATTAATTTATCGTCATATTTGAATGTTACCACAGCCATATTATCACGAATCATTGAAGATATTTCTTTCTTTTCATCTATCTTATTTAAAAGATTTTCTAGATTAGAAACTAAAGCATCTGTATTTTCTAAAGAAGAAGATGGTGGCATGGTTATGTTAATAACGAAGCTGTCAGATTTAATAGATTGAGTCTTTTCGGTATTTGAAGTTAGAGCTAATATTAAAACTATTAAAAATAAGCTTATAGCAGATATTAGAACTGTACCTACATGTCTCATACATGTTTTTAGACCTACCATATAAAATTGTATAGGCTTACTAAAGATTGAGACTTTAGACTCAAAAACAGTTTTACTCTTCTTGCTCTTAAGGACCAGATAAGAAACCATAGGAACGAAAAGTAAAGCTACGCAAAGAGATATAATTAATGTAGAAATAATAGATATTCCGATATTATTTCCTATCATTTTTATTAAATAATTATCAGAAAATACAAAAGGTAAGAATACTGTAATCGTGGTTAGAGTGGCTGCGAATATCGACCTTTTTACATCTTTTGTTCCTTGGGTTACCGCAGATTCTGGACTACTACCAGATGTAGATATTCTATAAATACTCTCTAATACGACCACACTATTATCCAGTAACATACCTACAGCGAGAGCTATTCCCATTAATGATAATGAATTAATAGTAAGACCTGCTGCGTAGAACACATTGAAAGCTGTGAATACTGAAATAGGAATAGATAAACTTATAAAAAAGACTAATTTGAAATTCTTTAAGAAAAACCAGAGAATTAACATAGCTAGCAGGCCTCCCAAAATAGCTAGATTAATAATTTGGTTTATATTTTTCTCCATCTTTTCAGCAGTATCTTTACTAATAGAGATATTAACATCGTATGGTTTTAATTCTTTGTTAATTTTATCAATTACTTTTCTGGTACGATGAGATAAATCAATCAGATTAGATTCTGAATCATTTCTAAGAGAGATAGTGAT
>Ga0172377_10005447_pt1 | contig 13081 bp, 11 predicted proteins | sample Pumphouse3metaG_FD_119749 | JGI IMG/M metagenome (GOLD analysis project Ga0172377, IMG submission 119749) | Leachate microbial communities from a municipal landfill in Southern Ontario, Canada - Pumphouse #3 metaG | ecosystem: Engineered > Solid waste > Landfill > Unclassified | place: Canada... | reverse complement strand
TTTGCTTCATGATATAGCAAAGCCTGCTACCAAAAATTTTGAGCCTGGAGTAGGTTGGACTTTTCATGGTCATGATTTTGTTGGTGGTAAAATGGTCCCTAAAATATTCCGACAACTCAAAATGCCGCTGAACCAAAAAATGAGATATGTACAAAAGCTTGTACAGCTCCATTTAAGACCCATAGCACTGGTTCAAGAAGAAGTTACTGATTCTGCTATAAGAAGATTATTGTTTGATGCGGGAGACGATATAGACGATCTTATGCTTTTGTGCGAGGCAGACATTACCTCTAAAAACAGCGGTACAGTTAAAAAACACAAAAATAATTTTACCCAAGTAAGAGAAAAACTTATAGAGGTAGAAGAGAAGGATACTGTAAGGAATTTCAAAAACCCTGTTACAGGAGAGATGATAATGGAGATTTACGGAATAAAGCCAGGAAGAGAGGTTGGCATAATCAAAGAGTACGTCAAAAACGCAATTTTAGATGGAGTAATCTCTAATAATAAAGAGGAAGCAATAAAACTAATGGAGTCTAAAGCAGACGAGCTCGGATTAAAAAAAAATTAATGAACTGAAATACCAATAAGGTGCATAAACTCTTCGCGAGTTTTCATCTCCTTCATAAAAGCTCCAGTAAATGCCGAGGTTGTAGTAACAGAATTGGGCTTTTGAACACCTCTAATTTGCATACACATATGCGAAGCCTCAATAACCACAGCAACACCCAATGGGTTTAAAGTTTCTTGAATACAATCCCTAATTTGAACGGTAAGACGTTCTTGAACTTGTAATCTTCTAGAGAAAGCATCTACAACCCGAGCTATCTTGCTAAGGCCTGTAATATAGCCATTGGGAATATAAGCTACATGGGCTTTCCCATGAAACGGAAGCATATGATGCTCACATGTAGAGTACAAATCTATATCTTTAACTAATACCATTTGCCTGTACTCCTCTTTAAATTTAGCAGAATTAAGTATTGCCGACCCATCCATTTCATAACCTTGGTTAAGGAACTGTAACGAGCGAGCAACCCTTTCTGGAGTAAGTAAAAGTCCTTCTCGTTCTGGGTCTTCTCCCATTATTCTCAATATCTCTTTATAGTGAACAGCCAAAGCTTTTGTAGTCTCCTCGTCGTAATGTTCTATTTTTGTGTATGCCATAATAAATATCTATTTTCGTAAGCTCTTAATTAAAGAGACAATATTACAAAAAAAAAGACAGATTACATGAGAATACTCATTATAGCAGCCGAAGAAGAAGAACTCATAACTGCAAAGCAAGCATATAATTCATTACCATTAAATGAGCAAAAGAGTTTGGAAGTCACGTGGATGCTCACAGGCATAGGAACAACAAGTACAAGTTATAGGCTTACCAAAATAGTCAATAGAGTAGAAGTTCCTTTTGATCTTGCCATCAATATTGGAATTGCCGGTAGCTTCACAAATGAATTTCCTATTGGTACAGTAGCACGCATAAACAAAGAGTTTTTTGGCGATTTAGGGTTTGAAACCTTTACCGGTTTTCAAACCCTTTTCGATTATAAGATTTTGGATGCCAATACTCACCCTTTTCGCAATGGAGCATTGTATTCACCAAAGCTAAATGAAAAGGCCGAATTAGCTATGCAAGAATATAAGCAAGCCTGTGCCGTTACTGTACAAACCGTAAGTGGTCTCCCAGAAAAAAAAGAACAGCTTATAAAGGGATTTATGCCTCAAATCGAAACGATGGAGGGTGCCGCTTTTTTTTATGTGTGCATACTTGAAGAGATCCCTTTTATAGAATTAAGAGCAGTCTCTAACTTAGTTGGAGAGAGAGATCGAGCCAAATGGAACATACCACTAGCCCTAGACACTCTCAAAGAGGCAACTAAAAAATTATTGGAAGCTTTGGCACAATGAAATTAACCCTTGCATATTCGTCATGCCCTAATGATACCTATGCTTTTCATGCAATGGTTCATAATCTCGTAGATTGCGAAGGCCTCACTTTTGATGTCTCATTAAAAGATGTAGAGCAACTCAACCTAGATGCTGCAAAAGGGGAATACGATATATGCAAACTAAGTTACCATGCTTTTTTCCTAATCTCACATAAATATGCTATGCTCAGAACAGGCAGCGCATTGGGCTATGGTAACGGGCCACTTCTTGTTGGCAAAAAAGGGAGCAATCTTTTTTTGCCATCTGGAGAGTCCAATTTTGATCTGTTGCAATCTCAAAAAATAGCTATCCCTGGAAAAAACACCACTGCCTCGTTACTTTTAAAAATTATATTTCCCTCTATTGCAAATGTTGAATCCATGATTTTTTCCAATATAGAAAAAGAGATATTAAACCAAAAATATATTGCTGGAGTGCTAATTCACGAAGGGCGTTTTACTTACAAGCAAAAAGGGTTGCAACTTATTGCCGATCTTGGCCTAGAGTGGCAACAAATAAGTAAATTACCTATACCTCTAGGAGGTATCGCTGTTTCAAAATCACTAGATAATAGAGTTGCTCATAAAGTTGAGCGAGTTTTAAAAAGAAGCATAGAGTTTGCAAATAACAATCCTACTATATCTAGAAAATATGTAGGTAACTTTGCTCAAGAGATGGAAAACGAGGTATTAGAAAAACATATAAAAATGTTTGTAAATAAATATACCCTACAGATAGGAGAAGAGGGAGAAAAAGCTGTCTATGAATTATATAAACACGCTTTATCTATTTATCCACAACTTACTGCCACAGATAATCTCTTTATTTTATAACTTTGTGCGCTAAACAGATCTGTTTGACAGATTAACACCTCAATATAATGAGTAAGGAAATAATAAAAATTCAAGGAATTAAGAAGTTCTATAAAGTAGGGCCTCACGAGGTTAAAGCTCTCAATGGAGTAGATATAGTTATTAATCAAAATGAATATGTAGCTATAATGGGCCCTTCGGGTTCTGGGAAATCTACAATAATGAACATACTAGGCTGCCTAGACAGCCCTACAGGAGGTTCATATATACTCAATGGTACCGATGTCTCCAAAATGGACGATGGAGAGTTAGCCGAAGTACGCAACAAAGAGATTGGCTTTATCTTTCAGTCATTTAATCTTTTACCTAGATATACCGCCCTAGATAATGTCTCCCTTCCTCTTATTTACTCTGGGATTGGAAAAATCGAGAGAGACAAAAGGGCATTTGAAACATTAGAGAGTGTAGATCTCACAGACAGGATGCATCATAAGCCAAACGAACTCTCGGGGGGCCAACGCCAAAGAGTTGCTGTTGCAAGGGCCCTCATAAACAAGCCCTCCATTATTTTAGCAGACGAGCCCACAGGAAACCTTGACAGTAAAACTTCTATTGATATAATGAAACTTTTTGCTAAAATACATGATAAAGGAAACACTATTATTGTTGTTACTCACGAAGAGCAGATCGCAAAACATGCTCGCAGAATAATTCGTTTGCGCGATGGGTTAATAGAGTCCGACACAATTAATGAAAACCCTATTACATATAACTGATAATTAAATGAAAGTATATACAAAAACAGGAGATAAGGGCACTACATCACTAGTGGGCGGTACAAGAGTAAGCAAAAACGATGTAAGGGTTAATGCATATGGCAATGTAGATGAACTTATCTCATTTATCGCACTTATTAGGGCTAGCACTCATGGGAGCCCATATCACCAAAACCTTAGAGTCATTCAAGCAAACCTTATGCTTGTTGCCGCACACTTAGCGGCCGACCAAATTGCCGCTCAAAAATTAAAACCTTTTGATTGTGCTCAAATTGAACTTCTAGAAGAAGAGATCGATAAAATGACAGCAGAGCTGCCAGAACAAAAAGCTTTTATTTTACCTGGAAGCCCTAGATCAGCTGCAGAGTGTCATGTTGCCAGAACAGTTTGCCGCAGGGCAGAAAGATCGGCCATAGCCATTATGAACGAAAAAAGATTAGAGTATCCTGTAAAATACCTCAATAGATTATCGGACTATCTATATGTTTATGCGAGATACCTTGCAATGATAAATGAAATCCCAGACGATTTTTGGTATCAATAGCACTCTTTGGTATTGCCATATTATTTACCATATTAATAACTACATCTCTTAAAATTGCAATAAGCTTCTTTTGCATATTAACAATATGATTTTAAGAAATATTTTATTATCTTCGCACACTATTTTGACATATAATTGCAAACTTCTAACTATTAACGATTTACCCTATGTATTGGACACTTGAACTAGCATCTAGACTTGAAGATGCGCCTTGGCCGGCTACTAAAGAAGAACTTATAGATTTCGCTATCCGTTCGGGTGCGCCTCTTGAGGTTGTAGAAAACCTTCAATGTCTTGAAGAAGACGGGGAGGTATACGATAAGATAGAGGATATATGGCCCGACTACCCAAGTAAAGAAGATTTTTTCTTTAACGAAGAGGAGTACTAAAAACAGGATATAATGAAAATTATTATTGCAGGTGCTGGCGAGGTAGGCAGCCATCTTGCCAAGATGCTTAGCAATGAGTATCATGATTTAACTATTATAGATGACAACGAATCTAGGCTCAATCGAGTATCAGAAAATTCCGATGTTGTAACTGTACTTGGGCCACCTACCTCCATAAAAACCTTAGCTTATGCAGGGGTTTCAAAAGCCGATCTATTTATAGCTGTAAGCCCTGCACAAGAGCAAGATGTAAACCTAATTAGTGCTCTTTTGGCCAAAAAAATGGGCAGTGCAAAAGTCACAGCACGAATAAATAACGACGAATATCTTCAAAACGAAAATAGGTTACTCTTTACCGAAATGGGAATAGATTTACTTTTCTATCCCGAGAAAATTGCTTCTCATCAAATTATAGACCTTCTAAAACAAACAGGTACCTCGGAGTTTATGGATTTTTCTGGAGGGAAATTACAGCTTATTGTATTTCGCTTAGAAGATGGTGCCCCACTAATAGGTAAAACTATGGCAGACTATCCTGTTGTTGGCAATCAGCAGTATCATGCTGTTGCTATTGCACGAGAAGGAACTACAATTATCCCACGAAACAATACCCGTTTCAATGAACACGACCTTGTCTTTGTAATATCAAAAAGAACTGGAGTCCAAGAGGTAATGAGTTACTCTGGCAAAAACAATATAGATGTACGCCGTTTAATGATTGTTGGAGGGGGCCGTATTGGAGAGATGGTTGCCAAAAAATTAGAAAACAGCATAGACTATATAAAATTAATCGAAAGAAGAGGCGAGCGTTGTGATTACCTAAACGATACACTTAACAAAACGCTCGTAATTAAAGGAGATGCCCGTAATACCGATCTTTTAATAGAAGAAGATGTCAACGACTTTGATGCCTTTGTAGCAGTCACCAGTAGCTCCGAAACAAATATTCTCTCATGCGTAATGGCCAAAAAGATGGGAGTAGCTAAAACAATTGCCGAAGTAGAAAACTTAGATTACATTAAACTTGCCGAGGGGATGGGTGTAGATGCCGTAATAAATAAAAAGCTCATTACAGCTAGCCGAATTTTCCGTCTAACCTTCTCAAACAAAGTACAATCAATAAAGTGCCTTAACGGCTCCGATGCAGAAGTTTTAGAATTCATTGTTAATCCCAACAGCACTATAACTCGCGGTAAAATAAGAAACTTAGGTTTCCCAAAAGATGCTATTATTGGAGGAATCATTAGAGGAAACAATAGCTTTATTGCAATAGGTGATTCCGAAATTAAGCCTTACGACAGAGTTGTGGTTTTTGCCCTTCCATCAGCTTTAAAAAAAGTAAGTCGTTTTTTTGCTTAGAAACTATAAGTAAAATTGGCTTATTCCATTCCAATTTATTACATTTGCAGAACTTTTTAAATATAAATTGATATGAAGAGATATGGTTTCGCTGTAAGCGGAAAGACTCGTACAGAGCATGATCTATTGGGAACTAAAGAGGTTCCAGTAGAAGCATTATTTGGTATTCAAACTTTAAGATGTGTAGAGAATTTTGACATCTCTAGAGATTATCTTAGTGAATATCCCGAATTCACAAAAGCACTCGGGATTATTAAAATGGGAGCAGTTCTTGCAAACCATGAACTAGGCCTTATAGATGATAAAATTAAAGATGCTATTGTTGAAGCTTGCCAAGAACTTATGGACGGGAAACACACAGAGCATTTTCCAGTAGATATGGTTCAAGGTGGCGCAGGAACCAGCGTTAATATGAACGCAAATGAGGTAATTGCAAACAGGGCCCTAGAAATTTTAGGAAAAGAGAGAGGTCAATATCAATTCTGCAGCCCTAACGACCACGTTAATATGGCTCAGAGCACTAACGATGCATACCCAAGTGCAATGCATATAGGTCTCTATATGACTCACTTCAAAGTTAGAGAAGCTCTTCAAAAAATAATGGAATCTTTCGCTAAAAAAGAAGAAGAGTTCGCTCATGTAATCAAAATGGGGCGTACTCAGCTTCAAGATGCTGTTCCAATGACCTTAGGTCAAACTTTTGGAGCATATAAATCTGCAATGAAACACGAGTTAAGCCGTCTTGAAAAGGCTGCTAAAGAACTTCTGTTCATTAATATGGGTGCAACTGCTATTGGTACTGGTATCACTTCGGAACCAGGTTATGCCGAGGCATGTATCAAACATATTCGCGAAATATCTGGTTTAGAGGTTAAACTTGCCGAAGATTTAGTAGAGGCTACTCACGATACATCAAGCATAGTATTTTATGCTTCTGCACTTAAGATGATTGCTATTAGATTGTCTAAAATAAGTAACGACCTTCGTATACTCTCTTCGGGCCCAAGAGCAGGTCTTGCAGAGATTAATCTCCCTCCAAAGCAACCAGGATCTTCAATTATGCCAGGTAAAGTTAATCCTGTGATTCCAGAAGTTGTAAATCAAGTTTGCTTTAAAGTTATTGGCAATGATTTGACAGTATCTCTTGCATCAGAAGCTGCTCAGTTGGAGCTCAATGTTATGGAACCAGTTATGTTCCAAAGTACAGTTGAATCGAGCGATTGGCTTATCCGCGCTCTAGATACTCTCCGTCTTGAGTGTATAGACGGCGTAGTTGCAAACGAAAAAAACTGCCGTCAATATGTAGAGCACTCTATAGGTATTGTTACTGCTCTCAAACAATTTATCGGTTACGAAGCAAGTACAGATATTGCCAAAGAAGCACTCAAAACCGGCGCAAGTGTATACCAACTAGTTCTAGATAGAGGTCTACTTACAAAAGAGCAAATAGACACTATCCTAGACCCTAAGCACATGACTAAACCCAGCAAAATAGTATTCTAACCCCACTGAGGTTTAATCACATCAAAAAAAAACTCTCTCAAAGCTTTTAAAAGCTTTGAGAGAGTTTTGGTTTATGGAACTCGGCATAAGGGAGCTTTTTTTGATTAACTTTGCGCTATGGCATCTATATTACAAGCACAAAAATTATCTAAAAGATACGGCACAAAGGTTCTTTTTGAAGAGTTAGACCTTAATATTAATGAGGGAGAGAAGGTTGCACTTATTGCCCCCAACGGAACAGGAAAAAGTTCTTTGTTAAATATTATAGCAGGAAAAGAGGCTCCAGATATGAATGCCAACGGAGAGGCTGGTACTGTTCAAATTTTTTGTAATGACGGTATTGCCTATCTGGAACAGGTGCCAACTTTTGACCTTAACAAAACTGTTTTTGAAGAGGTCTTTAGTGGAGGAGAAGAAGTTGCTGCAGCTGTTGCTCACTACGAAAGGGCTCTAATTTCTCAAAATCAAAAAAAATTAGAAGAGGCAATGCACGAAATGGATAGAGTAGAGGGGTGGCAATACGAGCAAAAGATAAAGCAGGTGCTCTCTGGGTTAAAAATTGAAAACCTAGATCAAAAGATGAAAGAACTTTCTGGAGGGCAAAAAAAGAGAATAGCACTTGCCAAAATGATGATAAACGAGGCTGGATTCATTATAATGGACGAGCCAACCAACCATCTAGATCTAGAAATAATCGAATACTTAGAGGAGTATCTTAAAAGAAGCAGAATCTCTATATTAATGGTAACTCACGATAGGTACTTTTTAGATAGAGTCTGTAATAAAATAGTTGAGTTAGAGAGCGGGCAACTCTACACATATAACGGGAACTACTCCTATTTTTTAGAAAGAAGAGAAGAGCGAGTAGAGAGCTTTAATACCGAAACAGAAAGAGCTAAGAATCTGTTTAAAACAGAGTTAGACTGGATGCGAAGAATGCCACAAGCAAGAGGCACTAAAGCAAAATATAGAATTAATGCCTTTTACGATTTAAAAGAGAGAGCAACTCAAAAAGTCTCTAATGATACTATTAAAATAGATACAGCTAGCGCCAGACTCGGCACCAAAATTATTAATTGTAAAAAAGTCTCTCACAATTACGACAACTTTATTACTATAGATAACTTTACCTATAATTTTAGCAGAGGAGAGAAAATAGGGCTGGTTGGCCCCAATGGAGTTGGAAAAACTACTTTCCTTGAAGTGATAACAGGAGCAATACCATTTACGAAAGGGGAAATTGAACAGGGCGAAACTGTAGTATTCGGGTACTATAGGCAAAAAGGGATGGAGTTTAACCCAAACGACACTGTAATAGATGCTGTGCAAAATATTGCCGAAGTAGTTACAATGAGCGATGGATCTGTTATTAATGTGAGCCAGTTTCTTGCTCGGTTTCTCTTCCCCCACTCTACACACAACACAAAAATTGAAAAGCTTAGTGGAGGCGAAAAAAGACGGCTCTACTTAGTTACTGTATTAATGCAAAACCCAAATTTTCTTATTCTAGACGAACCCACTAACGACTTAGACCTTATGACTCTAAACATCTTAGAAGAGCATCTAAATAGCTTCCCAGGGTGTGTAATAATTGTCTCCCATGATAGATATTTTCTTGACAAAATTGCCCATCACCTTTTTATATTTGAAGGAGAGGGTGTCATTAAAGATTACGTTGGAAAATATTCTGAATACAGAGAGATGGTTAAAGAGGCCGAGAAATTAAGCATCGCAAAAGAGAGATTGAGCGTCGCAAAAGGAGATTCCAGTAGCAGCAAGGAGAAGTTAAGTAACCAAAAGAGATCAACTAGTGGAAAAGAGCAAATAAATAGGAGCAAAACAGAATCCCACACTCAAGAAAAGAGAAAACTAAGCTATAAAGAGAAAAAAGAGCTAGAATCGGTAGAGAAAAAATTAGGTGAGCTCTCAAAAGAGAAGAGCAGCCTAGAGGCCGCTCTTAATTCTGGAACACTCTCTCCAGAAAAATTAACCGAGAACTCCAACAGATTTGCTCTACTAATAGAAGAGGTAGAAACTCTAGAAAATAGATGGTTGGAGCTATCAGAAATAAGCGAGTAAGTTTAAATTAGCGAGTAAGTTTTTTATACTTAAATCTCTTAGGAGTTATATCGCCGAGACGTCTCTTTTTATTCTCTTCGTATTCCGAATAGCTCCCCTCAAAAAAATATGCTTTAGAGTCACCTTCGAAAGCGAGGATATGAGTAGCAATACGGTCTAAAAACCAACGGTCGTGAGAGATAATCACAGCACATCCAGCAAAACTATCAAGCCCCTCTTCTAAAGCTCGTATAGTATTCACATCTACATCATTGGTAGGCTCGTCCAACAACAGCACATTAGCCTCCTCTTTAAGGGTAAGCGCAAGGTGTAATCGATTTCTTTCACCTCCAGAAAGAATTCCACACATTTTTTCTTGATCTGCCCCAGAGAAATTAAACCTAGAGACATACGCCCGAGCGTTTACCTCTTTGTTACCCAATTTTACAAATTCGGAGTTGCTAGAGATAGCTTCATAAACAGTTTTATTTGGATCTATCTGCTTGTGTTGCTGATCTACATATGCTATTTTTACAGTCTCTCCAACAGAAAAAGAGCCCAAATCTGCACTTTCTATCCCCATAATCATACGGAAAAGTGTAGTTTTGCCAGCTCCATTTGGCCCTATAACTCCCACTATTCCTGCAGGAGGCAACTTAAAACTAAGATTTTCAAAAAGTACTTTATCGCCAAAAGCCTTAGTTACTCCATCTGCCTCAATAACCTTATTACCAAGCCTCGGTCCATTTGGAATAAAGATCTCTAATCTCTCTTCTTTTGCTTTTCTATCTTCGTCAGGCTGCTTTTCATATGCACCTAAACGCGCTTTAGATTTAGCTTGACGAGCCTTAGGAGCCATACGCACCCACTCTAGCTCTCTCTCTAAAGTTTTACGACGCTTGCTCTCATGCTTCTCTTCTTGGCCCAAACGAATAGACTTTTGTTCTAGCCAAGAGGTATAGTTCCCTTTCCATGGAATTCCCTCACCTCTATCTAGTTCTAAAATCCAACCAGCAACATTATCTAAGAAATAACGGTCGTGGGTTACAGCAATAACAGTTCCCTTATATTGTTGCAAGTGAGCTTCTAACCATTGAATACTCTCTGTATCTAAATGGTTGGTAGGCTCATCAAGAAGCAATACATCTGGCTCTTGCAACAGAAGACGGCACAGAGCAATCCTACGCCTCTCCCCCCCACTTAAATTCTTCACAATTGCATCGGGCTCTGGGCACTGCAGTGCATCCATAGCCTTCTCTAGCTTGGAGTCTATATCCCAACCATTTTCCTGCTCTATCCTATCTGTAAGCTCCCCTTGTAAATTTATTAGACGGGCCATTTCGGCATCGTCCATTGGTTCTAGGAATTTTGCATTTACCTCTTCGTATTGCTTTAAAAGTGACACCACTTCGTGAGCACCCTCCTGCACAATTTCTAAAACTGTCTTGGTTTCATCTAAATGCGGCTCTTGCTCAAGAAATCCCACACTATACCCCTGCGCCCATGCAATCTCTCCTTGGAAAGCAGTCTCTACCCCCGCTATAATTCTAAGTAAAGTAGATTTACCCGATCCATTAAGACCTATAATACCAATTTTAGCACCATAAAAAAATGAGAGATAAATATCTTTAAGAATTGCTTTATTACTGTTCGGCAGTATCTTACCCACGCCGTTCATCGAGAAAATTATCTTATCGTCTGCCATATAATTTGTTTGATTTTGACAAAGATAATCATATAATAATAATGCAAGCCCTATGCAACTCTATGCATAGTAAATATTAATTTTACGCACGACAAATATTTATCTCAGACACGGTAAATATTAACTCGGCACTCTAAATATTAAGCTAGGCACCATAAATATGAATAAACAAATTAACGTATATTAGCCATTTTTTTGCTTACTCCTAGAGTATTTAGTAGAGTATCAATATACTGGATAGAAATAACAGAATCCCTCAATACAATAGCCCTCTGCACAGAAAATGCAAATTCTTCTTTATTAGCCTCTTTAAGAGGATCGGCAGGAGGAGATTCCATTTTAAGAGGGTTAATAGGGGTTCCATTTTTCCATACTCTAAAATCTAAGTGCGGCCCAGTAGCTACCCCCGTACTTCCAACATACCCAATAACCTCTCCTTGTCTAACTCTTTTACCAACAGTCATCCCCTTTGCATACCTAGATAGATGCAAATAGGCAGTGGTGTATACCGAATTATGTTTTATTTTAATTTGATTTCCTCCGCCTCCAGCGTAATTTCGTTGCACAACCACACCATCTCCAATACTCATTACAGGAGTACCCGTAGGAGCGGCATAATCCACTCCAGTATGAGGCCTCACAATTCTAGTTACAGGATGCCTACGAGCATAAGAAAAACCAGACGAGATTCTAGTAAAATTAAGTGGAGCTTTAAGAAAAGCCTTCTTTAAATTTTCTCCTTTACTGTTCCAGTATTGAGGAATTTCATCTTGAATAAACCTATATGCTTCAAACTGCTCTCCTCCATGAGAAAAATTAGCTGCATAAATGTCTCCTATATCAAGAAATTTATCGCCCACATAGAGCTCTTCATACAAAACTGTAAAAGAATCACCTCTTTGAAGTCCAAAAAAGTCTACAGTCCAAGCATAAATATCAGATAATCTCAATGCCAATAGAGGTTGCATCCCAGCTGCAGAAACACCGTTCCATAAAGAGGTGTTTATAGTAGCTTGCCCTGTCCTAAGCTTAGAAGTAATCTCTCTTTCCGATACACTCACAAAAATCGAATCATAAAGTCCAAATGTAACAAACTGAGTTTTAGTATCTTCATATATAAAATAGGCAAGTTTGGGATCCTCATCTCTAGTGTAAAATACTTTATAATCATTGCCTATCTTAATTTTCTTAAGGTTAAACACCTCTTCACAAGCTTGAGTAAGTTGGTAAGTATCGGAGGCCGATGCTCCCAGACGCATAAGTAGTGTTGCAAAAAAATCACCTTTTTTAATTTGCCCCTCTTGCGAGTCAAATTCGGAGAGAGGAAAACCAAATTCATAAATTTCTTGATCTAAGAGTTGAGTTTCTAAAATTTTACCCTCATTTTCTCTATTGGAAATACATGATATAATGGTAGTTAATGCAAATAAAATAGCTAGTCGCTTCATATCTTTTTTGTTTCTAAAATCGAAGATAGTTAATAAAAAACAAAATGTTGAAAAGTTTGTGTAATAATTTGTAAAAAAGTGTAAGGAAGTGGAAAAGATTTTTTAAGTTTGCGTAAGTCAAAAAGGATAAAAAGGCTAAAATGATAAAGTTCATAGGAGAATATAGTGCAAAGATAGACGATAAAGGAAGAGTAGTCTTCCCTTCGCCGTTAAAATCTATGATACTCTCCCAAGACGACCAACGCTTTGTTATTAAAAAAGACCTTTTTTTCAATTGCCTCGAAATGTATACCTATCAGGAGTGGATAAGAGCATCAGAAGAGGTTAAATCTCGGCTCAATTTTTTTAAAAAAGAGCATGCTCTCTTCTGGAGAGAGTTTATGAGAGATCGAGCTATAGTAGAGCCCGATCAAAAACTCGGAAGAATATCAATTCCAAAAAGACTTCTAGAAGAAATAGGCGTAGATAAAGAGGTGCTGTTTGCCGGAAACGATCATAAAATTGATATCTGGGCAAAGGAGAACTATAAAAGCGAGCAACTCCCCGGCAGCGCCT
>Ga0172377_10005445_pt1 | contig 13085 bp, 14 predicted proteins | sample Pumphouse3metaG_FD_119749 | JGI IMG/M metagenome (GOLD analysis project Ga0172377, IMG submission 119749) | Leachate microbial communities from a municipal landfill in Southern Ontario, Canada - Pumphouse #3 metaG | ecosystem: Engineered > Solid waste > Landfill > Unclassified | place: Canada... | reverse complement strand
TCGATGAGACCGGCGGCATAAAACGTTGACAGGCCGTATAATGTTGCTCTTTGCCGCTTTCATCGAAAGCTGGCCTACTCGGTTGCAGTATAGATGTTAAATTTTCAGATTAATACAGTATAAAAAAATGACCTGAAACAGTATCGTTTTTTCCGGTCTTTCAGGGATTTTCTATAAGCAGTTGCCGGAGCAGGAGCAAAGCCCGTATTTTGGCGCGTTCGCGTATTGATTCGCGGCTGCCGGGGAAAACATAGTTTTCCGTTATGATTTTTCCTTGCAGAAACGCCGCTATATGAACCGTGCCGACCGGTTTTTCCGGCGTGCCGCCATCCGGCCCGGCGATACCGCTGACCGCAATAGCGGCGTCGACTTCAAGGTTTTTTGCTGCGCCCTGTACCATGGCTTCCACGCATTCCCGGCTGACCGCCCCGTAGTTATCGAGAATATTCTGCGGCACTTCCAGGAGTTTATTTTTAACTGCGTTGCTGTAGGAAATTATTGCGCCCTTAAATATCTGTGACGCTCCCGGCAGGTCGGTTATCGCCGCCGCGATCAGCCCGCCGGTGCAGGATTCCGCCAGCCCCAAGGTGTAACCGCTTTTTTGGAGACGCGCGAAAACCTCCGGGACCACGGCCAGTTGATTATCGGCCAGAAGTGCGTCCCCGAAGAGTTTTGCGGCTTCCGCGGCTTTATCTCTGACTAAATCTTTATCTTCACTGCTTAAAAATACTTTTACGCCTTCAATCGAAGCGCAATACGCCAGGGATATCGGCAGATCTTTTACCAACGGTTCGATTTTATCCTGAACTATCAGTTCGGAAATGGAGGCGATCATAAAACCAACGGTGTAAGTCATTTTGACTGCGAGTTTTTTCAGAAGCGGCATCGCTTCGTTCCTGAACATCGGGTTGAGCTCGTGCGGCGGGCCGGGCAGGAGTATGATTTGAACTTTTCCTTTCACCCATAAGCCGGGAGCGGTGCCGATGCGGTTTTTAAGAACCGTTGAGTTTTCCGGGACATCCGCCTGCGTCAGGTAATCTTCGCGCGGTACGGTGGAATAACGTTTCGCCCAGCGCCGCTTCAAATCATCGACTATTGAAAAATCCCTTTCCAATTTCAGGCCGAGGAAATCGCAAACCGCGTTGCGGGTAAGGTCGTCGCGGGTCGGTCCCAGGCCGCCGGTGGTAATTATCAGGTCGGAATCGGCTGCCGCCGCTTCGAGCGCCTGACGCATATCCGCGGCGCTGTCGCCCACGATCAGGGCCCGGAACGGGACGATTCCGATTTCAGCAAGCTGCTGTCCCAGAAACGCCAGATTAGTGTTGACCGTAGTTCCTTTCAGTAACTCGGTGCCTGTACAAATAATACTTACCCGCATACTCAAAACCAATTGAAAATTGAAAATTGAAAATGATTTTTTATTTCTTTTTCGTCCTACGTCCCACGTCCCACGGTTTACTTATAAAAGAAATTTCACCCCGTTGACTTTCGCTAGTCTTTTGCTTAAATCTTCCATTATTTCCCGTGATTCGAAAACGACCGGAAGCCGGTAGGCTTGATATTTTCCGTTAGCTGACTTATCTCTCTTCTCCAGTTCGGCTTTTACCCCGTATTCTTTCAGAAGGTCAATTATAGCGTTGCAGCAGTCAGGGTTGGCGGCATCGACAATAATCCGGTAACTCCATTCCGCGGGGAATTTGATTTCCTGTTTTTCGTCCATTACGGCTATCCTTTTTTTTACCAGGTAAAGCCCATGTTGAAGTGGAACCTGATTTTTTTCGGCAGCCCGTCGACAGTTGACAAAATCGGATAAGCCAGGTCAAGCTGGATAGGAGCTTCCAGGTACGGCACCTTGATACGCAGTCCGTAACCGGCGCCGATATTAAATTTGTTGAAGTTGACCGTGAAGGCATCCTTCCAGGCTCCGCCGGCATCGACAAATATGGCGCCGCGGACGAATTTATAAATAGGATGCGTCATTGTCGCCGTAACCAAAAGCATGCTGCTGCCCCCGGTCGGGTCGTCATTATCATCCGTCGGGGCGACTGAACGGTAGGGGAAACCGCGGATGGTTTCACCACCCCCCAGGAAGTATCTTTCGAAAAGCGGCGCCTGTTCGCTATTATTGAAATTGGGAACCGTGCCTATTTTGGCGCCGGTCTGGAAGATAAGCGCCTTGTCGAGTAATGACCAGTAATGGCTGCCTTTCGCTTCGAGGCGGTAAAAGCTGGTAGTTGATCCGAGCGCCGACGGCGACATGGCTCCAAGAAGATTGACGGCATATCCGCAGGTGGGGTTGGTGGCGCTGTCCCTGGTATCGCGGTTAAGCATCAGGGAAAACTGGCTGACAAGCTGGTTGCCCTCGTTATCCCGCAGTTCCTGTGACTTGTCATCCTCCATATCCCAGACTTTGACATTTTCAAATTTATAGCCGAGCGTCCCGCTGGTGAAATCGTCAAGTATTTTTTTGGTTAGTGCGAGTTTGAAGCCGAGCCGGGTTTCATCCCAGTTCGGGTAGACGACGGTATTCCAATAACCGTTAACCGCCAGGCGCAGCGGGATGTCAAACAGCCACGGTTCGACAAAGTCAAAGTTCAAACTGTTACGCTTTATACCGACAAGTCCCTGTAAACGGATTCTCTGGCCGCCGCCCCTGAAATAGTTTCCGGGATTGGTGATGTCAAAGTTGTTGCTGACGATTTCTCCCATACCGACCAGAGAGTAGTAACTCGAAAGACCGCCGCCCACTTTGAACTGGTAAGCCGGTTTTTCTTCAACTTCGAAAGCGACGTTTTTCTTATTGAAATCATTGGAATTGACTGTGATTGCTTCCACTTTCTTGAAATAGCCCATACCCATCAGGCGTTCTTTACTGGCCTTGATGCGGTTTTTATCGAGCGGATCGCCGGGCTGGATCACCAGTTCGCGGCGGATGACTTTGTCTTTAGTTATGGTGTTGCCGCTGATCACGACCCGGTTGATCGTATATTTGCGTCCTTCATTGATCACAAGCTGCAAATCGACGATATGGGTATTGAAGTCAGCCAGGCGTATTTCCCGGCAGGAGATATTGGCGTATCCCAGCGATTCGTAGGCATTCTGGATCATATCTATTGTCGCCTGGACGAGCTCATCGTTATAGGTCATGCCCTTTCTGATTCGCAGGAGAGGGGTAAGCTCGGCGGTCTTGAAAACCTTGTTGCCGAGGATGGTCACTTTCCCTATTTTATAGGGTTTACCCTCGTAAATGTCAAAATTCACATCGACATATTCAGGATTTCCCTTTTCAGGCGTAATTTTAATATCTTTGACTTTAAAATCGAGGTAGCCCTTATTCCAGAAAAGCTTACGCAAACGGGCCTTGTCCTTTTCCATTTCCTCCCGCTCAAGCAGGCCGATCTCAAAGAAACGGCTCAAATAGGAATGGCGATTGGCGATCGCGGTTTTCAATGTCCAGCTTGAAAAGACGGTCACTCCGGTAAAGGTGACGTCATTAACTTTAAGACGGAGATTTTCCTTGATGCTGAAAATGACATTAATTTTATCTTTACCGACGTTTTCAAGCGTCGGGGCGACTTGCGCGTCATTATAACCCTTGTTGCGGTAGAAAGCGCGCAGCTGGTTGGCGCTTATCCGCAATTTATTGTCGTTAAGCGGCATGCCGACGTCGAGTTCTACGCTTGACTTAAGGTCTTTGGTGGGAAATTTATGGTTGCCCTTGAAAATTATTTGATCGACTCGCGGCTTGACCTTTATTTTTACGATTATTTCAACCTGGTCGCCGGGAAGGTCTTTCACTTCTGAAACCACATCGTTAAAGAAGCCCAGTTCGTAAAGGCGTTTAATATCTTCGTTCAGGGTGTTTTTATCGTATTTTTTGCCGCTTTTCTGCTGCATATTATACAAAAGCATTTTTTCAGGGAAAGTATAACCTCCCTGCTGCTCGAACCTTATGCTTTTTGTAACAGCCGCGTCCAGTACGCTGCAGCATATGCTCAGAAGTACTGTCCACAAAATCAATAATTTCTTCACTAATACGATTCCCTTGAATTAGGCGTCACTGACCGGACGATCGTCGGCTGTGTATTTGACATTGACAAATTCCATTCGCGACGGGAAAAACTTCATTTTTACAATTCCGGTCTGTCCGTTACGGTTTTTTTCCAATATAAGTTCAGCATCCACTCCCGCCTGGTCCTGTTCCAGGGTTATGGATTTCGCCTCGTCCCGGTCCCGGTGCAGGAAACTGACGATATCGGCGTCCTGTTCTATGGAACCTGATTCCCTGAGGTGGCTCAACCTGGGTCTGGCTGACGCCCCGGCGGTCTTTTCGACCTCGCGGTTGAGCTGGGCCAGCACCAGTATTGGTATATTCAATTCTTTTGCCAGTTTTTTTATTCCTGACGAAATTTCCGCCACTTCCTGCTGGCGGCTTTCAGATCGACCGTCCGCTTTCATCAACTGCAAGTAGTCGATCGCGATAAATTCGATATCGTACATCATTTTTAAGCGGCGGGCTTTCGCCCTTAATTCGGCTATGGTCAGGCCGCCGGTCGGGTCAATAAATATTTTTGCTTTCTGCAGGACATTGACGGCCTGAGTAAGTTTCGACATTTCGTTATTTTTGAAAGAACCGTCGAAAAATCTGTTTTCCGGAATCCTGGCCTCGGTGCAGATCAGACGGCGCGCAATCTGTTCCGAAGTCATTTCCAGACTGAAAAACGCCACCGAGCGCGGTTTGCCGGTTTGAACCGCAATATTGCGGATCAGGTTCAGGGCCAGCGAAGTTTTGCCGATAGACGGCCGGGCTCCGAGCACGAACATTTCCCCCGGCTTCATTCCCCCGATCATTTTGTCAAGGTCAGGCAGCCCGGTGGGGATCCCGATTTCTATTTTACCGTCGATCAGCGCCTGAATGTTCTTGAACGTTTCCCCCAATGTTTCCTTGAGGGTTACAATGTCTGACCGACTGGTTACGTTGCGAACCTCGAAAAGATCGGTTTCGATCTGGTCAATAAGCTCTTTGGCGCCGATGGAGTCGTCATAACATTTCAGCAACGCTTCGCTGCAAACGTTGATCATGTTGCGCAGGGTAAAAAATTCCCGGACAATGTCGCACCAGCTCTCCAGATTGGCGGTTGTGGCGATGGAATTATAAAGCTCGGCGAGAAATATCTCGCCGCCGATATCTTCCAGCGTACCGTTCTTCGTCAACTGGTGTGCGACGGAAATAAGGTCAACACCGAGGTCAGACTGGTTGTAAAGCGCGTCGATCGCTTTATAAACCTCCCGGTGGATATGGGAATAAAAAGCGTCCGCCGTGCCGAGCTGCTCCGTTACCATATCGACGCATGGCCGGGGTTCGCGCAGCATGGCGGCCAGAACCGCCCTTTCAGCCTCAAGGCTGTGGGGCTGAGGGCGCTCATTTATAACAGCGCCGGACGCTTCCTGATTATTCCGGATATTGACCATATTTTATAAATTACGCCTGAGCCCGGTTGACTTGCACTTTCAATGTTGCCCGGATATCGCCTTTCAGGGCGATTTCAACTTCAAAGGAACCAAGCGTCTTGATCGCTTCATCAAGCTTCACCTGCTGTGTGGATACATCCAGATCTTTTTCGGCAAGCTCCTCGATGATGTTGCGGGCGCTGACTGAACCGAACAACTGTCCGTCTTCAGAAGCCTGCATAGCGAAAGTCAACTCGATTTCATTGATTTTGGCAGCCAGCGCTTCATTATCGGATAATTCCTGGGCGCGGCGTTTTTCGTTCTGTTCCTTGCGGGCCGCCAGCATTTTAGCGGTTCCCGGAGTTAATTTGGTAACTTTTCCCTGGGGAATAAGATAATTTCTGGCGTATCCGGCGGAAACGGTAACTTCGTCGCCGGCGAGGCCTAAATCAACTACGTCCTCAAGTAAAACATATTTTTGATTTGCCATTATTGATACTCTCCTTTATAAAACCAAACTGACGATTCTGGCGCGTTTGATTGCCGTACTGAGCATTTTCTGGTGGTCCAGACAGGTGCCGGTAATGCGGCGGGGCAGGATTTTGCCTTTTTCAGTCTGGAACTTGCGGAGCGTATCCACATCCAGAAAATCAATGTACTTGATCTGGGATTCGCAAAAACGGCAAATCTTCGGTTTGCTCGCTCTTTTTTTTCTGCGTGTTTTTCTTCTTTGCATCTTTTTACTTTCCTGTTTTGTTGATGGTAAATAAATTTATCTGATTTTTTTAAAACGGGATATCATCTTCGGCATCGTTACCGACTTCGAATGCGTCATTCGGCATTGAAGGGAAACCACTGTCGTCATTCCGGTTGGGCGCCGCGCCGCCGTCAGGCTGGTAAGCGTTGCTGGTCCGGTTTTGAGGAGGCTGACCGACATTTTGCTGCGGCGCCTGGTAAGCGCCGTCATTACGGCGGGGAGCTCCGACGAACTGAACGCGTTCCGCGACAACCCGCAGTATGGAACGTTTTTTTCCAGTTTCGCGATCATCCCACTGATCCAGTTGCAAACGCCCTTCGATCATGGCGGTTGAACCTTTTTCGAGATAACGTTGACATGATTCTCCCTGCTTGCCCCAAACTACTATGTTGACGAAGCAGGTTTCCTCTTTCTCCTGATTATTCGACATATATTTGCGATTTACGGCCAGTCCGAATTCGCATACCGCCATGCCGCCCGGAGTATATCTCAATTCCGGCGCTCTGGTCAAGTTTCCGAGTAAAAATACTTTGTTTAACGATGCCATACCAGATTCTCCCTTGGCTGTTGTCTAAAACCAGACCTTGTTATTTGTCTATTCTTCGGATTCTTCGGCCTGATCAGGCAGCGCCAATGCTCCGCTTTCGCCTTCCGGACGGTCAAAGTTGATGATCATATTGCGCAGGACGCGCTCATCAAGGCGGAAATGTTCCTGCAGTTCCTTGATTTTGTCCGGTTCAGCGGTAAACACATAATTCCAGTATATGCCGCCTTTGCGTTTTTTGATTTCATAAGCGAACTGGCGGCGGCCCAGAGAAGCCGATTGTACCATTTCTCCGCCCCATTTTTGGATCAGAGCCGCGATTTCACCGCTGATGGCGGCGCCTTCATCGTCGACTTTTCTAATATCCAGGATGAATATTGCTTCGTACTTTTTCAAGGTTTTTTCCTCCATTTAACATGGTTCCGGTTTTTTTACCGGATTTGTTGTTTTTTCCGGCTCGCGGCTGATGCTGTTAAAAGTGTTCATAGCATGACCGACTCCGCGAGTCAAACTCAAAGTTAAAGCGTCTACGCTCATTTTCAGTATTTCGTCAAATACCGGCTTTTCATCGTCTCCGAATTCGGCCAGCACATGATCGATACTTTCGGCGGCGGGTCGCCCGATGCCGATCCGCAGCCTTGGGAAACTGGAAGTTCCGAGATACTCGATAAGCGATTCAACACCGCGGTGTCCGGCGCTACTGCCGCTTTTCCGTATCCTGATCTTTCCGAGGGGCAGGTCCATATCGTCGTACGCTACGATAATCTCCGAAGGGGCAATTCCTTTGGCTCCAGCTAAAGCCGCTACTGCTTTCCCGCTCAAATTCATAAAAGTCTGCGGATGCTGGACCAGTAAATTACGTCCTTTAAAACGCCCTTCCCAATAGACGCTGTTGTACTTTTCCTTTTTGTTAAAACCGGATGGTAAAGATTTCATGAACGCCGCGGTAACTTGAAATCCGACATTATGCCGGGTTCCTTCGTATTCGCGTCCGGGATTTCCCAAACCGACAATCAAGCTTATCTGACTGGTTGACATCCCGTTCATAGTCAATCTTTGCCCCGGATTGATTATTCTTCAGTTTCAGCTTCGGCTTTTTCGCCTTCTTCGGCTTCTTCGCCTGCTTCAGCTTCTTCGCCTTCAGCAGCGGCGGCTTCGGCTTCCGATATCGGTTTGGCGATATGGAAAACAACCAGTTCCGGGTCTGAAACCAGTTCGACGTTTTCCGGCATTACGATTTCACTTATATGCAGTGATTCGCCTATTTCCAGGGCGGTAATGTCGACATCGAAATGTTCCGGCAAGTCGCCGGGCAGGCAGCTTACTTCGATTTCATGGATTGACTGTTCCATAATACCGCCCTTGGCTACGCCGGCAACGTCGCCGTGAGCCGGTCTGACCGGTATTGACGCGGTGATTTTTTCGTCCATTTTCACTTCCTGGAAATCAATGTGCGTGACCTGTGATTTCAGGAAATTTTCCTGGACTTCCTTTACTACCGCCGCGGTTTTCTTCCGCCCCTGGCGCAGGGTCAGGAGGTTGAAGTCGTGTTTTGAGAGCGCTTCCCACTCTCCGGCGTCGACCAGCAAGGGTTTGGTGTCAGCGCCGCGGCTGTAGATAACAGCCGGAATCTTTCCGGTCTTTCTGAGCCGCCGCACAGCCGCTGTACCCATTTCACTGCGTGGTTCGACTGCGAGTTCATAGTTTGTTTTAGTCATACAATTCCTTTCCTTTTTGTTATTGACAAAGCACAAATGCTTTTTCAGTTATCAGTTATCAGTTATCAGTAACCGATTGCCGGTCTGGGCACCGGCGCTCCCGGCCCTTAGATGTTAAATGCTTTATTTTTTCATCCTGAAAAGGGAGGAAATCGATCTTCCCTGATGAATGCGCCTGATAGCTTCGCCGAGAAGCGGCGCGATACTCAATACTTTGATCTTGCCGTCGAGGGCGTCGACATTCGGTACGCCGTTGGTGGTGATAAGCTGTTCGATACTGGTGTCGGATAATAATTGTTTCTTGCCCTTTTCATTCAGCAGGCAATGTGAAACCACGACATAAATTTTGGCCGCCCCGGCTTTTTTCAGGATATTCGCAGCCGCGCAAATAGTTCCGGCAGTGGACGTGAGGTCGTCGGTGATAATACAAATCTTATCTTTGACTTCACCCACCAGGTGGGAGGAGGCTACGGTGTCGGCGTTGATGCGGCGTTTTGCGACAACTGCCAGCCCGGCGTCCAGCATTCCGCAGTAGGCGTTGGCCATTTTTACGCTGCCGGAGTCGGGAGAAACTACTACCGCGTCATTCCCGACCAGTTCTTTCAGGTACGGGACGATAACCGGACGAGCGTAGAGATGATCGACGGGAATATCAAAAAATCCCTGGATTTGCTGGGAATGCAAATCCATGGTAATGATCCGGTTCGCGCCGGCCGCCACCAGGAGGTTTGCGACCAGTTTAGCGGTGATCGGGACTCGCGGCCGGTCTTTGCGGTCCTGGCGGGCGTAACCGTAATACGGCAGGACGGCGGTGATGCGGCCGGCGGACGCGCGTTTGGCGGCGTCCATCATTATCAGCAGTTCCATCAAATTTTCATTTGTCGGCGAACAGGTCGGCTGAATGATAAAAACATCAGCGCGGCGGATGTTTTCTTCGAATTGAACGAAGATTTCACCATCTGGAAAACGCGTAAGATTCACCTTGCCCAATGGCATTTCAAGGTAGTCAGCAATAGCTTTCGAAAGCTTCGGATGAGCGCTGCCTGAATAAACACGAATATCCTTCGGCATAATCATATTATCCTCTATTTAAATTACGTTTTTACAGATAAAACCCTGAAACGCCAGAGGAAAACGGGAGGCAGCAAAGCAGGACGGCGCGCGGGCGCGCTGTCATACAAAACCTTCCGGGTTCGCTCTGGACAAGAGCTAAATCCAATTATTGGATTAAGGTTTCAAAAATATAATTAACAGGACAAAATTTAACGCATATTTACGGGATTACAAACGAAATCGAACATTATTCAGAGAAAAAACCGAAAAAATAGTCGGCTATATTAATTGATATAATACCCGGCTATCCGCCATTTTCCGTCTTTATCCAGCATGGCGGTAACGGTTTCAATGGCCGCCGGCTTGTTATCGAATGAAGATTTAAACTCCATTACAATATATTTCCCTTCCGGAGCATTGGGCAGGGCGCGGTGATGAGTTTTGCTTGAAAATTCACGGGAAACCTTCTTGCCGAGCTTTTCCCTGGCTTTCCCGAAAACATATTCACATCGTTTGCGGGGAATGCTTTCTTTGAAGAAAGCCGCAGCAGTATCCCAGCTTTTGCCGTATTTTCCGTCGTCCACCAGTTTCAGCCAGTTTTCAGCGGCCTCGACCGCCGCTTTAAAATCCGCGTTGGATGCGGTTTGAAAAACCAGCAGGTAGGGAACCGCCGGATTTTTTTTCGTATCCTGGAAATTCCTGGAATTTTGTGAATTTATCCAGATGATATAAGTTTTGCCGGGTTGCAGTTTTACCGGGAGGACACAGGTGCGCTTGTCTTTCCGGTAGCGGATATTCTTTGAGTCCGTTTCCGGAAAAGTTTCCGGGGACTGACAGCACCATGACCACATTTTATCGGTCAGCATGTCTTTGCTGAAAGTTACGGAAATTTCCTTAAGGCCGGGGTCAACATTCGCATCTCCTGCCTGCGGTACGGTTTTTACGACTGACGGCGGCATGTCTGCAACGGTCGATTTTGATTTGTCCTGAGCCTGAACAGCGGTTACGGCAAGTATTATCGCCAGTATTGTATATTTCATTTTACGCCTCCTGTTTTCGAGTTACAATAGCGGGTCAAATATGATTTGCAATTATTTTTCAATACGGCAGCCCAAAAAAAAGCGGAGGCCGAAACCTCCGCTTGAATATTTCAGGAAATCCTGTTTCAGCAACCGTATTTGGCACAGTCGCCGAGCATTTCTTCAATGCGGAGCAACTGGTTGTATTTGCAGATACGGTCGGTTCTGGACATGGAACCGGTTTTGATCTGTCCGGCGTTGGTCGCTACTGCGATATCGGCGATCGTCGTATCTTCGGTTTCGCCTGAACGGTGTGAAACCACCGCGGTATAACCGGCTTTGTGAGCCATTTCGATAGCGTCGAGAGTTTCGGTCAGCGTACCGATCTGGTTTACTTTGATCAGGATGGAGTTGGCGGCGCCCATGTCGATACCTTTTTTCAGGTATTCAACGTTGGTTACGAACAAGTCGTCGCCGACCAGCTGGCATTTGCCGCCGATCTTGTCGGTGAGCAGCTTCCAGCCGTCCCAATCGTTTTCGGCCATGCCGTCTTCGATTGAATCGATCGGGTATTTGCCGATGAGTTCAGCGAGGTAGTCGGCCTGGGCCGCGGCATCGCGTTTCGCGCCGTTTTCGCCTTCGAATTTTGCATAGTTGTAAACGCCGTCCTTATAAAATTCGGAGGAAGCGCAGTCAAGTGCGATCATTACGTCTTTACCCGGTTTGTAGCCAGCTTTTTCGATAGCGGCGATAATGCTGTCGAGAGCTTCTTCTGTACCGCCGGAGAAATTGGGAGCGAAACCGCCTTCGTCGCCGACCGCGGTGCTCAAACCTTTAGCTTTGATAATGCTTTTCAGGCTGTGGAATACTTCCGCGCCCATGCGGAGGCCTTCTTTGAAACAGCAGGCGCCGACCGGACGGATCATGAATTCCTGGAAAGCGATCGGGGCGTCGGAGTGCGAACCGCCGTTAATGATGTTCATCATCGGAACCGGAAGAGTTTTACCGTTGACGCCGCCGATGTAACGGAAAAGCGGCAGTTCAAGGTAGCTGGCGGCGGCATGCGCGCAAGCGAGGGAAACGCCGAGAATGGCGTTGGCGCCGAGATTGCTTTTGGTCGGGGTGCCGTCGAGGTCGATCATGGCCTGGTCGATGCCGACCTGGTCGAGGACATTCATGCCTTCGAGTTCGGGGAAGATTTTTTCGTTGACGTTTTCAACGGCCTTGAGGACGCCTTTGCCGCCGTAGCGTTTCGGGTCGCCGTCACGGAGTTCGAGAGCTTCGTTTTCACCGGTTGAAGCGCCGGACGGAACCGCCGCCGAACCGATAATGCCGCTGTCGAGTTCTACTTCCACTTCGATAGTCGGGTTGCCGCGTGAGTCGATGATTTCACGGGCATGGATATCATAAATAATTGACATCGTTATTTTCCTTTTTTATTTTATGGGTTAATGTCCGAATTTTTTATGGAAAACAGTAATATATTCGGAAATTATTATAATTCAATCGAATATTCTTTCTTTATTTAAAACCTAACAGTTCGACTTCAAAAGTCAGCATTGCGCCGGGCGTGATCAGGCTGCCCGCGCCGCGTTCGCCGTAGGCAAGTTCAGAGGGAATAAACAATTTATATTTACTGCCGACATTCATCAATTGCAGGGCTTCGGTCCAGCCTTTGATCACCTGTCCCACGCCGAATTCAATCGGTTCGCCGCGCTGGATGGAACTGTCGAAAACCGTACCGTCAAGCAGTTTGCCTTCGTAGTGAACTTTTACCGTATTTGTGAGAGTAGGGGAGGGGCCTTCGCCTTCTTTGAGAACTTTGTACTGCAAACCGCTGGCGGTGCTTACGACGCCTTCGGCATCTTTATTTTTTCCCAGGAATTCCTTTTGCTCGGCGGCGTTTTCTTTGGCTTTTTCCGAAACGGCGGCCTTTTGTTCAGCCTGCATTTTAGCCTGAAAAGCCTGCATTATCGCGGCGTATTCTTCCTGTTCCAGGACCGGCTTGTTTCCTGAAAGCATATCTCCAAGTCCCTGTTGTACGGCTTCGACATCCAGTTCGACCGGGATTTGTTTGAGGGACATTGCGACGTTAATGCCGAGTGCATAACTTGTTTTTTCCTGTTCGGTTGTAATAGCTTTAGCCATCATATCTCCTTGTTGGGGATTAAAAGTGCAATTTTAGAAAGTACAGCAATAATGGTTCAAATCAACCGCTAACGGAAAATTTTCCGGTTAAAGGCTGATGTGCCATGAGCCTTTTTCGACTTTGTAAGCCGAAAAGGAAAGCGCCCTCCCGGAAAAACATTTTAGCCATGATTACAGATTTTTGAGAAGAGGCCTTTCTATTTTTCACGATTTTGCAAACCAAAACCGTGAAAATGGGTAAAAATATCATGATTTTAACTATTTTATATATGTATACTGTATTAATCTGAAAATTTAACATCTATACTGCAACCGAGTAGGCCGGCTTTCGATGAAAGCGGCAAAGAGCAACATTATACGGCCTGTCAACGTTTTATGCCGCCGGTCTCATCGAG
>Ga0172377_10005444_pt1 | contig 13087 bp, 11 predicted proteins | sample Pumphouse3metaG_FD_119749 | JGI IMG/M metagenome (GOLD analysis project Ga0172377, IMG submission 119749) | Leachate microbial communities from a municipal landfill in Southern Ontario, Canada - Pumphouse #3 metaG | ecosystem: Engineered > Solid waste > Landfill > Unclassified | place: Canada... | reverse complement strand
GGCGTGCTTTGCACTCTGCGACCGGAGTATCGCCCCGGGGGTTGATGCTCCTTGCTTTGGCAGGGACGCCTCCGGCTCTGCGGCCTAAGTATCATAAAAAAGGGGCGTCTGTCAAAGCAGTACGCCCCCTGGTCTCATTCTCCCCTTGTATCCGGCAAGAACGGATTAATCTGAAGAGCCTTGGAGGGTGAAGGTTATCTCCCCGTTCTCTTCTGCATCCACCCTTATCCGGTCGCCATCGTGGAATTGGCCTTCAAGGATTTTTATGGCAAGAGGGTCTTGAATCCGCTTCTGGATTGTCCGCTTGAGCGGGCGGGCGCCGTAGGATGGGTCGAAGCCTTCAAGCGCAAGCTCCTCCTTGGCCTTATCCGTTACATCCAGCTCTATCCCCCGCCTGGCAAGGCGCGTTAGCAGGTGATTAAGCTGAATGCCCACTATCTTCTTTATCTGCGCCGCTCCAAGGGAGTTAAAGATGATTATATCATCTACGCGGTTCAAGAACTCTGGGCGGAAGTGCTCTCTTAAGGCATCCGTCACGCGGGAACGCATCTCAGAATCGTTAAGGCCGCCAAGCTCTTGTATCCACTGGCTCCCTATGTTGCTGGTCATTATAATCACGGCATTCTTAAAGTCTACCGTTCTGCCCTGGCCGTCCGTCATGCGCCCGTCGTCCAGAATCTGCAGAAGCACGTTAAAGACATCTCCGTGCGCCTTCTCTATTTCATCAAAGAGCACCACGCTGTACGGGCGGCGCCTTACGGCCTCCGTTAACTGGCCGCCCTCCTCAAACCCCACGTATCCAGGAGGTGCGCCTATCATCCTTGCTACGGAGTGCTTCTCCATGTATTCAGACATATCCAGGCGGATCATTGCCCGCTCGTCGTCAAAGAGAAACTCTGCCAGCGCCCGCGCAAGTTCTGTCTTTCCCACGCCGGTGGGGCCAAGGAAGATGAAGCTGCCTATGGGCCTGTCCGGGTCTTGAAGCCCGGCGCGCGCACGCCGCACGGCGTTTGAGACCGCCCGCACGGCATCATCCTGGCCAACTACGCGTTCCTTTAAGCGGTCTTCCATGCGCACAAGCTTCTGCATATCGCCTTCCAGCATCTTGGAGACGGGTATGCCCGTCCACTTGCTCACCACCTGGGCAATATCCTCTTCATCTACTTCTTCTTTCAGCATCTTCTGGTCTTTTTGAAGCTCCAGAAGCTTTGCGCTCTCTGCCTGCAGCTCTTTCTCAAGGCCGGGCAGCACGCCGTACCTAAGCTCTGCCGATTTCTGCAGATCTGCCTTCCGCTCGGCGGCCTGCTCCAAGAGGCGGGTCTGCTCTATTTTCTCTTTTATCTGGCGTATGCGGGCCACGGCGTTCTTCTCGTTCTGCCAGTGGGACTTCATGCGGGCGCTCTCTTCCTTAAGCCCTGCAAGTTCATGCTCTATCTTTTCTTTGCGCTCAAGGGCAGATTTATCCGTCTCTTTTTTTAGAGCCTCCCGCTCTATTTCAAGCTGCCTTATGCGGCGCTCTATCTCGTCTATCTCCGTGGGCATGCTGTCTATCTCTATCCTGAGCTTGGAAGCGGATTCATCTATAAGGTCTATTGCTTTGTCCGGCAGAAACCGGTCTGCAATGTATCTGTTAGAGAGCACCGCGGCCGAGACTATGGCAGAATCGTTAATCTTTACGCCGTGGTGTACCTCGTACTTCTCTTTTAAGCCGCGGAGAATGGCTATGGTATCGTCTACGCCGGGTTCCCCCACAAGCACCGTCTGGAACCTTCGCTCAAGGGCGGCGTCCTTTTCTATATACTTGCGATATTCATCCAGGGTGGTTGCGCCCACGCACTTAAGCTCCCCCCTGGCAAGCATGGGTTTAAGCATGTTTGACGCATCCACCGCGCCCTCTGCCGCGCCTGCGCCCACTACGGTGTGCAGCTCGTCTATAAAGAGGATTACCTCTCCCTCTGCTTCCGATACCTCGCGGAGCACGGCCTTCATTCTGTCTTCAAACTCCCCCCTAAACTTGGCGCCCGCAAGCATTGCCCCAAGGTCTAGAGAGATTATGCGTTTGTCCTTAAGGCTCTCCGGGACGTCGCCGGAGATTATCCGCTGCGCCAGGCCCTCTACAATGGCTGTCTTTCCCACGCCCGGCTCCCCTATGAGCACCGGGTTGTTCTTGGTCCTTCGGGAGAGCACCTGCACCACGCGGCGTATCTCTTCGTCCCGGCCTATAACCGGGTCAAGTTTACCTTTGCGGGCCATATCTGTAAGGTTGCGGCCATAACGTTCAAGGGCCTGATACTTCTCTTCCGGGTTCTGGTCTGTAACCCTGGCCCCGCCGCGCACTTCTACCAGCGCCTGCAGAATTTTATCTTTTGAGGCGCCGCTCTCCCGGAGGATTTTTCCCGCCCCGCCGGAAGATTCAGAGAGCGCAAGGAGCAGGTGTTCTGTGCTCACGTACTCATCCTTCATGCGCTCGGCCTCTTTTAAGGCTGAATCCAGCACGGCTTTAAGTTCATGAGATATATACTGCTGGCCGCCTGCGCCGGAGACCTTGGGCAGCTTATCTGTTGCCGCCTCTGCCTGCGACCCAACGGCGGACGGGTTTACGCCAATCTTCTGCAAAACAGGCGAAACCACGCCCTCATCCTGCCGGATAAGCGCAAGGAGCAGGTGTTCTACGCCTATCTCCTGATGGCCCTTTTCTTCTGCAATGCGCTGTGCCTCTACAGTGGCTTCCTGTGCCTTTATTGTAAATTTATCCAGTCTCATGGCATACACTCCCTGTACCGCTCCAAACACCGGAACGGACGATGGCATGATAGTATCATCATCATAATACTTGATAATACCATTGTCAAGTAGTTTTGTTGGATTATTCTGAAATTTCCTGGGTATAAGAAAGATTACAGGGTATTGCACCCCATACATCAGCTGTATTAAGCTTTGTAGAGATAGGGCACCAAAAAACGCTTTCTTGACCGGGGAGACGGGTATCTGTTACCATTTGCCCGTTGCTTTAAGAAAGATTTAGGAGAAGCTATGGAAGAACTATCAGGGCCGCCCTTTGCATCCGCCCGCGAGGAGGGGGATTCTCCCCTTCTACCCAAGGCTGATATAGAGAAGCTGCTCTCCGTCGCCCTTGAGCGCGGAGGGGAGTTTGCAGAGATTTTTATTCAAAGATCAAAGAGCGCCAGCATACCGCTTGAAGAGCAGAAGATCCGCTCGGCGGCCATGCGCATAAGCATGGGAGTTGGGGTTCGCGTTATTTGCGGGGAAAAGACGGGTTACGCATATTCAGACAATCTTGGCATGGAGAGCCTTACAGAGGCCGCCCGCGTAGCGGCGCACATAGCCCATAGTACCAGTGTGGAACGTCCCGTCAGGGTTAATGCCCGTCTTGCCCCGGACTACTATGCCGTAGAGGTAAACCCGGAAGAGGTCTCCGCAAAAGATAAATCAAGAATTCTCACCCAGGCAAACGATGCCGCCTTTGCCTATGACCCCCGAATAAAGGAAGTTGATGTCTACTATGCAGATGCCACTGATGAGACTATAATAGCCAACTCTGAGGGCCTGTGGGTTGCAGATAAGGAGACCATTTTAAGGATGATGGTACGCTGCCTGGCCGTGGAAGGAGCTATCTCCAGAAGCGGGAGCTACGGGGGCGGCGGAAGAATAGGGATAGAATACTTCAACAAAGTCTCGCCGGAGGAGATTGCAAGGGAGGCTGCCCGCATGGCGGTGGTTCAGCTTAAGGCCGTACCCGCGCCCGCCGGAACCATGCCCGTGGTGATACACAATGCCTGGGGCGGCGTGCTCTTTCATGAGGCTGTGGGGCACGGGCTTGAGGCGGATTTCATCCGAAAGGCGCAGTCCGTCTATGCCGGCAGAATAGGCCAGAAGGTTGCATCCGAGCTATGCACCATTGTAGATGATGCCACCATCCCAAACGCCCGCGGCTCTTATAATATAGATGATGAAGGCACTCCCGGAGAGCGCAAAGTACTCATAGAAAAAGGCGTGCTTAAGGGATACATGACGGATAAGCTGAACGCGCGGCTTATGAACCTGCCCCTCTCCGGCAACGGGCGCAGAGAGAGCTACCATGATGTGCCCATCCCCCGCATGAGCTGCTTCTTTATGGAGGCCGGAGAGAGCAGCCCGGAAGAGATTATCCGTTCCGTAGACCGGGGAGTATACGCCAAAAACTTCAGCGGCGGCCAGGTAGATATTGCAAGCGGCAATTTTGTTTTTACCATAACGGAAGGCTACATGATAGAGGGTGGAAAACTGGGCGCACCCATTCGCGGAGCCTCCCTTGTGGGGAACGGGCCGGACGTGCTTACAAAGATAACCATGGTGGGCAGCGATCTTAAGCTTGACCCGGGCATAGGGAGCTGCGGCAAGGGCGGGCAATCTGTGCCCACAACCGTTGGAATGCCCACCGTAAAAGTATCAGAGATGACTGTGGGCGGCACGGCGACGGAATAGTGTTCTGAAAGGATTAAATATGGATTACCTGGATTTTGCGCAAGAGACTGTTTCATCTGCAATGCGGGCGGGCGCCCATGAGGCAGAGGTCTTTATGCAGACGGGCAGCGAGTTCAGCGTTGATATTCGCATGGGGGATATAGAGACTCTCACCCAGGCATCTTACAAGGGCCTTGGGCTCAGAGTATTTGTAGGTAACCGGGTAGCGTTTGCATCTACCACAGATTTCCACCCGGACGTAGTGGAAGAGATGGCAAGTGATACCGTAGAGCTTGCGCAGGTAGCAAGTGAAGATGCGGCAAACGGGCTCCCCGCCGTGGGGCCGGGGCCGCTTCCGCACATTGACCTTGTAGACCCAAACATACAGCACCTGCCCGCAGAAGACAAGATAGACATGGCTCGCGATGCAGAACGCGCCGCCTTTGATTTTGATACACGCATTACAAACAGCCACGGCGCAGGGTTTGGCAGCCACACCTCCGCCAGAATAATTGCAAACTCAAACGGCATACTCTACTCCAACGCCACTACGGAATGCGGAATATCCTGCACGCCCATTGCAGAGCAGGGGCCGGAAAAGCAGGTGGGCAGCTACTGGACGGCAAAACGCTTTCTAAAAGACCTGGAATCCCCAATGTTTGTAGGGGAGGAAGCAGCCCTGCGCGCAGTTAGAAAACTTGGCGCCCGGAAGGTTCAAACGCAGAAGGTGCCGGTAATCTTTGATTGGAACGTGGGGAGCATGCTCTGGGGCTCCGTCTTTAGCGCGCTGGAAGGTGAGGCCGTGCACAGGGGCATGTCCTTCCTTAAAGATATGATTGGAAAGAAGATTGCAAGTGATCTTGTAACCCTTACGGACGATCCGCTCCGGCCGTGGGGCCTTGGTTCTATGCCGTTTGATGGGGAGGGCGTACTTACAAAACGGAAGACTGTGGTAGATAAGGGCGTGCTGAACCTATACTTCTACGACGCCAGAACCGCCAGAAAATACGGGCAGGAACCCACCGGCAACGCGCGCAGAAGTTACGGCAGCATCCCCTCCGTAGGCCCGGCAAACTTCTACCTTGAGCCCTCCGCAATAAGCGTGGACAACCTTGTGGGCGAGGTTTCAGAGGGGTTCTACGTTATGGATACAATGGGGCGCGGAATAAACATTGTCACCGGCGACTTCTCTGTGGGAGCCTCCGGTATGTGGATAAGCGGCGGGGAGTTTGCCTTCCCGGTGCAGGAAGTAACCATTGCCGGAAACATGCTTGATATGCTGCACAATATAGACGCAGTGGCAAATGATATAAAGTTTATCTCCTCCGTTGTTACGCCCACCTTCAGAATTTCAGAGATGACAGTAAGCGGCAGATAGAAAATTCCTTGCATCCGCCTGTGAAGGGGGCCCACCCGGGAGTCTCCGCCTGCTGATGGAGCCGGGGATAAAACTAATAGGTGATAAGGCTCTTTACATTGTAGTCCGCTAACTTCTCCCTGCCGGAGAGGAAGGCCAGCTCTATAAGGAAGAGCATGCCCACCACCTCCCCGCCAAGAGATTTTACAAGCTTTGCAGAGGCCGCCGCCGTGCCGCCGGTAGCCAGCAGGTCATCCACTATAAGCACGCGCTGCCCCGGTTTTACGGCATCACGGTGCATCTCTACCGCGCTTGTGCCGTATTCAAGCTCATACTCGCACTGCACGGTTTCATGCGGCAGTTTTCCTACTTTGCGCACGGGAACAAACCCCCGCCCAAGCTCAAGCGCCACCGGGGAGCCAAGGATGAAACCCCTTGATTCTATGCCCACAATAACATCCGGGGAAAGCTCCGTGGCAAATTCGGCAAACCGGCCTATCACTTCTGAAAAGGCATCTCTATCTGATAGAACGGGGGTTATATCCTTAAAAATTATGCCCTCTTTGGGGAAATCCGGTATATCTCTTATAAGTTTTGCGGCTACCAGGTCTTTTGACATGCGTGTTGCTCCTTTTTCCGGCATGCGCCGGGCAGGGTAATTTACAGAATGCAGGTCTTGAGCCGGCTGGATTTAACTGCCTCCGCCTGCACAAGGGTCTGAAGGTACGGCGGGCGAAGAATTCCCTCCTCTGTTATTATGGCTGATATGTACTCTGCAGGCGTAACGTCAAAGGCAGGGTTCATAACATCCACGCCCTGGGGGGCGATGCGCTTTCCATCTATATCCGTAACCTCTTCCGGATTGCGCTCTTCTATGGGAATTTCACTCCCGTCCAGAATGGTAAGGTCTACGGAAGAGAGCGGCGCCGCAACGTAGAAGGGGATATTGTGGGCCCGCGCAAGCACGGCAAGTCCGTAGGTGCCCACTTTATTGGCCGTATCTCCGTTAGAGGCTATTCTATCTGCACCCACAATAACAGAGCTTACCATGCCCTTTTTCATTATCCAGGCCGCCATGCTGTCCGTGATTACCGTAACAGGGATTCTGCTCTCTTTAAGCTCCCAGGCAGTAAGCTTCATCCCCTGCAGGCGGGGGCGGGTTTCATCTACTATAACTTTTACGTTTTTGCCGCTCTCAACCGCCGCCCTGATTATGCCCAGCGCCGTGCCGTATCCGGCGGTGGCAAGCGCCCCGGCATTGCAATGCGTAAGCACGGTATCCCCATCATCTACAAGCTCTGCGCCGTGCGCGCCCAGGGTGCGGTTTACCTGCACATCTTCGTTTAAAACCATAAGCGCCTCATCCATAAGGCACTTTTTTAGACCCTCTACATCCTGATCCAGCCTGTCACGGGGTACGTTCAGCATGCGGTCTACGGCCCAGTAAAGGTTGACGGCGGTGGGACGCGTGCTGGAGAACTCTTCCCCTATTTCATCAAGGCGGCGGATAAACTCTGCTTTATCAAGAGCGGGAAGGGATTGCGCTGCAAGGGCAATGCCCAGCGCCGCCGCCACGCCTATTGCCGGCGCGCCCCGCACCCGCATATCACGGATGGCCTGCGCAACATCTTTGTAGTCTGAAAAAGTGAGTATAACCTTTTCTTCAGGGAGCCGGGTCTGATCTATAATGCAGACCTTTCCATCCTCCCAGTAGATGGGTCTTAATGCAGAAGGCATTTTTTTAAGCCTCCAATCGTATCTTACTCAAACCGGGACCGGGCCACGGTCTCGCTGCATTCGTGGCAGATGCCCGACGGCATTTTAGCTATCATATCCATAATGACGCCTTGCACGCGCTCGTTATTCTGGTTAAGCACGCGGATAACCTCTTCCGTATTTACGGGCTCCACGCCCTCAAGCCCTTCGCAGCCGGCGTCCCAGTCCGTCACAAGAGAGATATTTACGTAGCACATGCCAAGCTCGCGGGCAAGGGTTACCTCCGGGTATTGGGTCATATTTATTATGTCCCAGCCCATGTTTGTAAACCACCGGCTTTCGGCTTTGGTGGAGTACCTTGGGCCCTGTATTACCACCACGGTTCCGGTCTCATGTACCGTAATACCCTTTGATGCGGTAGATTCTACCGCGAGTTTTCTAAGATCTTCGCAATAGGGATAGGCTCCGGTTATGTGGGTTGCAATGGGGCCGTTGTAGAAGGTATCTTTGCGTCCCCATGTGCGGTCTACAAACTGGTCGCAGATCACAAAATCTCCGGGCTTGATGTGCGGCTGAAGGCTTCCCACTGCCGCCGGGCCTATGATGCGGCTTGCCCCAAGCTCTCTCATTGCGTAGATGTTGGCTGCATAGGGGATCATATGAGGGGGTAGTTCATGGTTTCTGCCGTGCCGGGGAAGAAAGGCCACGCGTTTGCCGCCCACGGTTGCAATATGTACCAGATCGCTGGGAGGCCCGTAGGGGGTCTCCACTTTAGCCTCTTCCACATCTTCAAGAAAATGGTAAAGCCCGGAGCCGCCAAAGACTCCTATTTCAACTCGCTCTTCCATAGATTACCTCCCGTAAGCTGCCGGGGGAGGCAGCCTTTTGTCAGGAATCCTGCTCTTTTTGAAACAGGGGATGTTTTAGCGCCTCAAAGGCCGCGGCTTGTTCTGCCTGCTTTTTGCTCTTCCCCGTGCCCCGCCCAAGCAGCGTTTCGTTAATTATTGCTTCCACAAGAAAGGTTTTGTCATGGTCTGCGCCGGATTCTGCCACTACTCTATATTTAGGAGCCTTTTTCAGGAGGCTCTGGCTAAGTTCCTGCAGCACGGATTTGTAATTTCTGTGATACTCTTCTCGCTCTATATCATTTAGAATAGGCCCCAGGGTATTTAGAATAAACTCCCTGGCTGCATCTATCCCCCGCACCAGATAGACGGCCGCAACAATGGCTTCAAAGGCGTCTGCCAGGATGGATGGGCGCTCGCGTCCGCCGGATGCTTCTTCGCCCGCACTTACAAAGATTGCATCTGGAACCCCTATCTTCTTTGCGGCTTCTGCAAGTATGGGTTCGCTTACGGAGACGGCTTTTGCCTTTGCAAGATCGCCCTCCGGTTTGTCTGCGTATTTTTTGAACAGATACTCCGCAACTACAAGCCCCAGAATGGAATCCCCAAGGAACTCCAGGCGTTCGTTGCTCTTAAGCCCCTCCGTCTCTCCCAGGTAGGATTTGTGGGTAAGGGCCTGCATAAGTATTTGTATTTCTTCTTTTTTTATTTTAAGTTTACGCGCTAGCTGTTGCAGCGGTGCCTGGCTCATTCTTTATTCCCCGGCCCTTTTATAAGTAAACACTTGCGAATATGAACTTTATGCAAGCTTCCCTACTGCTTCTGCAATCCGTACTATGCCCTTCTCTATATTGGCCATGGATGTGGCATAGGAGAGGCGGATGTTGTTTGGCGCGCCAAACCCTCCTCCAGGCACAACGGCAACCCGGGCTTCACCAAGCAGATAGGCGGCAAAGGCGTCTGCATCCTCTATAACTGCGCCGCCCGCGGTCTTTCCAAAGAGGGCGGAGACGTTGGGGAAGACGTAAAACGCGCCTCCCGGCTCCGGACAGACTATTCCAGGGATGGCGGAGAGCCCGGCCGTTATTACTTTGCGGCGCTTGTTAAACTCTTCCACCATCATTTTTACGGATTCCTGCGAGCCAAGGAGGGCCTCAACAGCGCCGCTTTGCGAGAACGATACCGGGTTTGATGCGCTGTGATCCTGAATGTGGACCATGGCGGCAGTTATCTGCGGCTCTGCGGCGGCGTAACCTATGCGCCAACCCGTCATGGAGTGGCTCTTTGAGAGTCCGTTTATTACTACCGTGCGCTTCTTTATCTCATCTCCAAGGGAGGCTATGCTTACGTGGCGGCCTCCATTGTAGACCATTTTTTCATAAATTTCATCAGAAATAACGTAAAGGTTCTTCTGGATTGCTATCTCTGCAATTGCAACAAGTTCCTGCCGGCTATAGACTGCGCCGGTTGGGTTTGACGGCGAGTTGAGCATGAGCACCTTTGTTTTATCTGTAATAGCAGAAAGGAGCATTTGCGGGGTTATTTTAAAGCCCGTGCTCTCATCTGCCTTTACAAAAACGGGGATGCCCTCCGCAAGCTTTACCTGCTCTGGATATGTTACCCAGTAGGGGGCGGGGATTATCACCTCATCGCCGGGGTCGCAAAGGGTCATAACGGCGTTGTAGAGCGAGTGCTTTGCGCCGTTTGATACTATTATCTGCGAAGGTTTGTAAGAGAGGGCGTTATCCTGCTTAAGCTTATTACAGATGGCCTGCCTTAAACCCAGCGTACCGGCTGTGGCGGTGTACTTTGTGAAGCCGCTGCCAAGGGCCTTGCATGCAGCCGCCTTTATATTCTCCGGGGTGTCAAAATCCGGCTCTCCGGCGCCGAAGCTTATAACATCTATGCCTTCCGCCTTCATCTGCTTTGCCTTTGCGGTAATGGCCAGCGTGGGTGATGGGCTTATGTTCTGCGCTCTTCTGGATATTGCCATGTTCTTATCCTCTCTTTAAAATATGCGCCCCAAGATACAACTGTAGGGGCGAGGTATCCTCCCCCCGCCCCTACAAATACCGGCTTATATGCCCTTTGCGGACACAGACGCCGGTTACTCTTTATATTTTGCTATTACTACTGTGGCATTGTGCCCGCCAAACCCAAAGGAGTTGGAGATTGCTACTTGAACGTCTGCCTTTCTTGGCGTGTTGGGCACATAGTCAAGATCGCACTCTGGAGCCGGTGTCTCATAGTTTATGGTTGGAGGCAATATACCGTCTCTTATGGCACAGGCGCAGGCTATAACCTCTACGCCGCCTCCGGCGCCAAGCAGGTGGCCCGTCATAGATTTTATAGAGCTTATGGGAATTTTATAGGCGTAATCCCCAAAGACCTTTTTTACGGCAGCAGTCTCCAGCTTGTCGTTTGCATCTGTTGAGGTGCCGTGGGCGTTTATGTAGCTTACATCCGTGGGCTTTATCCCGGAGTTTCTAAGCGCGTGGGCCATGGAGCGGGCGGCGCCCTCTCCGCCCGGTGCGGGCTGGGTGATGTGGTAGGCGTCTCCGCTCATGCCGAAACCCAGCACCTCTGCATAAATTTTTGCGCCCCTCTTTTTGGCGGATTCAAGCTCTTCCAGCACCACTATTCCGGCGCCTTCTCCCATGACAAAGCCGTCTCTATCTTTATCAAACGGGCGGCTTGCGCGTTCCGGTTCGTCGTTTCTTGTGGAGAGCGCTCTTAAAGAACAGAATCCTGCAACAGAGAGCGGCGTAATGGCGGCCTCTGCCCCGCCTGCAATCATGACATCGGCATCACCACGAGCTACAATACACGCGGCTTCCCCTATGGAGTGTGTGCCGGTGGCGCATGCGGTTGTTATAGCCAGATTAGGGCCTTTTGCACCAAGCATTATGGAGACCATTCCGGCGCCCATATCTGATATAAGCATGGGCACAAAGAAGGGGCTTACCCTGCCCGGCCCTCTTTCTATAAGTATTCTGCTCTGATCTTCCCAGGTACCGCTGCCCCCTATGCCGGAACCTATGAGCACGCCTACTCTATCTGCGTTCTCATCGGTTATTGTGAGCCCGGAATCAAGGAATGCCATCTGGCTTGCCACAACGGCAAACTGCGTAAAGCGATCCATACGTTTGGCTTCCTTACGCTCCAGATGATCCTCCGGGTTAAAATCTTTAACTTCGCAGGCTATACGGGTTGTGTGTCCGGATGCGTCAAAATGGGTGATTGGGCCCGCGCCGGATTTTCCATCCAAAAGGGCGCGCCAAAAGACATCCGTACCCGTACCGATGGGCGTGACTGGCCCCATGCCCGTTATAACGACCCTTCGCTGTTCCATTTATTTCTCCTGAACTTACAGAGCGGACACAGATTTGCGGCCAAAAAGCCTTCTCTGCCAAAACCAGGCTAATCCGGCTTGTGCCGGCCGTTCGCCTGTGTCCGCCCAGGCCGGGATTTATCCCTTTGCCTTCTCTTCAATATAGCTGACCGCATCCTGCACGGCCCCGATCTTCTCTGCGTCCTCATCTGGAATCTCGATGTCAAACTCTTCCTCAAGACCCATAACAAGCTCTACGACGTCCAGAGAATCTGCTCCCAGGTCATCCACAAAGGATGCCGGAAGAGTAACTTCATCCTCATTTACATCAAGCTGCTCTACGACAACTTTTTTTACACGATCAAATGTAGACATTATTTCACCTCCTTACATTACCATTCCACCACAGACATTTATAACCTGGCCTGTAACGTAGCTGGAATCCTCTGAACACAAGAAGAGTATAACCCTGGCAACGTCCTCAGGGGTCCCCAGCCTGTTAAGTGGTATATTCTGCGCTATGCTGTTCCGAACGTTTTCGGACAACTCTTCCGTCATTGCCGTCTGGATAAAGCCCGGCGCAACGGCGTTAACGTTTATCCCGCGGGAACCAAGCTCCCGCGAGGTTGTTTTTGTAAGGGCTATAACCCCCGCCTTGCTTGCTGAGTAGTTTGCCTGGCCCACGTTGCCTATTACGCCCATTACGGAGGCCACGTTTACTATGCGTCCGCTCCGCTGCTTCATCATGGTGCGGGCAACTGCCTTTGTGCAGTTAAAGGTGCCTTTAAGGTTGGTAGAGAGAACGGCATCCCATTCCTGCTCAGACATGCGAACTATAAGGGCATCGCGGGTAATCCCCGCATTGTTGACAAGTATGTCTACTCTGCCGAATTCGTTAAGGGCGCTTGCCACAATTGCATCTGCATCTGCAGGGACGGCTACGTTTCCGCCCACGGCTATTGCCCGCCGCCCAAGCGCCTGAACCTCTGCAACCACCTTTTCTGCGTTTTCAATTACGTAATCTGTAATTACAATATCGGCGCCTTCTTCGGCAAGAGCAAGCGAGACGTATCTGCCTATTCCCTTGCCTTCCCGGCCGGCTCCCGTTACTATAGCAACTTTTCCTTCTAGTTTCAAGATATCTTTTCTCCTTTCCTTCCGGTTTTTGGATACTAATACTCTGTAAACTTGGATTTGCAAGTTCAAACAATGCTTCGCTCTACGATCGAAGTGTCATGGATATAATCAGATATCCGATCCCGTCCATTTGACAGCAATCCGCCGTTTTAGATAAACTATCTTATTAAGAGCAATTAATCCTCTCCCTTAAAAGGCGCAAGATTCATGATACTGTCGGTTGAAAAATCTGAGCTC
>Ga0172377_10005442_pt1 | contig 13090 bp, 7 predicted proteins | sample Pumphouse3metaG_FD_119749 | JGI IMG/M metagenome (GOLD analysis project Ga0172377, IMG submission 119749) | Leachate microbial communities from a municipal landfill in Southern Ontario, Canada - Pumphouse #3 metaG | ecosystem: Engineered > Solid waste > Landfill > Unclassified | place: Canada... | reverse complement strand
TCTTGGAGTGTTAGGCAGATTATCTAGTTCTTTTTTGGGGAATAGGGATGATGAGATTAGAAGACATTAAGGCAGGAGCCCTGATTCAGGGTATTGAACCGGGGGGAGTCGTGCGCAAAGTCACCAGTGAGCAGATAGGCAAAGACATCATGGTGACCAATAGACCTGATGATCATTCACCCATCGACGTTTTAAAACAGGCAATCGAGATCAATTTAGTAAACAGTGGATTTGTAAAATGTGGAACTGGATACAAGGTAAACGGGCAACTAACAAAACAAAGAATTCGAGAAATTCACTCAAATCATAGAATCCAAATACTCAACAGGAATAAAGACTTTATCCAAGAATATTATAATACACTCATAACGAATTTCGCTGATGGAAGACAAGTAAATCCTTCATTAATATCTCCTGAACTTATTGAGATAAAACCAAACTCATACGAATCCAGGTTGTTTAGGTTCGCTTGTCTTCTTTGGTCAGTTCCAGTTTCCCAAGGATTTGGTCGAAGGATCCGCTTTATCGTTAGGGACCGTCAGAATGGATGTTTAATGGGTTTGTTTGCCATTGGAGATCCCGTGTTTAATTTATCAGCTCGTGATAGATGGATAGATTGGCAATTCGATGATAGAAAGAGTGGTTTAAAACACATTATGGATGCTTATGTTGTAGGCTCAGTTCCTCCATATTCAATGTTGATCGGAGGAAAACTAATAGCAGCCCTGATGGCTAGCTCAGAAGTAATAGAAGCATATAACCGTAAATATCTCGGTAAGGAAACAGTTATTAGTCATAAAATCAATCAAGCGCAGCTTGTTTTATTGACAACTACATCATCTATGGGGCGCTCCTCACTCTATAATAGACTATCGATTCCAAGAGGTCCTCAGTTCATTAGAATTGGTGAAACAAGAGGCTTTGGGCATTTTCATTTTTCGGGAGAAATATTCGAAAGTATGAAGACATATCTAGAGTCGATTGGACATCCTTATGCGAGGGGCAATCGGTTTGGCATGGGGCCAAATTGGAAAATGCGAGTAATCCGTACAGTATTAGAGAAGATTGGACTAGATTCAGACAATATTCTGAATCATGGGATTGCACGTGAGGTTTACGCGATACCCTTGGCTGAAAACTGGAAAGCAATATTACATGGGCAATCAACCGATGCGGACTATAACGCCCTAACTGCAGAAGAGATATCTAATTATTGTTTGAACAGGTGGATGATTCCGAGGGCTGTAAGGGATACTAGCTACCTAAACTTCGACAAAATAAGAATAATGGCATATTTACAAACTGATCAAACGACATCGAAATGGGACTAGACATGGATTTGAATCAATGGAATGCTAAGCTTAAAGACCATTTTATCAGTCTCCATGATAAGAAACAAAAACAATCTAACCAAGCTCGTGTTTTTGCTTTAGAGCACGGTCTGGATAAAGATGAAATCCTGGACTTGTTCAGTGCGGTTCGAAAACAAATAAAGGAAGCAAGCCCCCAGCATGAACACGCTTTGGCGTGGATAGTATATGCTACTGAAATGGGCTATAGATACTCCGGAAATGAGTATTGGCAGACATTTGAACGTGAGACACCTGGTTGGACTACCTTCAATGATCGCAGCTTTATTAAACAAGCATTTATTGTGTTCTCATCAGTATTCCACGGTATTGAGCTAAAAGGAGCATGGGCTAAGCATTTTTCCATAATTAGTTGGCCAATAACCAATGCCATCATCCCAACTGATCTTCAACTTCAACTTTTAAAAGTATTAGCTGAAAAAAGAGGTGCTTTTACAGAGGACCTATTCAACAAGCCCGAGAAGCTTGGTGAGTTGATTTACAATTCGAGTTGGCGAGCATCTCCCCGTTTTCAGAATTTAGCGGAAGAGACTGCGTTAATGGGTAATATAGCTAAGGCACTAATTTTTCAAGAAGAAGATGATGTGGACAGTATAATTGAGGTTAATACCTTCAAAAGGCTGTGTAATGACCTTAGAAACGAACGACCAACCCGTGAGTTGTTTCGCCATGTTCGAGATTCAGGTCGTGACTTTTACAATATTCGTGCCAAGGGATCAATGTCTGATAATTTTCCAAGATCTGCAAATCAGAAGGACTTGCACAAGGAGTTATCAAGATTAGACATAGAGCCCAAAATTATCATCATTTGTGCTGATTCGAGTCGGGATTTGTGGGATGTTATGTTAAAAATCGACAACCTATCTCCTCTTCTCGACATCAATCAGGCATACCAACGCGTTTTAACTACATCACGCTGCAGAGTACACGGTGCTTCGCGTCCCTTAGCACCGGGATATTTCTTGTTTGCCTCGCCACCAATTAAACTGATGAGTTGGCCAAGAGATAATGATTTGATAATCCAATTTGAACCCTCATTCCCTATGCTTGATGATCTCTTTAAAAAGGACTGCTTCATAGGGTCCAGTTCATCAAGACTCTTCCAGATAAGAGCAGACGGACGAGCATATGAATTATTTAATCATAGAGTAAAGCCCAACAATCAGTACATAATAACCAAGACCTCCGGACCTTACAACGAACATAAGTTGATCAAACCAATCAATCTTACTTGTGCGGGAATATACGGTGCACTTATAGACATGCCTGCAAGCGTAAGTTCAGAGTGGGAAGAAGCTTTGCGAGTAAATGGTTTGGGAGTTACCAGGACACTTGAAGTATGGCCGGCTGGTATTGATGCATATGCGTGGGACGATGAGGGTAGCATCATCTGGCTAGAATCTGAGCACCCGTGTTTGGGTCTTAGGGCAGATCATAGGTTGTACAGTCTTTCGGTGACAATATCCGGGGATATTGAAGACTCTCTAGTCTTAACCGCAATAGAACCAAATGAGGCAGTATTTGTTCAACTTCCAGATCTCCCAATTGGTAAACATCAAATCTCAATCTCTGCAAAAAGCGATCTGAGCAGCAGTGCATTTCCTTTTACTGAGTATATAAAGGATATCGAAATTCTGAATGAAAGCTCACATAGGTTCAAGCGTAATCCCTTAAGCCCAGTAATCCATCGGATAACCCCCCTAAACCCCAACGTAGAACAATTATGGGAGGGGAATATTGAACTGACAATTTTGGGGCCTGTAGGTCGTAGCATTAATTGTACAGCAGCTTTATACGATTCAGAAAGAGAAATAGCATCATATCCATTAGGAAAGCTAGCTTTCCCAGTTATGCCAAGTACCTGGAGAACACATTTCCACAAATTCATTAAAGGGAAAAGTAACATCGAAAAAAAATACGATCAAGCGAAGAGGATAAACCTAGAATTCTCTACAGATGAACTCGGAGCTTTCAATATCATGTTTGAAAGAGAGTTCACTCCTTTACGCTGGTTTATAAAGCATTATAACCATAACGATTATGCGTGTTTTATTGATGACACAGGTTCGGAAGAGGAGTTAAAGTTCAGTTACTTTGAGTATTCAAGACCATGCGAAGAAATACGTCTCGAAACAAAAGAAGAGTTTTTGGTCGACGATAAAGGTGGACTTTTTGTAGCTATTAAGGGGGATGCTGTAGCTTCTGTGGTGATTCCACCCATACCACGTTCTTTTAAAGATTTTTCGTGCGAACCAGTTATAAGGGAAGACAAACGCAAATCTGATGTGATATTGGGAATGTTGAGAATTTGTACAATGTGGGGGCAGGCGAAGTTATCAGGGAACTTTTTATCGTTGACCAATCAACGGATTGTGTTAAAAGCAATCACGAAACATATAACTGGTTTGATCGGTGGAGATAAGTGGTTTACGGCAGAACACAAGTTTGAAGCAGACAGAACATTTCAGATTCTCAACGAATCAGTTTCAAACGACAGACATGTGGTAGAAGAGTGTAGAAAAGCAATAACCGATAAAATGCTTAAAGACTTTAACATAATAGATGAGTTGCTGCAAGAAATTGTTTCATTAGAGGATAGATACGATTTATTGAGATTAAAGAAACCAAAAAACACTGTTGATGCTGAGTGGTTGTCAGAGTTTTCGCTTCGGCTTGCAAGCGACACAGCAAATATTGTGGCTTGGGCAAACAGTAGGCTCAAGGAAGGATTGAGTAGATTGATAGAATTCCCTGAGCTTCTAAGGGTCGCACGATACTTTGTTTTGGCTACTTCATCAGACTATGAAGATGATGAATCCCATCAAGAACTTTATCCAGGATGGAAGTGGCAATGAGACAGTTAACCGTACAAGAAGTTATTAATCTTAAAATACGAGATCTGGGACTTGACCCCACCAAGTACGACCTTCTATCAGTAGAAGTCTTAGCAGCGATCCTCCGCAGAAATGCGTCCTACACATGCCCAACCACGCCATCACAATTGATAAGCAGCGCAGTAAATCCACTACGTGGTCTGGGTTGTGATATCGAGGAGCTTCGCGAAGTAGTAGAAAGAACGTTGCAAGCAATGATAGCTTACGGGGATTTGATTGAAAGCAAAGAATTCGCAGGACTAGAAGAGAATGGGCGTATGTTGTTATATGCTGCGCCGAGTAATTTTATCTTAAGAGATAACGGTAATTTCATGTTATCTGGGATTGTGAGCAGCAACTTTTCACCTTTGCCACCAGAAATTGCCCAAAGGATCGAGTGTATTGAGCACTTACGCATGATTAGACCTTCCACTGATTCAGATCTGAAAACGCATCTATTAGAACTGGGATTCAGTGAGTTAACAATGAAAAAGTGGCTTCGTACTCCCAAACAGACAAATCCTACACAACTCGTCGCAAAAATTAACGATTTTCTAATCAAATCGACATCATCTCCCGAGATACCTGGGCTCGAGATACTGGATAGTACCAAGCCAGTTACTTATTACAAAGGTCGATGGGTAAAACCAACCAATCTAACAGGAGAGTATGTAGCACGTAGGGATCAAGCTTGGGGCTCTAAGCTTTGGAGCTATGTCCAGATAAATAACGGTAAGGCAGAGCACATTATTGACTTCCCTGTAGAATATTGCGAATGGAATGCGTGGGACGAGGCCTGGTATCTCCAAATGGCAATTGACGCGTCCTACGGTAATCCCCAGCTGTTTAGAATCGAACAGATAACTGACAACAAGGCGGAAATCAAGTTGTTTTCTCCAATACCTACTTGGGCTCAAAGAAGATTGGATATAATGGGAGAGCCAAAAAAATTACCAGGATGCTTAATTGGCTACATTGCAGAGATATCGGACATTGCGGAAATTACTAATTTTCTGAAAGAATACTTATGGTTGAGTGAACAAAACTAGCGTACGGACATACAGGAGAATATAATGTCATTGACGTTAACGGAAACAATACAGCAATTACATCAAGTGTTATGTGACTATATCGAAGCTACCTATCATATTAGCGATCCAGGTTTGGTGAAACAGCGTCAAGAATTACTCCATTTACCAGGAGTGATTCATCAGCAACCCTATTTAGAAAGCACACCAAGGTACAAAACCGGGACACGTTATGAAGAGATAAACCTTGACCCTCAGGTTCAGGAAACATTTCTATCGTTGTCCAAGAAAGAAGGCGATTCTGAGATATTGATCCATAACCCCCCGTATCAGCACCAAGCAGATGCATTGCGTAAGACACTTGTTGAGAAAAAGAGCCTTGTCGTAATGACTGGTACAGGCTCTGGCAAAACAGAGTGTTTTTTATTGCCAATCTTGGGTAAGCTTGTTAAAGAAGCTTGTGACTCACCTAAGAGATTCGGAGACACTACAGCAGTAAGAGCAATTATACTCTATCCCATGAATGCTCTGGTAAATGATCAGTTAGGCCGGTTGAGATTGCTGTATGGGGATCCTCGGATCACGGAAAAAATATGCAACATTACTGGTAGGCCGATTCGTTTCGCGAGATATACCAGCAGGACATTGTATCCTGGAGTTCGTGATAAGATTAAGGATCAAGTTAGACTTAAGCCTATACACAAATACTATGTTAAACATCTCGAAGCCGCACAATCAATGGAGGATACAGAGAATAAGCAAGCTGCTGAAAGGTTGATGAGTGAATTGAAGAGCCGCGGTAAATGGCCTGCAAAATACAATCTTAGAGAATGGTATGGCTCAAGTAATGCCCGATGGACGGACAATGATGGAAAATTTCTGCGGTGTTTGACGCATAAAATGACCCAGAATTGATTACTCGACATGAGGTACAAGCTGCACCACCTGATATTTTGGTCACGAACTATTCTATGCTGGAATACATGCTTATGCGACCCCTTGAAAGACCTATCTTTGACAGAACTGTTAAATGGTTACAAGAAAATCCAAACGAAAACTTCATGTTAGTAGTCGACGAAGCCCACCTTTACAGGGGGGCAGCTGGGGCCGAAGTTGCTCTTCTTATCCGTCGTTTACGCTCCCGTCTGGGAATAACAGCCGATAGACTTCAGGTTATCTGCACTAGCGCGAGTTTCAATGATCGCAAATATGCCAGTGAGTTTGCATCTCAACTAACGGGTAAGAATCCAACTGATTTTGAAACGATTACAGGGACACTTGATTATTGGACAGAAGAACCGAGCGACTTATTCGCCGATGCTGAGGCTTTAGCCAACTTTGACTCTGATTGCTTCTATGAGGCCAATAATGACGAAACTCGCTTGGCGTCGATATCATCTTTCCTAGCGTACAGGGGAGTTGGGGAACCTTGGCTACTGCAGCCTTTATTGTATCAAGCAATGACGAACTTCAACCCTTTAGCCAAGTTGATTAACTTGACAATGAAATCTGCAATTGCACTTGAAAAACTTTCGACAGAGATATTTCCCGGAGTATCAAAAGATATCGCCCAAAAAGCACTGACTAATCTGATCGCATTGGGAAGTTATGCAAAAAACCCTATAGCAAACAACTGCTTGCTTCCTTGCCGAATACACTCCTTTTATAGAGGCTTAGCAGGTCTCTGGATTTGCATGAATCCGGATTGTAACCAACTTGCAGAAGCTGATCGGGGAGGAATTGCAGGAAAACTATACAGTCAGCCACGCGATAGATGTGATTGTGGCGCGAGAGTTTTCGAATTGTTTACCTGTCAAGATTGTGGAACAGCTTATGCCAGAGCTTATACTGATAATATTGAAGATCCAGACTTCTTATGGTCTGAGTCCGGTACTAAGTTCAGGGCAGCTGACGCAGAAATACACGAGTTGGAACCTCTTGACCTGTTATTAGTGGAGCCTGTATTTAATGACTATGTAACACCTGTGTTGTTTGACTTCGAGACGGGGCGGCTTAACCCTCCTCATTCAAGTTCCAATTTCAGAAGTCTATTCATCAAAGCAGATCGTAGTGTAACGGGAGTGGCGATGGATGACAGCGAAAAGGCAAGGCCGGGTCAATTCAGACCTTGTGCAATATGCAAGGGTAAGGATACGTTTGGAAGATCAAAAGTAAAAGATCATCAAACAAAGGGAGATCAGCCATTTCAAGCTTTAATAACCAAACAAATTCAGGTGCAACCTAGCAGTAAGAATAGTGTAACACCATTTGCACCCCTAAGAGGAAGAAAAGTCTTGATTTTCTCTGATTCCCGACAAACAGCTGCGAGATTGGCTCCCAGCATTCAAACCTTATCAACACGTGATGCTCTGCGACCATTGATAATCTATGGATTCGATAAGCTCACCAAAGCATCCGGAAACAACCCTCTTATATCTCTTGAGCATGTTTATATGTCAGTTTTAATAGCCGCTAATATACTTGGGGTTAGAGTTCGCCACGAGCTTAGCAGCGATGAGATTTTGGAAAGTGAGAAGAAGGTTAATGCCATTCTAGACAATGGTGAATTCATTGCAGGAGTTAATTTTAACGATCAACTTATTCGATTCCTAGGAATTAAACAACCTGAACCAATTCTTTTAGAGATACTTTACACATTAACCAATAGAAATTTCGGATTAGAAGCTCTTGCTCTAGCTTCCATCTCTGAGAAAGCAGTTCACCGCACCAGTATTATTAATCTTCCAGATATTCAGGGAATCGCAGAGTCAGACGAAGAAAAAATAGCCTTAGTAAGAGCATGGATACGCTGCTGGAAATCTCAGGGCATATGGATGAATGACTTGGGAGCGAATCAAGTTAGCAATAAAGTGCACCCACACAAGGGTGTATTTGATGACATGAAAACGCTGATGCAAGACAGGTTGCAGATTGAACAGTTTAACAAAAAATGGGTGCCTGAATTGCTGGACATGTTATGCAAACCATTATCAGGGAAATACCTAATAAAGGGAGCGGAGTTAACTCTTGAGTTGTATGGAGAATGGGGTTATTGTCAAAACTGCAGAACCGTGCAACGCCCCTTCCCCAACAGGAACATCTGTATAAATTGTGGAAGTGGGGCAGTTAAAAAAATAAATCCCAATCATGATCTTGTTTTTGAAGCAAGAAAGGGGTATTACAGAAAAACTACACTAGACGCACTAAAAAATCCACCGATACCACCAGTTTCATTAATCGCTGCCGAGCATACTGCTCAGTTGAACAATGCACAGCCTGAAGATGTTTTCTCTCAGGCTGAAGAAAACGAGTTACTTTTCCAGGACATTGATCTTGGGTCAAAGGAGGGAAAACCAAGTTGTTCTGCCATTGATGTGTTATCGTGCACAACAACTATGGAGGTGGGTATCGATATCGGATCTTTGTCAGGAGTCTCCTTAAGGAACATGCCTCCGTCTAGAGCAAATTACCAACAAAGAGCTGGAAGGGCAGGTCGTAGAGGTAACGCCATAGCTACCGTGACCGCATTTGGCAGTTCTGACAGTCATGACGATCATTACTTCACACATCCCGACGAAATGATCAGCGGCCCTGTAGAAGATCCTGTATTGACATTAGATAATAGCGTAATTATCCGGAGGCACATTACCGCGTATCTATTACAAAGATATCACCAGGCGAGACTACCCGAAATCAAACCAGAAGACCAGCCACATCTGTTTGCTGTTCTTGGCAAGGTAGATGAATTTTTGGTTAGCAGTTCAACGCTGAATAGAATCGATTTTGAGGTATGGCTAAAAGAAAATGAGAAAGAACTAGTCCTGAGTGTGGAATCTTGGCTTCCAAAGGAGATAAGTGAAGAGGTTAGAAAAAGCCTGTTAATGTATTTGATTAAGGGCACTCTTGAACCGATAGATGAGGCAATCGGGTGGGATAGTTCAAAAGTCGTTCAACAGATTGAAAACACTGAAACGGATCTTATCGATGATGATGCCGTCGAAGTATCAATGGAGGATGTACCTGCGAAAGTTCCAATTTCTGAGAACTTGCTGGATAGACTTCTTTATAAGGGGGTTCTACCCAGATATGCTTTCCCGACGGATGTCGCCACCTTTTACGTTTTTGATCCTAACTCAACAAATGTATATAAACCAAGCTACCTTTTTACGCCCTCTCAAGGATTGCCTATTGCCCTTTCTGAGTACGCACCGGGCAAGAACGTATGGATTGGTAATAATCTTTGGACCCCTGAAGCTATATACTCACCAGTTATGTCGGACCTGCACACAGCGTGGCATATGAAAAAACTATATTATGAATGTAGTGAGTGCCATTATGCGAAGACGATCCTCATTTGTGAAGGAGAGAGAGGATCAAAAGTCGACTGCGAAGCTTGCGGAGGGGAAGGAACACTTGGTCCAGCAAAACTATGGCTGCGTCCTCCAGGATTTGCGCATCCTTATGGTAAACAGCCTATAACAACACCAGAAGCAAATATCCCAAGAAGCTATGCGACCAGAGCAAAATTATCCATGCCTACACCACTAGAAGAAGCAAAATGGAATACTCTAAATGATCATATTCGGACTTATAGCGCAAGAGAACCCCTTTTGGTAACTAATCGCGGACCAAGGAACAAGGGATACAATTACTGTATTAAATGTGGTCTGATAGAACCAACTGCGGTTCCGACAGTACATGTGGATAAACCTCATTTAAAACCTTTTCCCCATAAAGATCCTCAATGCTCCGGAGGATATAGCACTTCTGGGCTAGTACTTGGAACAGACTTTATAAGCGATGTGCTACTCATATCATTACGCGTAAAATCTCCGGTTATGTTGCACCCAGGCATTTTGAGTACTGATGTAGCTCTACGTACTCTATGCGAAGCCATTACCCTTGCTGCTTGCCATAAACTTGAACTAGCCCCAGGGGAATTACAAGCGGAATATCGCCCCGCTCTGACTCCCAATGGCAGATCAGGCTTGGAAGCCGAAATCTACATTTACGATACTTTAGCAGGGGGGGCAGGTTTTTCACGGATGATTGGAGAATTGGGCTTATCGATCTATGAACGTGCACTAGACATATTAGAGAACTGTCCTGATGGTTGTGATAAATCTTGTTACCGTTGTCTCCGTAACTATAAGAACAAGTTTGAGCATGATCTTCTTGATAGAATGGTTGGGGCTAGCCTGTTGAGATATCTGATCAAGGGGGAACAACCCGTCATAGACGAAACCAGGCTAAGACAGTCCACGGAATTAGTCTATAATGACCTTGTGGGGCACGGACTGAATATAGGCACTATCAAAAGAGACCATGTTCTAACTATTCCAAGATTCGGTGAGGTGACTGCACCGATCTATGTTGAAGGTCGAGACGGATCTAAGGTGATTGTGTGTTTACATGGACCTCTTACGCCCGGTATTCCTCAAGATTCAGTGCTTAATAGGATGAAGGATCAATATCCGGTAATAACTATCCTTCCAATTGACGAATTGATTGTCCGCAGAAATCTTCCATCTGTTACCAGTTCATTAATCGAGCAGTTTGTTTAGGTTATAATGCCAAAATCCAAAGGTTTCTGGACTGTTTTGAAGCCTTCGGCATGGCCATCTCTACCAGAGTGGATGTCTTTTTCAACTATAAATATTATTGAATCTTGTCCACGACAATGGGCTCTTCTAAATGCCGATTATAATGATGTCTGGCAGGGGAAGGGTTATCCTACAATCACTACAATTCCTGCCTTGGAAGGTATCGTAATTCATCGAAGTATAAAGGCTGTTTTAAACGCATTGGTCTCCGATGTTAGTGATGATATTGGTGAAGAACGGATAGTGAGAGTTTTGACCCATTTAGGAGGTTTTTCTGCTATTCTTGCAGGGATCATTGATGAGGTGATATCAAAAAGAGAAGGCAACCCGAGGAATAGTCCAGTAAACGATAGTACAAGGCTTTATTTGATAACCAAAATCCCCGAAATGAGGATAAAGCTTCAGAAGGCCATCAACCACATAACTCCATTATACACCCGGGCTAACGCCGACTTTGATTTATCTTTTAGCTCTAACCAGCCCAAGACAGAATTGAAGGTTGGCACTTACTCGGAACTACTTGTGGAAGCACAAGATCTTCACTGGCGGGGAGTGTTGGATATGCTAGTTCTCACAGAGGCATATTGCGAGATACGTGAATATAAAACTGGAGTGTATCAGCAGATCCATGAGACACAACTTCAAATCTATGCTTTACTTTGGTTAAAAGACAAAAAAAGGAATCCGAGTGCTAGGCCTGCGGACAGATTGACGCTGGTATATTCAGATAAGGTCAAATCTATACCTGTATTGGATACCGACAAAATGAAGGTGTTAGCATCCAATCTTGAAGAAAGAAGATCACGCCTTCGCACCTTAATGAATACTATTCCTCCCACTGCAACTCCTTCCTATGAAAAATGCTCAATTTGTCAGGTTAGACACCTTTGCGAAGAATATTGGCCTTGGCTCGCACAGCACATTGAAACTGATATTGCAACAGAGTTATCTTACCAAGACTTTCAGGTTCAGTTACTATCTCCACGAGGAGATAGCTGCTGGTTATGTAAAGTAGAATACTGTTGCTGTTGTTTCATCGGCACACACATACTTCTTGATTCTGAAAGATCAAAGGTAACTCTGGGTGCCGGTATGCGATTAAGACTGCTGAACGTTCAGGTATCACTATCTCCTTATATGGAACCCCGAATCAGCACCAACCAGAATTGTTCGGCCACTGTTACCCAATATTCCGAATTGTTTGTCATGCATGAATAGATAGAACTTATAACAACCAAACCTGTTAAGTGCATATCCTATGAAGATTATTACAAAATAGTACTAATCGAGTATTTAAAGGATTGACCATAAAAAATTACTAAGTCATCAAGGAGACACCAATGGATGCAAGAGAGAAAAAAGAATACGCAAAAAAACTACTAGAGATTTTAAAAAAGCTAGTCCTAACCCTATTGGCAACAAGAAGCTTAGGGAACAGATGAATCTCGATACTGGAGACTTTTTTGAAGTTAGAGACTCATTAATAGACCAGAATCTAATAGCCAAAGCTATGGGACAGGGCGGAGCTTCAATTTATACTGCTCAACCTACGGTAAGTGTCAATAAGGAAGTTAAAAAGAAATCTAGTAGTAGTGAGAGAGACCTATATGACCCACTTATGAAACTAATCCATGACGAGTGGGCCCCAAATAACGGGATTAATAAGCATTATCATGTGATGAAAACTGCTGAGAGAGGAAAAAAGGATACTGGAGGGAAATGGAGTAGACCGGATATCACCATCGTAGCAAAACGGACGTGGGTTAACTTGAACGAATCCAAACTTGAGGTAATAACATTTGAGGTTAAACCAATCGACTGTCTTGATGACATTACAGGAGTGTATGAAACAGCATCTCACTCAATGTTCGCTCATTATAGCTATTTGATGCTCCAATATATCGGAGATAAAGGCCTAGCTAAAGAGAAGGTGCAAAATGTTAGTAAACTATGCAGAAGATTTGGCATTGGTTTAATCTTGTTCTCAGATCCATCGGATATCGATTCCTTTATTAATGAACTTATGCCTGATAAAAAGACCCCATACTTTGATGATATTGAATACTTCTTATCAAAACTGAATGCTAAGGATCTTGTAGAGTCCCAAATGTTGGTGTAAATTCCAACTCATTGTTTCTCTGGTTGTTTGAGGGCATCTGACATCCCTCGTTACTCACAATCTATGTAAGGCCAAGCGACCAATTGCATTGTTTTCT
>Ga0172377_10005441_pt1 | contig 13091 bp, 8 predicted proteins | sample Pumphouse3metaG_FD_119749 | JGI IMG/M metagenome (GOLD analysis project Ga0172377, IMG submission 119749) | Leachate microbial communities from a municipal landfill in Southern Ontario, Canada - Pumphouse #3 metaG | ecosystem: Engineered > Solid waste > Landfill > Unclassified | place: Canada... | reverse complement strand
CTTTAGCTCCTTGATTGCCAAGGCAAGCATTGTAAACGGTATCGTCAGCACACAAGCCTTATCGGCACAAGCACCGTTCATGCGTATTGAAGGTAATGGACAAGTCAATCTTCCGCAAGACAGTCTCGACTTTTTAGTGCGCACCAGTATTGTCGCTACCGCTAAAGGACAAGGCGGCGACGATCTTGCCGATCTAAATGGCCTCACTATCCCAATAAAACTCAGTGGTTCGCTAACCGGCCCCAAGGTATCACTTGACCTTGCTTCGTTAATGGAAGAAAAAGCAAAGCAAGAAATACAAAAACAAATTGATGAGCAAAAAGCAAAATTGCAGCAAGAAGTACAAAAACAAATCGAGGCACAAAAAGACGAAGCACTTAAAGGAATTGGTGAAGAGCTCAAACAAAATCTCTTCAAAGGCTTATCTTTTTAAGAATGGGGGCGCTTAGCGCCCTTTTTTATAGCCGAGATAACGATAATTTCAAAATACCAGGCCTGCTATTTACACAAGTGCCTACTAAATTTAAACCAATACACCGCGCTTATACTTAACTTAATAATAGGATACCAGCATGACTCCTTGCTCCCTCACTGCACGCATGTTAAGTCTCGTTTTTCTACTCTTTATCGGCCAACACACTCTGCTCGCTGCAGATGCCGCCCCTGCCAGCGTGGTCGTCACCACGGATAAAGGCGATGTACGCGGCTTGGTCGAGAATGGCTTGCTCCGCTTTAAAGGCATTCCCTATGCACAAGCGCCCAGCGGTGAATTGCGCTGGCAACTGCCGCAACCGGCGCACGCTTGGAGCGACATTCACGACGCAACGCAATATGCCAGTGCCTGCCCTCAGTTAGAACGCTACGGCATCCCGGAATCAAGTTTAAATGAAGACTGTCTCGCCCTGAATATCACTCTGCCGTTTCATCATGCCGCTGATATGAATAAAAAACGTCCCGTCATTGTCTGGATACACGGCGGCGCATTTGTCGGTGGCTCATCCGGTCTTTACTCGCTGGATTATATGGCCGAATTGGGTGATGTCGTTGTCGTGTCGATGAACTACCGTCTTGGTGTGCTGGGTTTTACCGCTCATCCCGCGTTTGATGCCGACCACAACGGCGGTTATGGCCTCGAAGACCAGCGTGCCGCCTTACGTTGGGTGCAAAACAATATCGCCGCATTTGGTGGCGACCCAGATAACGTCACCGTCGCGGGTGAATCCGCTGGGGGAGCCAGTGTGTGTATGCATCTGCTCGCGCCAAACGAAACCCAAGGACTATTTCACAAAGCCATTGTTCAAAGTGCAGGCTGTGCCACCCCACTTCTTAGCGTCGAAGAAGGTAAGAAAATCGGTGATCAAATCGGTGAAAAACTGGGCTGTGACCAAGCCGATACAGCTTTAACCTGCTTACGCGCGCAACCGGTAAAAAAACTACTTGAAGCCGCTTCCGAGGTGGCTGGTTCAAACATTCTGACCTTTATGCCTGTAATTGGCACTCAAACCGCACCCACACCCGGTGCGCAAGCTATCCCTGCAGGAGATTTTGTTCAGGTTCCCGTCCTCTACGGCGGCACACAAGATGAGTTACGTCTCTATGTCGCCTATGCCGTGCAAAGCGGCCAAGCCTTTAACGAACAAACCTATGCCGAACGTCTTCGTGAAGTCTACGGCGACCATACCGACACCATTATGCAACGTTATCCGTTGAGCGCGTTTTCCTCGGCGGCTTCGGCGGTTGGATCAGCTTGGTCAGACTTCCGCCAAGATGTCGGCATTAATCATTGTATCTACCTCGAAAGCGCTAAATTATTGCGAAAGTTTGTACCGGTCTATCAGTTTAACTTTGCTGACCGCACCGCGCCGGCTGTCACCGACAATCCCGGTTTTGAAATGGGTGCGGTTCACTCCTCTGAGTTAATTTATCAATTTCCGGGATTTGACAATACCCGTCAACAAGCAGGGCCGAAGCTCAACGCCGAGCAGCAAGCGCTCGCCGACAAAATGATGGCATACTTTACTCACTTTGCCGCAACCGGTGTTCCGCGCGCGCCAAACGCGCCCGATTGGAACATTTTCGACCGTGATGATCGCGTAATGAACTTCCAAACCGGTGAGTTAGGCTTTATCAACCAATCGCAGCTTAGTCAGTGTGATTTGTGGAAAAGCCTCTACCCGCATATTTTGACGCAATAAACACGGATGCGCCCTTTCCACAAAGGGCGCACAATTTAAATCGGATTTAGTCGGTTTAAGGCTAGCGATACAAAACGGACTGAAGTAAACTTCTTCCCAATTTTGGCTAAAGCGCTCAATCATTAAAATTCAATATCAGCCCTTTGAACATATCGACTTATGACAGACTCAAGACCCATTGGCATATTCGACTCCGGTATCGGCGGCCTGCCCATTGCACAAAAAATCCGCGTCAGCCTACCGCATGAAAACTTAATTTACTTAGCTGACACGCTTCATGCGCCGTATGGCGAAAAGTCTGAAGACTATATCCTGCAACGCAGCCTTGCCATTACCAACTGGTTTATTACGCAAAATGTGAAAGCGATTGTCGTAGCCTGCAACACCGCCACAATGATCAGTATCCAAACCTTGAGAAACACCTATAATTTGCCGTTTATCGGGGTCGAGCCCGGCGTAAAACCTGCTGCCATTCACACCCAAACCGGCGTAATCGGTGTATTAGCTACGCCCAAAACCCTCACCAGCACCGCGTTTCACCAACTGGCACAGCGTGTTGCCGGTCATGTTCAGGTCGAAATGCAACCCTGCCCCAAACTCGTTCACCTGGTGGAATCACTCGAACTCGATAGCGACAACACGCATCAAATCGTCGCCGACTATGTGCAACCTCTAATCAACAAAGGGGCGGATACGCTCATACTCGGCTGCACGCATTTTGCCCACCTCACCCCCATCATCAAACAAGCCGCCGGTCATGCAATCGAAGTGATCAGCACGGAAACACCGGTTGCAAAAGAGGTCGCTCGCCGTCTTAAACACGAAAATCTGATTAGCGATCAAACCCAAGCCGGTATAACCAAGTTTTACAGCAACAGCGACTTAACACGTTTTCAACAGCAACTTCAACGTCTTTGGGGCGAGGATGCACAAGCCGAAAGGTTTAATGCCTAATTTGCAGGCCTGCTAACTTTCAACCGAGCGTGTTAGAATGAAAGGCGTTTTTTTACTCATGAAACAAGTAGCCACGCCATGAAAAAACTGCCGATTGGCATTCAAACCTTTAGCGCCATTCGTGAAGACAACTACGTCTATATCGATAAAACACCGCTCGTGCATCAAATGGTGAACAGTGCCGGACGGTTTTTTTTATCGCGTCCGCGCCGCTTTGGTAAAAGTCTATTAGTCGATACCTTCAAAGAACTGTTTGAAGGCAATCAAGCGTTATTTGCAGGCCTGTTTATTGAAGACATACGCTTGGCTCTCCAGCATTAACGCCCGCATTATCCCCGAAGACCTGAGTAACCACGGCCAAGCCGATATGACGATTAGGCTGGGCGATCACATCTACGTCACCGAAATCAAACTCGACAAAAGCGAACACGACCAAGCGCAAACGCCCAATCCGGCGCTGGCACAAATCCAACAGAAAAACGACGCGCAAAAATACCTCGCGCAACACCAAACCGGCAACCAAATTCACCAACTCGGTTTAGTGTTCAACAACCACGCGTAACCTCGTCCAATGCGACTGGCAGAGTTTGTAAACCAGTGTTTTTGAACCACAGAGCCACGAAGTCACGAAGATTTATAGATTCACCACGAAGAGCACGAAGGTTTTTAAGGTTATCGCATCATTATTTTGAAATGCTTCGTGACTCTGGGTCTGAATGGTGAATATCAATTTTCTGGTTACCAAGTTGAACTTGGTAACCACTATTGGGTGGTACGAAGGTTTTTGGCTTTAGCGATGTAGGTCGGGTTTTAGCCCGACTGGTGAGGGCTTTTGACTAATAACACGGTTCTTGATTTCTTACAAGCCAATCGCATTTGTTTCTAATGCGCGTGCAATTAATTGCGAACGTGTTTTTGCGCCCAGTTTTTCACGCGCATTCGACAGATGAAATCGCACCGTGCGTAAATGAATAAACAACTTATCGGCAATAACCGTATCATTTAAACCTTGCGCCGCTAAGCGCACACAGGCTTTTTCGCGTTCGGTCAAAGCACGCTTAGGCTGGGGCGGGGAAAGTTTCAACAACCGCACCACCGCCTCATGAACATAGCAAGTTAATAATTGACCATAAGGCAATATCGCTATAACCTCATCTACTTGCTCATTGGCATCTCCCGGTTTAGCTAGGCTCATTCCAGCGCTTTCTTTAGGAAACCCACGAACTACGGCAAACGATGCCCCACAACTCACACCAAACGATTTCGCTTGCGCGTAATAATCCCTTAGCTTCGCCGAATTAGAAAACAAATCATTACGCCAAACCAGAGGTTGCTGATGGTTTCGCACATGCAGCGCACAAGGATCAATCAAATCATAACGCTGCGCAATATACTGCTCTATCCATGCTTTTGGATAGGTTCCAAGCTGAATAACCTGCGACTCCGTTTTATTGTCACTATGACGTATAAACAAATAAACAAAGTATGAAAACCCCAGCTTTTCCACAATCTGCTGAGTCATCTGCTCAACTTCAGTCAGTGAGTCGGCGACGAGAATTGACTCATACAGTTGGTACAGTCTTTTATCCATCTCACCCTCTCATTGCTAAATAAAAATAACCCCGCATTTTCCTTGATACACAGCCAATAGAAAAGCTGTCACAACTGACAGGTCGCAACCATCTTCCACTGACACACCCTTGCAAAACTGTCAGTTATGCCAGTTATTCGCCGCCATAAAAAAACATACACTGTATTAACTATGCTCCCAAGGCCAGCGTCATGGACAAAACAACCAAAACACAACAAAGCCTCACCATACCCGAATACGTTTTGCATCACAAGGATATGGAGGTGATTCGCGCCGCATCGGAACGCATGAACATTAATATAATCGAATACGCTCAGCTTGCCCCCTACCTGTACGCACGCGATCTTCAATGGGAAAGTACCGACTCAATCATCAGCGAACTGCCTACATCAACACATAATCAACATCGATTATAAAGGAATGCCCCATGACAACCTCAAACAACCAACACATCATTTTTGTATTAGACAATATTACAGATTACGCCAGCTTGCTAGCGGATACGCCTAAAGACACCTCAATTTATCTGCTTGATGCCAACGGTGATGCGCTGACACAAATGGCCGAGATTTTGGCCGACTACCAAAACCTAGACGGCATTCACCTTTTAAGTCACGGCAGCAGCGCCGCCCTTGATTTAGGCACGCTGACCCTCACCCCGCACAACCTCAACCAACACAGCGAAAAGCTAGCTAAAATTGGTCAAAGCCTAAGCGATGACGGCGACCTGCTACTGTATGGATGTAACGTCGCACAAGGTGAAGCAGGTCGAATTTTCATTGAAGATATTGCGCGTATTACGCAGGCCGACGTGGCGGCATCGGATGATGTGACGGGTGCTGCGGCACTGGGTGGGGATTGGATTCTGGAAGAGTCGACGGACACTATCGAAGCCAGAGCCGCTATTTATGTGGACATTCGGGATGACTACGGCCATCTGCTTAACACCGCGCTCGCAGCTGGCGACATCGCGGTGCTCGGATTAAACGTCGATGATCCGGCCTCCCTCACGGACAATCAGCGCTGGGCCTTTGTAGCGCTGAACGATATCAGCAGCGGGACGGTCATTCATTTTACAGACGAAAGCTACGACAGCGATGCTGCGGAGTTCTACGGGGCAACCGCTCCGACGGAAGGCCACATGACGTGGGCCGTGGGGACAAATATCACAGCCGGAACGACGTTCGTCGTAACGAACAACAGTAGTTCAGGTGCCGCGACCATCCGTGATATCATCGGAAACGAATATAGTGGAGTCAGTGGATCGGTGGGCAGATTTGGCACCGCTGGCGATCAAATTTTCGTCTACCAGGGAACCGCCGGCACTGCAGCAGGGGCGACTTTCGTATACGGATTGAACACAGGGCAGTCTGGCAACTATACGACGGGGGAGTGGGCCGCAACCGCGTCAACGGCGAACCAGATTGTCTCGGATAGGCCTCCGGGATTGGTTGACGGTACCTCGGCAGCTGTACTCACCTCTTCTAGTACTAGCGCCCAAACCATAGGTGGGGCGCTCTACGGTTTCGAAAACATGAAGTACGCCGGTATAACCACCGGCACACGGGAGCAAATTCTTGCCGCCATCGGTGATGCCGCCAATTGGGCCGGGAATGACGATACCGCGTACGACTTCTCGGCCATCGGAAACTTCACCCTTACGGTTCCCAATGCCGCGCCCACCCTTGTTGGCGCACTGAGCGATCTAATCGTATTAGAAGAAACCGCCTCCAACATTGATTTATCCGGCCTCACCTTTGCCGATGCGGAAAACGACACGCTCACCGTGACGCTCAGTGTCAATTCCGGCACCTTTGGTGCACCAGCGGATGGTGCTGGCAATGGTGTTACGGAAACGTTGAACAGTGGCTCCGGCAGCAATGTGATTACGCTGGTAGGCTCCGCAGCGGACATTAACACCTATCTCGACACCGCTTCCAATATCCAATACACCGGCGCAAATAATGTCAGCGGCGACAATGCGGCCACCCTGACCATCAGCGCCCAAGATGCCACCGGGCATTTAAGCAGCAACCCGACAATCAATCTCGATATTACCGACATCAACGACGCGCCCACCTTAACGGCAACGGCAAGCAATCCAACCTTTACTGAAAACGGGAGTGCAGCAAGTCTATTCAGTGCCGCCGCAGCGGATACGATTGAAAGCGGGCAAACCTTTTCCGAGCTGACCTTGACTGTCACGAATGTGTCCGATACCACCGAAAGCCTCACCTTGGATGGCAGCACGGTGAGCTTAACCGATGCCGCGACTGGCACAACGCAAACCAACGGCCTGACCTATAACGTAGCGGTCGCAGGTGGAACCGCGACCGTTTCATTGACCAACGGCACCTTAACCAATGCGCAGTTGCAAACCCTAATCAACACCATCGCCTACAGCAATAGCGATGACGCGCCAAGCACAGACAATAACCGCGTTGTGACCATTACATCGGTTAAAGATAACGGCGGTACGGATCATGGCGGCGTAGACACCACGGCGTTAAATCTTGCGAGTAGCATTACCCTTGTTGCCGCCAACGATGCCCCGGTACTCGGCGGCACGCTTGGCACCACCTGGACGGAAAACACCAATACCGGCGCAGCGATTTACAGCGGGGACTCTCGCTATCTTTTTACCAATCCAACGCTCACCGACCCGGATACCGATACGGATTTTAACGGCGCGACCCTCACCGTTGGCTTAAACAGCTATCAAACAGGCGATTTAATCTCGTTACCGCTGAGTTCAGGGAATGTCACCTTTAATCAGGGTGAATCAACAATCAGTGTTTCCGGCACGCAAGTGGCGACTATTAGCGGTGGCTTTGGTCAAGCGCTGGTATTAACCTTTAACGCCAATGCCACTAAATCTTCTATTGAACAAGTCATGGCGGCGGTGACCTACACCATTTACGGTAACGACGACCCCACCGCAGGCGACCGTACGATTACCGCCACCTTTAACGATAAAGCCAATGCCAATACCGACACTGGTGCGCTCAGCGGTCAAATCACCGGTACCTTGACCGTTGTCGCCACTAATGACACGCCGACTTTAACGGCCACCAACGCAACGCCGACCTTTACTGAAGATGGTAGTGCGGTGAGTTTATTCAGCGCAGCGGTGATTGATACCATTGAAACGGGTCAAGACATTAACGGCCTGACCTTAACGGTGGCGAACCTGGCCAATGGCGTAGATGAAGTGCTGCTGATTGATGGCACCGCTATCGCCTTAACCGATAGCACCAGCGGCACCACCCCCCACAGTATTGGCTACAGTGTGGCCGTGAGCGGCACCACCGCCACCGTCACCCTCAGCAAAGCGGATACGCCCGCCAACTGGCAAGGGTATATTAATGGTATTCAATATCAAAATACCTCCCATAACCCAGACATAAGCCATGACCGTGTTATTACCCTCACGTCCATTACCGATGATGGCGGCAGCGATAACAGCGCCAATCCAACTAGGGATGTGTCGATTGCCGCCAGCGTCACGCTTGTCGCCGTGAATGATACGCCCGTGTTGAACAACCTTGATGGCGACACGGTGAGTTACAGTATCGGCGGTTCAGCGGTGACCTTAGATGCCGGTAGCGCACTGAGCGCCAGTGATGTGGACAATGCCACCCTCGCCTCCGCCACCGTACAAATCACCGGAAATCTTCAAACCGCCGAAGACGTGCTGGCCTTTAGCAACGATGGCAGCACCATGGGCAATATCAGCGCCGGATTTGATGCGGTCACAGGCACCTTAACGCTCACCTCGGCGGGCGCAACGGCCACCTTGGCTGAATGGACGGCCGCGTTAGCGGCGGTGACCTATGAAAACACCGATCCGACCACGGTCAATACCGCCACGCGCACCTTGACTTGGACGCTGAACGATGGCACAGATGCATCCGTAGCGGTCACCTCCAATATTAGCTTAGTGCGCGCACCGATTATTGATTTGGACGGCGACGATTCCAGCGGTGCAACGAATGGCGGCTATAACGCCAGCTTTACCGAAGGTTCCGGTGCGATTGCCATTATCGACGCCGATGCCACTTTGGAGGATGATGGCGCCGACCTCAATCAAGCCATTATCACCCTCACCAACCCACAAACGGACGATGCGCTCAGTTTACAAGGGCGAAGCTCAGGCGATGTGGTCAATGGCATTACCATCACCTACACCTCCGCCAGTGTCATCACCTTATCAGGGGTGGCCAGCAAAGCGGACTATCTCGCTTTATTACAAGAAGCGCGTTTTAACAACACCAGCAGCACACCGGACACCACCGATCGCACCATTACCTTTGCGGCACGTGATACCGATAATCATACCGGTAGCGTGGTGAGTGCAAAAGTCGGTATTACCCTCACGAACGATGCGCCAACCGGCGAAGTGACCATCACCGGCACCGTAGAACAAGGCCAAACCCTGACCGCCTCCAATGACCTAGCGGATGCCGATGGCATGGGTACGGTCACCTACCAATGGTACGCGGGCGGCACAGCCATTGACGGCGCAACGGCAGAAACCTTTACACTCACCCAAGCGCAAGTGGGCAAAGCCATCACCGTCAAAGCCAGCTACACCGACGACCAAGGCTTTGCACAAGAAGTAGAAAGCAGCGCCACCAATGCCGTGGCCAATATTAACGATGAACCAACAGGCACGGTGATAATAACCGGCACAGTACAGCAAGGGCAAACCCTGACCGCGTCCAATGACTTAGACGATGCCGATGGCATGGGTACAGTTTCATATCGCTGGTATGCCGATGGGGTTGCCATTGACGGCGCAACGAATGCTAGTTTTACCCTTGCTCAAGCACAAGTAGGCAAAGCAATAACGGTTAAAGCTAGCTACACCGATGGGCAAGGCACGGCAGAAGAAGTGGAAAGCAGCGCCACCACTTCGGTCATAGCCGCGCCACCACCACCCGCGCCACCACCCGCGCCGCCTGCGCCACCACCCGTACCGGACCCAGATCCCACGCCTGATCCTGCTCCGACGGTGATAACCGTGGATGGTGTACGTGTTGAAAGTCGAGTGATTACCCAAGCCGATGGAACGACGACCGAAAGCGTGGTGGTGAACCCAATTAGCGCCGAGCGCCAAGAAGACAGCGCGACACCCAATAGCGACTTAGCCGACATTCCGCTCTTTTGGGGAGACAGCAGTCGCAGTGAATTTGCGACCACCGCGAGTTTGCCGGTGGGCGTAGGCATTGAAACCCAAGGCGCGCGTGCACCGGTAGAAAATCGCGATTCCGTAGCGGACTTACTCATGTTAATCAGCGAAACGACACCGGACACGGATCTCACCAAAGCATCCATGCTCAACGGAGGTGAAAACTTCTTATTATCGCTAACCCAGCAGCGACAAGATACATTGGTGATTAACAAAATTACCCTGACATCGCAACCAGACACCGGCGCGCCCGCCGCACCGATTGTGATCAGCGGTACCGCCAATAGCGTGACCACGCCAAGCGGAAACACGGTGGTGCCAGTCGAAGCCTTGGTGATTGATGCGCGCAGTTTACCGTCAGGCACGATACTCGATTTACACCATATTGAGTTTGCGGTGATTATCGGTGACAACATCACCATACGCGGCGGAGACGGTGCCAATATCCTCTATGCTGGAGCAGGCAGTCAAAACATTCGTCTTGGCGCGGACGATGACATTCTCTATGCCGGCGATGGCGATGACTGGGTCGGCTCCGAAGGCGGCAACGACCGAATATTTGGCGAAAGCGGACACGACGTGCTTTACGGCGGCACAGGCGATGATTATCTTGATGGCGGTGATGGCATTGACTTTGCACTGTATCAATACAACCGCGCCGAATATGAAATTACACAACTGGGCAATGGATACTGGCATGTTTCTCATGCCATTGAAGGAACGGATACGTTAATCAATATTGAATATTTACAATTTGCCGATCAAACGCTGCGCTTAGCCGACAGCGACGGCACAAACCTGATGCAATCGGGCTTATTATTTTTCTAAAAGGACACATTATGCAAAGAGACACCTTGTTACCTCTGACCCTTAGCGCGCTGAGCTTCACCCTATTAAGCGGCTGTGGCGGTGGCAGTTCGAGTGGCTCCACGCCGCCGCCCGCACCGCAGGAGATCACCCTCAACGCCGATAACTACGACGACATCGCCATTGGGGTGAGCAATCAACTTAATGACTTTATACAAAGTCTGCGCACACCGTTGGCGGCCAACGATTCAGCAGGCCTGATTCAAGCGGTGCTAGTACAAGGGGTGCAAACCCTGTTACCCGATGACGCCGGACAACAAGCCATCGCCGACCTGGTGATTAATCAGCAGGCCTGCAACAGCGGCGAGGTGAACACCGATAACAGCAACGGCGTGCGTTATCAGTTTAACGCCTGTGTTAAAAACGGCTATACCTTTAATGGCGAACTCCATTACCAACACACGCCGGGCAGCAACCAAGCCAGCTTAAACTATAACAACCTCAAAGCGGCGTTTGCGCAAAACCAATGGGTCACGCTCAATGGCCGCAAAGCCCTAACACTGACAATGGAACCGGCAAATCAACGGGTTCGCAGCGAAGTGAGCGCGGGCGATTTAGTGGCGAGCAACCCCGAAGGAAGCAGCACACAACGCCAAGGCTATACACAAGGCTATACGCGTATCGGCACCGAATGGCGCCTTAGCGTCAATGGCACGGTGCAATTGACGATGAGCAACCAACAGCAAGCGCAACTACACCTGAGCAACGCCAGCGACCTACAAGGCACGGTAGACAACACGCAAACGCCGCCCAAGGATCAAGCGCCGATGTTTGGTGACTATGCGATTGTGTGGAATGACAGCCAGAAAATCGGCCTGAATGCGCGGGGTAATGGGCAAATCAACGCCGCGTTTTACCCGCAAAAAGATGGCGCGGCACAAACGCAGTTTACTTTCTGGTGGGATAGAACTTATCCGCAATAACGAGCCTTAAGCCTTGGCGTGCAAACGCTTGGGCTTTTCGTATACTCCCTTCGGAGCAATACTCTCTGCACAGCCATCGTTCTAGCGCGTTATAATCTTTTAGGTAGCGATCAGCAGCAACTAGACATCGTACCCGCTTGACTATCAATCAACTGATCTATAAAGCGTAATTTACCGAGAATAATCGGGGTCAGTACAAACGGATACGCATCCGCCAACCCCATGCTGCGATTGAGGGCATTCAAAACCTGTGTCACTCTTGCCCATTCGGTTATCCATTGATCGAAGTCGTGCGCTTTAGGTTCATAATCGGTCAGTCCATAGGCGTGCGCCGTGTCGAGTGTATCGGTAATATGCAGATAATGCGCCCAGGTTTCCGCCCAATCTTCAAGCGGATGACTGGTGGCATAACCGCTAATAAAACTCACCGGCCAATCGCGCGCCGGACCATATTCATAATAAATACTCAGCGCACGCTGGTAATCAAAGCGCTCATCGCCAAACACCCGCCTAAACTGCACCAAGGATTCGTCTTTTAACAACATCATCCAATAATAATGCCCGACTTCATGGCGAAAATGCCCTAATACCGTGCGATAAGGTTCATTCATCGCTTCTTTCATGGTGTGCAAAAAGCCTTCATCCGCTTCGGCGGCATTCAGCGTAATCAAGCCGTTGTAATGACCGGTTAGCACGTGCTCGATATTGACGTTCGGGTTACTGCGCTGATCTTCCAAAAACTGAAATGCCAACCCGGTTTGATGAGCCTCGCGCCCGCGTACATCCAGGTTTAAACTCAACAAGGTATAAAACAATCGGCGTTTGGCCTGCTCCAACTTTTTCCAGCGCAAGGGGTTTTTCTTGCGCGACAAATCAGGAATGGTTTGGGTGGTTCGACAAGAAATACATTGATGATGCGTATCATCAATCGACAACAACCAATTACACTGCAAGGGTTCGCTGTGGTTACTGCATACCTTGAAAACAAGCGTCTCTCCCTGTGCGTCTTGGCTATAAAACCGTCCTTTTTCACGCTTGCCACAGCGCAGGCTAAGCGTTTGAGGGTCAAACCCCAAATCGCGGCCACAATGCTCACAATGGGTATTGTCAAAATACACCTCTTGACCACAATCGCAATAAAAACGTTTCATAAATTAAGCTGCCAAATGCTTAGGCACGAACTAGGCCTGGTAGATACTGTTATTCACCTGAATAAAACCCTGCTGTAAACTGTCAAGATAATCATGTAGCTCCTTTGAACCGGCCTCAAACTGCGTCCAATCACTTGAATACTGAATCAAACTTTCGAGTTTATGCTTAACCAACTCGCCATCCGGCAAAGCGGCCAGCATTTCTTGCATTTTATATAT
>Ga0172377_10005437_pt1 | contig 13097 bp, 10 predicted proteins | sample Pumphouse3metaG_FD_119749 | JGI IMG/M metagenome (GOLD analysis project Ga0172377, IMG submission 119749) | Leachate microbial communities from a municipal landfill in Southern Ontario, Canada - Pumphouse #3 metaG | ecosystem: Engineered > Solid waste > Landfill > Unclassified | place: Canada... | reverse complement strand
CCTGCCGCAGTATCGATCTGAGTGAAGAAGAAAATGTAAGCCCGGCTTTGTCGTTTACCTGGACCTGTCCGACTCCCGGGAGGTCGTATTCAATAGGGTCTTCAACTGTTATGATGTTTACCTGCGGTCTTGCCAGTGCCTGGAGGATCGCATAAAGGCTCGTGCTTTTACCTGAACCGGTCGGTCCTGTGAAAAGTATCATGCCGTTTGGCCGCCTTATCAGGTCTTCCAGCCGTTTTCTCTCGTCAGGCTTCATACCAAGTTCTTCAAGAGTAAGAAGTCCCCTTGCCTTATCCAGCATTCTCATAACTATGCGTTCCCCGTGCTGCGTTGGCAGGGTGCTTACCCTGATGTCGACCATTCGGTCTCCAAGGCTTATCCCTATTCTTCCGTCCTGAGGAATAAACCGCTCTGCGATATCAAGGTTTGCCATAACTTTTATACGGCTTGTTACAGGTGCCTGGTGTCCCTTGGAAAGGATGTACTTGTCGTGAAGCACTCCGTCTACCCTATATCGGACCGTCATCCTGTCCTCATATGGCTCTATGTGTATATCAGTCGCCCTCTCTTTAATAGATTCGACCATAATACCATTGACAAGCTTGATCACAGGAGCGTCCACGGTATCGCTCATAACTTCCTGACGCGCAAGTTCAGAAAGGTCGTTGACCTCTTCTATGTCATTGAGAGTCTCCTGTGCCACGCCGCTTTTAATATCGTAAAGTGCGCGAATGAGATCCCTGATGTCAGCTGCATCATGTATTTCAGCTTCGCATGCAAGGCCGCCCCTTGACGCTACAAGCTGAGCCTCGGCAAAAACTGCCATATCAGACAGGGCAACAACAAGGATATCCCCGTCCTTTCTGACGGGGACTATTCCTTTTTCCCTGAGCGCATCAAGTGATACTCCCTGAGGTATAAGTTCTATAACAGCTTCCGGAGAAGGCAGTTTGTTTATCGAGATCATTTGCCTTTTGCCTCCATTTCCTTCACAAGCTCATCGTATCGAGTCTGCCAGTCTTTTTTAACGTTATCTTCAGCAGTGCCCTCACTTACCTGTTCTTTTATCTCCGGCATCTTCGGGACCATCATCTCTTTTGTGACACCCTCCTGTCGGACAGCCTTTTCGTAATCCTGATGGTTATCCATAAGAAGGGTCCTTTCTGCTTCCGAAAGCTGCTGTCCGTCGGTGATTATCTGGTTAGACATCCTTGCCGCCTCTTTCGGGTCCTCCAGTATGTAAGGAGTAAGGAAGATCATAAGGTCGACCTTTTCCCGCTGCTTCTCACTGGATTTGAACAGGTTGCCGATAAGGGGTATGTAGGAGAGCAGGGGGACCCTGTTCTTCAACACCTTCTCCGCTTCCCTGATAAGGCCGCCTATGATTATTGTATCTCCGTTCGCAACCATAACGTTTGTCTTGACCTCACGCTTTGATGTGACCGGTGTCGGCGATCCCATGGTGGTGAGCAGGTCCTCGACTCTTTGTTCTATTTCAAGGGAGACAAGGTTTCCGCTCCTTACGTGCGGCGTAACCGTAAGGATCAGACCCACGTCCTTGTATTCGTAGCTGTTCTGCACGGACTTCGGATTGCTTGTGTCGGCAAGGGTGCCCTTCAGCTGCGGGATCACCTGTCCGACCTGGAGACTGCTCTGCAGGTTGTCTATGCACATAAGACGGGGCATTGAGAGTACGTTTATGGCATCATATTTATTGAGCATCTTTATGTACGCATACATAAGACCTTTTCCGTCGGTGTTTGTGGTCGTATATGTGTTCCCTGTAACGGGATTTGTATATATTTCTTCTTTTGTGATCAGCTTATCGTAAAGCTCAAGTATCCCTGACGGGACCGCGGCGCTTCCCAGCTGGGCGCTTCCGGCGGCGACGAGATCTCCGGTGATGCCGCCTCCCCACGCTGCCCAGTCTATGCCCGCGCTGTTAAGCTTGTTAAGGTTGACTTCGGCAATGAGACCGCGAAGCATTACCTGTTTTGGCTGTACATCGAGCTGCGCTATTATGGTCTTAAGAGAGTCAAACTGTTCCTGTGAAGCCGTAAAAACAAGACTGTTTGTAGGCAGGTCGGGAACTACCGATGCAGGAGCGACTCCCTTGGGATCGGGAGCGATCTTGGCGGCAGTTGCAAGAATGCTGTTCATCTGCTCCGCAACGACCTTAGCGTCCGAATTGACCAGCTTGTGAACGTGAAAGCTTGCGGTCCTCGACGGCACATCCAGCACCTTGAGCACCTGCTCACATTCCCTGAGCGACTGTTCGCTGCCTATGAGCATCACCCGTCTTGTCCTCTCGTCGCCTACCGCCATGATGCCGGTAAGCCTTGATGTGGCGTCCTTTGACATGGCGTTTATCTGGGTCTCGACTGTTTTCGGATTTGCGTGTTCCAGGCTCACAGCTCTGATCGTCCTTGTGCTTCCCTTTACGTCAAGCGCACGGATCACTCCGACAGCTCTGCTGAGTACGGACGCCTTGCCCGTAAGGAGTATCTCGTCCCCGTTTTCAAGGGGGGCCGCGCCGATTTCCGGTATAGCGGCCTTAAGGGGCACCGTCACGTAGCCCGCCTTGACATGTTTTAGGGGTACGACCTGGATAGTCACGGACTCTCCCGGCACAACGCTCATGCCGCTTCTGACGACGGTATTGTTGACAGTCGGACCGGAACTTGAGGGGAGTACCTTCGAGTATCCCCCCATGTCCTGTATAGAAAGGTTGTTCATCTCAAGCACGGAGAGCATGACTTCCCTTGCCTCGCTGAGCGATATGGGTTTCGGTGAGACAATGGAAACGCGTCCTCCCGCACCCTGGTCAAGAACGATGTTTTCACCGAGAAGTTCGGACATAAATCTCAAGAATTTGGCGATCTCCATATCCTTGAAGTTGAGCTGTACGCTGCCGCCGCTCCTCATTGCCCTCGCCGCCTCCACAAGGTTGGCTTCGCTGTCGGCGGTAACCGGCGCTGCGTATACGGAAACAGAGGAAATGAATATAACTGCCAGAGACAGCATAATTATCCTTTTAAGACCGTGTTTTCTCATGTCCTTATCACTCCATGTAAAATTTATTGTTATTTCTATAGTTATATATTTAATTGTCTGTATAAAATTATACTCTGAATAAATAGCATTAAACAAGCTTTATAAAAATAAAAAGACGGCAGTAACTGCCGTCCTGTCTGTTATGTATTATCGACTCTGTTTTTGTCCCTGTTAAAGGTCTCGTTCCGCGGTCCGGTCCTTTGTCACACACGGAATATTGGATCCCAGATTACGCCGTCCTATTAAAGCTCGATGTCGTCGTCGGATTCCCGATATGTCCTGTCATATCCATATTTTTTGTATATCTCCTCTGCCGGGACAGTCTTCTCTCCGGCCTTATATGACAGAAGCCTTTCGGCCACATCATATTCGCCCTCCATGACAAGAGCGACGGTCTCCTCATCGGGCAGGCTGAATTTCAGGAATGAGAATATAGGGTCATCCTTGTACAGCGCCGCCTGTGACTCTATTTCCTCCCTGCTGAAATTGCCGTATATTTCCCTGATATCCGCAAACACATTGTCTATACCCTTCTGCAGGGAATCCTTCAGCACCCCGAACTCTTCTTTTGCCTTTTCATCCGCCATATTCATGATCCCCGAAAAGATATCGATCGCTTCGGATATGGTGTTTGAATATTTAAGGTAATCGGCATCCGCCATAAGGCAGGCAACGGCATACGGGAATGATATCCTCTGTCCGTTATGGTCCCATACAAAACGCATGTCTTCCGTTATTACACCCTGCTGTACAAGTTCAAGCCTTCTCAGTTCAGATTTCGCTATGGCAAGCGACGCAAGCAGGTTGTTGTATACGGAAACGCCTGCTTTCACCAGCAGGTGCGAAGAGAGTATTATGTTTTTTGCTTCTTTGGCCTGGACCTTGCCATCAGAACCATCAGTGGATTTGAACTTAGCCCTCTTGATCCCGAAGCTTACAATACTGCTTATCATCGACAATATAAAAGAATTCCCGTTACTGGCAGCCTTCTGTATATTCGCTATCTCAATTATTTGCATAAAGTTGCCCTTTAACTGTTCTGCCTTTTCGGGTCCGATGTCCGAAAACATCTTTTTCATGTTCTCTTTGCCCGTAATGTATTTTTCCATCAGTTCCGTCTGTTTCTGTTTATCCTCTTCTGTTCTGAATATGTTTCCTGTCATGGCGCGTATCTTTTCTGTGCATTCGTAATGATCCTGAAGTATCGCGCCTGTTGCGCCAAACCTTTCCCAAAGTTTCTCTCCGTCATATTCCCCATCCGGATCAATAAAATCATATTTCTTCATCATTACACCCCTTTTTCGGATCTTATCTGGATCCCTGACCTGAAAGCAATGCGGACGGAGATATATGTTCGTCGATATTTTCCGTCCAACTGTGTATCCGCTCAGAAAATTTTGCATACTCCTCTTTAGTCATGCAGTTAAAGAAGGTGTGCGTTCCCTCTTTTACAACGTGAAAACTGCCTTGCGGCACCATTTTGGAGTATCCGATAACTGTATCGGGCAGTATTTCGTCGTACTCTCCGCAGACGAACAGCACCGGAACATTGATCTCCCGCAGTATGCCGGTTATGTTCATATCCTTAAGGGTCCCTGTTATGTCGTATTCATTTTGTCCCCACATGTACTGATATACCTCTTTGCCTTCCGGAAGGCTGTTTTCTTTCCTCTGTCCAAGAAGATATCTGAGATATAATGTCGGGGTAAGATATGCATCCTGGTAACGCGCAATAAAAAGCGCCTCTTCTGCCTTTGCGGAAACATCTTTTAACATATCACCCTGTATTTCAGGCATGGATTTTCTGATCCCCTCAACAAATTCATTTACTTCCGGCCTGATATCTTCCAGTCTCTTTGCCGTATCCCGTGCCCAGTCGGCGGCTCTCACCAACGGAGATCCCGCTACTATCCCGGCACATCTGTCAGGATGCTGCGCTGCATAATTCAGTGCCAGTCCCCCTCCCCAGGAATGGCCGAAAATAATCATTTTTTCTATGTCTAAGGCGTACCTGACCCTTTCTATCTCTTCCGTATAATATTCCAACGTCCAGTATGAACTGTCCGTTCTGGAGTTGGGTACCGATCCCGGTGAATTCATCTGGCTGTATGAGATGACCGGACGGTCTGTGAGCATCTCTCCGATAGTGTTCATCAGGTTTATTCTGCTGCCGCACGGACCTCCGTTTATAAGCAGCATCGGAATGCCGGATCTCTCCAGTCCGATCGCTTCACACAATATTTTTCCTTCCGGAGTATTTATCGTTCCAAGCCTGCCTTTCATTTGCCTGCTCCCGTTTCAGAAATGCAATGTATTTCATGCTTTATTTTTGCGGCATCTTCCAGCAATGCTCCCCTGAACTGTATCGAGGAATATCCTCCTGAAAGAATGCTTATGTCAGCTGTACCCACAAGCGACTGATACGGTGTTTGTGTTACCTCTACGGAAAACACGAAATGACGGGGCATCGTCACCTCTTTCGTCGTCAGCATGCCTCTTGTATAAGATATCTCATTTTTATCAATGCAAAGAGTCTGAGTAAACAGATCTTCCGTTATAGGGAACAGAACAGACAGGGTAAAAATGATCAGTACCACAATAGTTCCTGCGGATGCAATAACTGTACCGCCGGGAAACATAAATCCAATATGCCTCGCTATTCCCAGGAAAAGAAATGAAACTACCCCCAATATCAATGCTGTGGTTACAAGCTGTCCTGCAAAATTTTTTGCAGCAGCCTTTATTGTTTTACTGTCTGCCATTTCAGCATCCCTCCGTTTTCCATATTCTGAGTATGCAAGCCTATAAAAAAGGTGGAGGCAAAAAGCCCCCACCTGCAAATATATTGAAAATATTTTTACAGCGTTATATCTTCTTCCTTCTCTTTCTTTTCTCCAAACTTGAAGTCCTTGAAATCGTCCTTCGGTACCCTGTTTTTACGGCGTTCGGCGTGTCCTCTGCTGTAATCGTCCCAGTTGGTATATTCATAGCAGCGAAGGAAGGTCCTGCCATACTTATTTTTACCGGTTTCCGGATCCGGTGTCGCAGTGGGCGGGACTATCTCTCCTTTGACCGAGATAAGATCCCCCGGTTCCCATCTGCCTGCCGCAACATCAGACTGCAGACGTTCGGCGCTTTTACCCGACACTTCGACAAAATACTTACGGTACTCTGTCTTCTGTCCCTCTTTTGTTCTTCTGCTTACCGACAGTGTCATTGATCCGGTAAGAAAGTTTCCGCCGTTCCCCTGGCGCTCGCTGAACCTCGGTTCTCCCGACAGCCAGCCCGTGATCTCAAATCTCGCTTCGCTTCTCATATGGATTCCTCCGTCTTATATAAGTGTGGTGCAATATGTTGAATATATGTATCCGGATATGTTTATTCCACGGACAGTTTCCTGTACGCCGGGGGCGCACTTTTGACTCTGATGACCTCATATATGTTCTGGTTAATACTGCCGAGAAAAGGTCTCCCTTCGAAGCCCTCAGGGGTGCGCATCTCTTCGACATATGGACCGAACTTGATATACTTTGCGTCCCTGGCCAGAGGATGTTCCCGATAATCCTTATTCCGGAAAAACTTCTCTTCGTCAAAGCCCGTATAGAGAAAAATCGGAATTTCCGGATAATATTCCCTTATGAGTTTCAGGACCCTTTCGCTTTCTGCCGGATCCTGGTCTAATGGTTCACCGCCCACGATCGTTATAGCGTCCACAAGTGTTTCGGAGGAGGAGTCGGGGTAAGTCCAGTCCTTTAGCTGCGCCTCCAGGACAGACAATCGCTCCTCTTCAGTTCCCTCGGTCTCAAAGGGCCAGAGTTCCGGGTTATGGCAGTTTTTACAGGGAGTACCACTGAGCGCCTTTCGGCACCCGGCGAATACAAGCCTTATGCATATATATCCGTCGAAACCGTCCGCCAGCGTTATTTCGCCCCTCAGGAACATGTCTGGCCGACCTCTTCCTGTACTGACAGGTGGTTCAAGTGTAAAGTCTTGGGACGTTCAACATCTTCCCTGTTCTTAAGGTCAAAGAAAATTGGAATCGTGTCGACCCTTTTTCTTCCGTCAGGCCACCTGTAGAGGTTTGCCACATATCCCCCGATAGCCGATGTTACTCCGGCAATACGGGTCGAGAACGGATTCGCTTTCTGGAAAGAGCCTCCGAATACGATAGATTTCACCTTACAGTTGTTGGGATCAAACAGTTCTCCTGTTTTATGCAGATGCCCGACAACTACCAGATCAAGATAGTCAAGATCGAAAAAGTCGAGAACCTGGCCCTTGCGCTGTCTTACTGCGTTGAGCTTGCTCTCGGGAAACAGGCTGTTGCATGATCCGGCCACATGATGCAGATTGATGTTGAATCCGTTTACGGAAACAAGCGCCTGGTAGATTCCCACCGGAATAATATCTCTGCGCCTGCTGTGAAGCGCGAACAGAATATTGGCTCCGGCTGATTTCAGATAAGCCTCGTCATGGTTTCCGAGGATCGCGTATGTTTTCGAGTCTGTATAGAACGGATATTTCCATGCGACTTCGTTGACCTGAGTGTCAAATCCAAGAAAATTCTGTTCAAATGGCTGTCCGGTATATACTCCGCTGCCGTCAAAAAAGTCGCCTGCATGGAAGAAACTCCTTACCCCATAGATATCATGGGCCATGCAGTAGAATTCGTTGACCAGATCTTCCGCGCAACCCTTTGCGCCGTAATGGGTGTCGCTGATAACGCCGATCGGTGTGCATGTCACGCCTCCTGCCAGCTGCCGCGAGGGGACGTTGTCTATCTGAACGTTTACGAGTCCGCTGCCAAACATTTGTTTCGGTTCTATAAGGGAAACCTCATGTCCCTTTCTTGAGAAAGGGAAATGGTGTCTGATCAGACTGTCTATTCTGAGCAAAGCGTCTTCTTCGCTAATATCCCAGAATTCCGCAAGATCAGATACGAAAAGCATTTTCGTCCCGTCTCCCGGCACCGCTCGGGTCCTTCCTGAAAAACGCTTAAGCAGCCCTACGTTCATCTGCATATCCCTGTAGTTAAGTCCCTCGGATATTATTGACGCCGTAATGTCCCTGGTTTGGCAAATCTCTCTGTTTACTGCCATGTCTGCCGCGTCTACATCGGCTTTGTTCGGCTCTACCTTGACCTGAGTAAGGTCCAATGTCGGAAGCTCCCTTTCTTCGGTGTCGCGCCTGTCGGTTTCAATCCTCTCAGCCGGCGTATACATATTTGTCCTTTTTTTGCCGCGAACGTAATGTCCGTATTTCTTTTTCATGCCAAGACGGTCCCTCTCGGTTGAAAGCTGATATCCGAGAGCCGTTATTGACCGCGGTGTGCAGAGGGGATCTGTGGCGAATTTCGCCGCAAGTTCCGCTGCGGTCATATGTGAACGTGCTGCCTGCGTGATAAGCTCTTTTTCGTATTCTGTATAATACTGACGACCCGCTGCCGCGTGTTCTCCCGCTTCCGGAATATGGATACGGATATTGTTCTGTTTTTTCACTGTCTTTTCCTCCTGCGCTTTTGTCATATTCGTGTTTTGCGCTCCTGTCTTTCGCTTTTCGGCCATATTTATGTTCTTCGTCTTCTTTTTGCCCCATGCGCTTTTTCGGGAAATATCAGTTTTTCTTATGACAATTCTCTCCTTTTAAAGGGCGCCTCCAGGCGCTTCTGTATATCTTCCGCTGTTTTCAGCGTGGTATATCCCGTGATACTGTGTGTTTCCGGCACTTATCTTCATGCACCGCCGTTAATGTTATAAACCGCTTTATATTCTTATTTTCCTAATTTTCTTATTACCAAGATAATTATACTAAATTCAAAAAGAATTAAACAAGTATTAATTTTATCATCGTGTTTTTTTTGCAATATTCCACGTATTTTCGATTATTATTTTTATACTTCTAATATATAAGTATGATTAGCTATTTACCACTAATTATTAAAATTGGGAGTGTTTGGCCGGGAATAATGATTTTTCGGGCTGTTCACTCCCTGATTAAAGACAAAAAAGAGGGGCCCGAAGGCCCCTTTTCTGTTTTCTGTAAGGTGTGTTTACTTAATATGTTTGTTAAATCAGCTCATAATCTCCGTCCCTGAGATCTTCCGCCGTTATTACGGCTTTCCTGCTCCGTTCCTGAGATTTTTCCCGTACCTTTTCGCCCGAGTCCATTTCCCAGACCGTGTCAAACGTCCTGGCAAGGTCCTTGTCGTGGGATATTACTATCACCTGTGCATCGGGGTCTCCTCCAGTAAGGATGTCCGTTACTTCTGACATCTTGCCCTCGTCGAGCATGGTAAGGGACTCATCCAGCCACAGACAGTTGAAATTCGCTATCTGCTTGAGAAGCAGTATTGAAATGAGGGTGCCTTCGCCACCTGACATCCCCGATACGGGACGTTTCTCTCCCGATGCGTCTGTTACCATAAGGTTGCCGCTCTCAGATCCGAGCCTCCACTCTATCCCCATAGTTGAAAGGTGTTTATTCACGCCGTTTAGGAGCAGTTCCATTGTACGGTCGCAGATGTACCTGCTGAAATTCGCATCTGCAAGGGACACCAGCTGTTTGACGCAGACAAATACCGGAGCCATCTGCTCAAGCTGGTCTTCCGCTTTTTCCAGCTGGTCCGACAGTGACATATGCTGTCTTATAAGCTGTGAAAGCCTGCCGGCCTCCCTGGTCAGGGTCGCCGTTTCTCGGTTCTTTTCAGCCAACTCCCTTGTCACATGGCTCGCCAGATCCTTCACGTCTATATCCTTGCGCAGGCTCGGGAGCAGTATATCGTCCTTCTTCCTGAGCTCTTCGTATGCGGCACGCAGTTTTTTAAGCGTTTCGCTGTCTTTCGATATCATCTGAAGCAGCGCTGAATAGTTTAACTCAGCCTGTCTCATATCGTCGTCGGAGGGTATGGACTGCCTGTCAGCTGCCGCAGCTTCAGCGGCAGCTTCCGCCATAGTGTATGCGCCTGTTGCAGCCACGCACGATTCAAGGGCCTCTTTGGTTTTTAAAGACGCTTCCTTTATGGCCTCTATAAGTCCGTCCCTGTTGCCCTTGAAATAGACTTCTTCAGATTCCCAATGTGAGACCTTGTTTAAAAGTGCGGTGTATTCAGCTTCCATTTCAGTAAGCTCGGCATCCATTGCGGATATCTGTTTCCTTATGTCTGCGGCTCCGGACGCCGCCTTTTCAGCATCTGAAAGCGAAGGCGTCTCCTCAATGGAATTTTTTTTCATGATCCTTTCCCTGCGCTCCGTATTCTCGGCGAGCATGGATTTCAGAGAGAATATCTCCCTTGAAGACAGCGATATGTCTTCCGAGAGCCGTCTTTCCATATCAGAGGCCCTGTCTTTTTCTGAGGCAAGCTGCGCCGACTTCTGTTCCAGACCTTCTTTTTCAGACATGTCGCACTTGCCGGGATGTGTTCCGTACTTCTGTTTATAGGCTTCTGCCTCAGCCATACAGCTCTCAGCCATAGTCTTTTTTGTTTTTATCTCAAAGAGGATGGCCTGGAAGCTTGAGTCCTTCATGCGTTCGATAAAATTTTCAGCGCCTGAAAGGGACAGTTTTTTGAGATCTATAATATCCCCGTGCCCGAGAGTTTTCAGCAATTCCACCAGATGCGCGAGCAGGCTTCCGGAAAGCTCCTTTATTTCTTTCTCGGCCCCGGACGCCGATTGTAAAGCCATATATGCCGAAATCTGCTCAAGTTTTGCCAATACGCCCTCGGCTTCTTTTCCTAACCTGTCGCTTTCCTTTTTTGCCTTATGCAGTGATATTTCTCTTTCATCCAGCTGTTTTACCGATGCCGAAAGTCTCTTCTGCAGGGAATCTTCCTCGGAAAGCACGGGATAGAGCTCAGCGACTGACTGCAGGAGACTGTACTTTTCCTGCAGTTCTATTCTTTTTCCATATAGGTTTTTTTTCAGTTCAAACAGACCACTCATTTTTTCTTTTGACGCCTTGTATAAAGGCGCGTTGGTAAAGACCGGACGCGCGGCCGTCAAAAATTTCGCCGTCTTGGTAAAAAGGTCTTTTCTTGCCTTTATGTATTCGCCGTATGAATAGCTGTGCCTCATCTGGGAAATAAGCTCTTCCTGCCGGGCTTTTGAAGACATATGCCCCTGAAGTCCGGAGGTCGTTTCGGAGATCCTTCCAAGTATCGACGCGCCTTCGCCCAGAAGCGCAAGTGATGCCGAATAGAGCTCTATGTCAAGTTCGATCTTTTTCCTGGATTCGGTCAGCTCGCTTATCGAAGGAATGGCTTTAAGTGAGTTCCTGAAGGTCTCCGTCTTGGCCTTGAGTGCCTCTTTTTCATATTCGGCAAGCTTTTTCAGTTCTTTTACCCGCTCCTTCAGCAGGTCCCCGTCCTGTATATTAAGGGCCGAGGACACAAGTGCCGTTCTTTCATGCGGTGTCACTGACAGTATTTTCGATATATTGCCCTGTGAAATGAAAGCTGCTATATCCGCAGAAGATTTCGCCTGTTTTATGACATCCGCGTCTTTTACATCGTCGCGTATGCGGCCGTAAAGCAGCAGGGAGGATACTGCAAAGTTTACGGCGCTTACGGAACTGGCGGTATCTTCCCATCCGCGCGGGGTCATGGTCTCAAGGACCGCGCCCGTGACAACCGCTTCTTTAGCGTTCTTTCTGAACTTACGGGTCACCCTGTGGCGACGGCCCCTTTTGTCCTCGAACTCCAGCATTACAGAACCGTCGGTAGCCCCTCTTCTTATATAATCCTTAATATTAACAGGTCTTGACTGGGACGCTTCACCGAATAGGGCAAGTCTGATGGAGTCCATTACTGAACTTTTTCCGGACCCATTTTCTCCTATGATGCAGATCCGGTTATTCTCGGTAAAGTCGAACCTGATGTTATTTTTAAGCCCGAACAGATGGGAAGCCGTAAGTGTTATAAGTTTCAATTTATTTCCTCCTTAGCGAAACGCTTTCTCTATATTTCCATGTTATCGGGGTCATCCCGGTCCAAAACCATAATATGACCGTACCTTCTTCCGAAGTTGCGCATACCGTAAAGACCATTTCCGAGTGCCATTACTGAAGCATGAACAAACATTTGGTATTCTTCCTCCGCTATCCGCCGGAATTCTTCATCTGAGATGCTGAAAGGTCTGGTAAAATACGGCATTTGTCACCTCTCGTTTCCCGTCTCATATGAACGGAATATTGTCTCTTCTATAGCAGAACACCTCTTCATTGTAAAATCACGTATCCTCTCTGAGAGGACATATTCCCTTTTGTTCTCCGGATCTATAACCATTTCCGATGCCTTTGTGAAATTTTCCCTGACCGCGGCTGTCATATCAAGAATATCTTTTTGTGTCATACCTCTTTCCAGCATAAAACCCACAAATTGATCTTCAGTTACATGTGTATTGCCTCTCACAGTAAGGGCAAGATCGTTCTTCATGCCGTATGGTTTATAAGAGACAAGATCGTACAGAGGGGTCAGAACAAAGCCGCTGTCAATAAATTTTACTGAAAAGTTCTTGACATGCATATCAGAGTTGCCTGTGATATAACCAAACAGGTATGCATTCATGAATTTTTTCATTTCATCTGAAGGCAGTATTTCTCGCATAAATTCAAAATATTTCTCCGAACTTATCGAATACTGGTCTATCACCGTTTCCGCAAGCAGCATCCCGGTATCGAATATTATGTCTCTGGAAACAGAGTTTTCTTCATCGGCTCGTACTCCGAACCTTTCCGTTACAAAGTGACGCGTTGTGCCAAACCCCGAATCAGAGGTTACAGTCCATGACCTTGCGGTCTCAAGTCCGCACATACCGGCAAGGGTCAGACACAGTACTTCGTTGACCGCTATCATGGGAAACTGTTCTCCCTGCGGCTTTACTATTACGTTGCCTACTTCTGAGTTCCAATCGGCGTTCCTGAGCGAAGGTCCGTCAGTTCCCTCCTCAAGGACCGCTGTGAATTTGTCGAAATAGCCTGCCATTGCAAATGGCATCGTTCCCGACGATCTGTTACTCGCATGGAAGACAAAATCCTGAGGAGGAACT
>Ga0172377_10005436_pt1 | contig 13098 bp, 10 predicted proteins | sample Pumphouse3metaG_FD_119749 | JGI IMG/M metagenome (GOLD analysis project Ga0172377, IMG submission 119749) | Leachate microbial communities from a municipal landfill in Southern Ontario, Canada - Pumphouse #3 metaG | ecosystem: Engineered > Solid waste > Landfill > Unclassified | place: Canada... | reverse complement strand
TTTTTTGTTCTTCCGTCTCTGCACCTGGTTCGTTCGTATCTGGCTGTCCCAGAATTTCTGCTATGCGCGTCTTGCCGCCATCTTTAAGCCATTCCTCCGTTACGGTGAACAGGTCGCTATCCTTGCCGCTGCATGCGGCGAGTATGGGGTAACGTGGCTGATTTTGGTCGGATGTTCCCGTTAGTTGTGCAATGAGTGGTACGTTGCCCGCAATCGTCACAATGCTCATTGTGCAGAGTGTTGCTATTGGCCAGAGGCTGTGCCTGCGCTTTCTCATTGATCGGGAAAGGGAATGGGAGAGGCGTCGCAGCTGCTCAGGAAACACGGGATATGTGCCAATTTGCCTATCAGTGCTGCTGAATGGCGAATAGTAGCGGTGAATGGCCAGTGCAATTCACGGAGGGAAAGATCCATATTGCCTGCTATTTGCAGCAGGCTCCTGTACGCCGCATCGTATTCCACGGCGAATTTTAAGAGTTCTGCCTCACGTTCCAGCATTTGTTGCTGTACCGGCGGGCAATAGCTCAGTGCAGCTTCGGCGTTCGGATACGTTCCTGTACCTCCAAATTGGCATTCCGGCATGGGACGTATCGCTATGGATTGGCATCCCAGAGGTTCTGTGTATTCAGGTGTCCCGTTTTCGGAACTGAGAATAGTCTGCTGCGCTCCTTCACATATTGCTTTTGTGCGGCACTGCAGTGCACGCATGCTGCTTACGAGGTACGGTACCAGTTCCGTAGTCAGTACGCGCCGGGTTTCAAAAATGCCGCGCCGCGGTTCTACCTCCGCATCTTTTTCCATGTCTTCGTCGCTCTGGAATACGAGTGCAGCATGCCATTCGTTATAGCCTCTACCATTTATTTTAGTCCATAGAAGACCATTTTCATTGTAGATGGTTCCATGAGACACGGCAGCCGCTTCTTCTGTGGATATTCCAAATACTCTGCCAGCTTCTTCATTATTCATTACTCTGTTTTTATTGCCTTTTATACTAGCCCATGCATGGTTATCTTCAGCTCCGGTTTTAATCCACGGGTCACCTTCGCTGTCGTATTTTACGTGGCCTACGGTTGCTCCGGTCGCTGCTATTTCGCCATAGACGACTGCGCGGAATATACGCAGTTCACGCGCGAGTTCCCTGCCGATGGCAGCCTGGCATGCATCCGGGTCGCCTGCCAAAGCAGGCTGTACAAAACTACAGAGCAGCAGGATGCAAAAAATGCCGATGCATAGGGGAGTGTGCCGCATAACTACGGGTTGGGTTTAGAAGGAGAGAACAAGGAGAATCTTGTTGGGATATCGATGCTTGGCAATGCGTCAATACTTGTAATGCGTAGCGGGAGTGCGCCCAGGATCTGCACATTTTTTTGCAGCATGGTATTGCGCGTTTCTTGTATGTATTCTTCTTCTTTTTCTTGGTCCGGCATGTCTACGTGCCATCCTCTGCGAGGGAATGTGTGTTCCGGTGGTAGGATCTGGCACGTCCAGTCATCTGCCGGACATGTACCCGCCCAATGTGCATTGCCTGCATCGCGGAATTCCCCAATAGAAAGGAAATCTTCTTTGAGTAAGATAGCTGGACGTGCGCCGATCCGTGTTAAGCGCTCGCGGAGATCCATTTCTACATGCAGGCAGCGTCCGGTGTTGAATTTACTGCAGTCGTTGTTTTCCAGTTCACGCTGAACACTGCGCCAGAAACGCGAATACGCCACGCTCATCTGCTGGAAAATTGTGCGTATATTCCCCATAACCTCCAGGAAGTTTGATTGTCCCAGAGATGGGGGGATGTTGATGGGAGGAAGCGCCTCGCCTACATTCACTTCAAACAATGTGTCTGGCAGTTCATCAACAATAGAAGGAATTTCCGGTGGTGTTGGGAGCTTTGGAATGAATGCCGATGCATCCGATTCCGCTGGCGGACCGATGCTCTGGAGGCTTATGCCAATTTGTACAGGTTTGATGACGGGGATGCGTACTGATCCGGAACTTACCGTCAGTTGTGTGAGGTCAAAAATTGCGCCTGGAATCTGTTCTACTGCTATGTATGGGAATGTCTCTGCAGAAAGGTTCTCCCGTTTTTGGCGTGATGATGCAAACGAAAGTTGCAGGCAGTCGGGGTCATCTTCATCCCCACCTTGCGCATCAGTCCACCAATCTCCATCGTTATCACGGTTATCGCGGCAGCCTGTGAGCGGGGGGTTGGGAACGACGATGTCTCCGCCAGGTTCCATCCATGGGTCCAGAAGTGAATAAATGGACGTAGTAAAACGGTCATTTCTGCACCATGCCTGATTAACGACATCATGGTGCAGTGTGTAGTACCTTTGTATTGCCTGCCATTCCAATTGCTCATGCATGCGTTCTTCCAATAACATCTGGTAATTTCTAAATGCGGCGATGTTGTCTTTGTACCACTGTCCGACATTCTCGCCGATGATTTTGCGGATATCGACGTATTTGGCCAGGTAGAGCGCCAGTTCGGCGCGCATGTCCCGATAGCGATCCGCGTACGCTTCGTATTCTTCCAGTTTTTTGAGAAGTTCTGCCAGTTTTGCGTTCGAAACATTCTTGCAGTCTCCTTCTTTGTTCTGAAATTTGTACCAGTGGCACCAGCCTTCACGAATAGCGCGGATTTCCACCGGCGAACCGATTGGTGCGATCACCGGAATCGGTTCTTCCTGCATTTGTGCGAACAGTGACGACTGGAGGAAACGTGCCAGTTCCCCAAGCAGGTCATCACGTACCTCCAGTTGTATTTCGATAGGTTGCAGCACAGGGTCTTCTTTCCAGTGCAGTGCCAGGTCTTCCAACGGCGTTGGTGTGATGAACGGGTCAAGCGGGTCTAATCCTAGCGACCACGGGGATGGCAGCAGGAGCCGCACCTTGCCGGGCAACAGGTGTTTGTGCGCATCTGTCTGTATTTGCTGCCACCAGCGCACGATGCTGCGTTGTGGGTTTGTATCTGCCACCGTGTCATCGAATGCTCTAATCAGTGCTCCACTGGATCGCGGTTCGTCTTCCGTCATCTGAACCGTTGCTTTCTGATGAATGGTTTCCGCATCCAGGAATGTTGCTGCAATCCGCTCAGGAATTGTTTTTGTGCCTGTTACCGCGCTTCTGTATACATTAGTCCAGAGGCTTTGCCTCTGCTCTTCTTCTGTGAGTTCAAACGGTGGATCCTGGAACAAGCCTTCGCCATATTCTCCTGTGCCCTGTTGTGTTTGGTGCATATTACCGAAAGTGTTGGCGTGGTCGGACATCACGAAAATGCAGCGGTAATCTTCTTCTATTGTGGTCATTTTTTTAGGGTCGAATTCGTTGTACAAACCAAAACAGTGTACAGGGAGGTCTTCCATCTTATTTACGTCCTGTGGCACCTCCGGAGCGATTTTGTTGCGGGAATACGATGCTGTGTACGCCCGGAAGTACGAGACGTACCGCCGCGGTTTCAGCGTCTTTTCGTTATTTTCATCTTCTACGAAATCCGGTTCCTGCAGCGGTACTTCGTGCGGTGCGCGTCCTACGCGGCATCCCGTCTCGATGCGGTCAGGACTTCTCTCCAGTTCCTCACCGTTGTTATCCCTGTGCGCGGCATCGGTGCGTCCGCCGTCACCTTCACATCGTAGTGTATTGCGTGTCGTGTCCCGTTCTTCGCTTTTTTGCACCCACATTCCCGCCTTCTTTTTGCCGTCCTGGACGAATGTCCATACTGGTACGTTCTGCATGTCGTAATCCGGATGTTCCAGACATGGTTGTCCATCGAATTCATTGCACTCCTCGTAATCCAGTTCGGTTACCCTGCCCCCCGTACAACAGTATTGCCATCCTTGGAATCGTACGCTGTCGCATCCTTGCAATTCCGCGGGTTGCTGCGGTTCGCGATATGGATCATTATCATTCTTCGCTCTTTCGATGCAGCTTCCCCGCACGGTTTTTTGCCGGCGTTGCCAGAGTTCGTTACCTTCACCGTCGAATCCCTCGAATTCCCACCACATGCAGCGCCACTCCGGTCGCTGCCAACGGTTTAAACGGCCCTGCAGTTCCGCGCACTCTTTCGCATTTTTGCAGGGCACGTTGTTTTTATAGTACGAGGGGAATCCCGGTCGGCAGGCACTCGTCCATCCCCACACATGCTCGGTATCCGGAAACGTGTATCCGTCTTCCAGAAGACCACTTACTTCGTCGCGTTGCGCCATACCAAGTTCTATTTGTGCAAATGGTTCACCATCCCTTCCGGGTAATCCCTGCACATTTGGTATGGCGTTCTGTGCGGATTTCTCAAAATTCCATCCGCCGCACTGCGCTTGTTCCAGGTGTTCCAGTATTCCTTTGTCTCCTTTTATCTCTTCTTCCAGTGCTTCGAAGGAATCCGGAGGCATGTTTTGCAGGTAAAACATATGTTCACCATTTTCAACGTCTGGACTGCTGCCTGGCAGGATTTCCTGCGCAGATGTGTTCTGCAGCAGGAACCCCATCATTCCCATTGCGCATCCGCTTGTGAAGAGCAGGGCGTGTGCAATCTGTTTCCGATGGTATGTGTGCGAATACAAGGTGCCCATCTTCTCTATGGTACTGGAGGAATGTGCTATTTCTGCCAGAACGTCCCTTGACGCTTTCGGCGGGGGGTGTCTGTTTCTATGCTGTGTTTCCATAGGCCGTGCATTCTGGCAACCAGAGTTTCTTGCCGGTTCTGTTGTGTGGTGTACACTCGTCCACGCCTACGTATACGGCTCCGGCGTGCGTGCACGCCATCCATCGGCGCTTGATCGTGGCATCCTCTACTTCTATTTTCCCCCTCGTCGTATGTATTCCTACAACCGTGTCCACATCATCGGTTACCAGACACAGCCCGTTGAACTCCGTCAGACGCCCAGTGGCACCAGCGTGACGGATTTAAATATCGTTGTTCCTCATTCGTTTCGTTCGGAATCCGGTGAGCAGATCATAGGTAAGAGTTTTCATGCTATTACCTTATGGGGAGGCATGGCGGATATCGCGGGGCAGTATTTGCGCCCCGGGAGCCAGGTGTTCGTGAGTGGAAGGCTCCAGACCGATACTTGGGAAGACCAGCAATCCGGTGAAAAACGTTCCAAAACGAAAATCATCGGTCTGGATATGATTCTGCTTGATCCAAAGGATGGCCAGTTGCCTGCACTCGATGGTGCTTCTCTGGTTTCCGGCGCTGTGAATTGCGCGGAAATTGTCGGCAATATCACACGTGATCCAGAAGTGCGTACTACCACCAGCGGTCGGCAGGTGGTGTCGCTGGGTGTTGCCACTAATGACCGTTGGCGCGACAAGCAGTCCGGTGAAGACAAGGAGCGTACCGAATTCCACAATGTGGTTGTTTGGGGTGATCTGGCGCAGGAAGTGAGCCAACATGCCAAAAAAGGCATGCGCGTGTATGTATCCGGCCGTGTGCAGACGCGCAGTTGGGAAACCCAGAGCGGGGAGAAGCGCTACACAACAGAGGTTATCGCAGATCAGCTCAAACTTCTGGGCGTTGCGCATCCTGCAGCACAGGAATCGATTCAGGCCGATCAGCGGCGCGTACCTGCAAAGGAATCAGCTCCCGTTGCAGCTGCTCCCGCTGATGCCAGACCTGCGCCAGATAAAGAACTGGTTGGCGCTGCCGCTTCTGCCGCGCAGTACGAGTCGGAGGTCAAAGTAGAAGACCTTCCGTTTTAGCGGCAGGATCCGTCTTCCTGTACCAGGCGCATCTCTACTTCCATCGGCTGCCCGGTTGCGGATCGTACGCGCTCTATCAGTGCCACTACGTCGCTAAACCGCGCTTCGCCTTCGTTGATCAGGAAGTTCGCGTGTTTTTGGCTGATGTGCACTGCTCCTGCACCGGCACCCCGCAGTCCGGCTTCGTCGATGAGTTTCCATGCCGGCATTGCACCCTGCGCTTTAAAGCAGGAGCCCGCTGTTTTGCCGTGCGGCTGTGATGCAAAACGGTGCTGGAATATACCTTCGATTGCTCTCTGAATTTCCACTGCAGGCCTCATAGGAACACTGAGAGTGGCAGACCAAATGATAGTGGGCATTGTGCGTGCTCCATCGGTCGCTTGTGCTTTAAATACTGAGCTTCGGTAGCTGAATTGGCATTCTTTTTTTGGCAGCGTACGCCATTTGCCATTACGGAATGTCCTCACGGATTCGATGAATGTATCTGTCCATATACCCTCTGGTCCCTGCCCAGCATTGCCAAAAACAGCACCCCCCACTGTGCCGGGAATGCCGGTAAGAGGGGAGAGATCCAAACTCTCTTCTGCCAGCTCGTTTATGAGCATGGCCAGGTTTTTCCCTGCGGCTACAGTGATACGTGCAGATGTTTGCGGTTCCGCCGGTTCCATATACACGGCATCCGCGGCAATGCGCAGAACGAGTGCTTGGATGGTTCCATCAGCGAAAATGGTGTTCGTCCCCCCGCCCAGGGGCACGATGGGAACCTGTTTTTCCTGTGCGAACCGCCATGCTTGTTCTATGTCTCCTTCTGTGGCTGCCACAGCAAAGTATGCGGCGGTGCCGCCAATGCGCATTGTGGTCTTCCCTCTCAGTGGAACGGATTCCTGAATTTCCATGAGCCACTATCCTACTTCCGGGAGAGGAGGCTTGCCAGTTTGTCCATGGTATCCACAATCTTTTCGTTTTGTCCCCTGTTCCTGAGTTTTGCAAGTATGGCTACCAGCAACGCCAGTCCCAGTAATCCTGCGACAATGATGAGCAACGCACGCATATCCAGTTCTATGTGCAGTGCCAAGAGTGTTGCCTGTGTCAGCGCGAAGAAGAAGATGCCCAGGAGCACACCCGTACCGAGTGTGACGGTTATAACCTGGGCACGGTTTTCCTGCGAGTCCTGCGGCGCACTCGCGAGACCCGTGAGCAGTTCGCTGCTCACAATGACAGGATCGTCTCCCCATTCTTTGAGCATAGTGGTGACTTTGCGCTGCAGAATGAGGGCAACAATCTTCTTAAATGACACCGCCGTCTTTCCGGCAATAATAGCCCGGTTTTCCCCCGGTCGGATTTCCACTTCCAGGTCTTCGTGCTTATCGTGCATGGGCGCAAGTGTACGCCTGGATGCATACACGGACAATCGTCTAGAAGGTGTTCCTACCACTTATGTAATTCTGTCTCTCCAAAAAACCGCCGGATTTCCGCTGCTGCAGTTTCGGGACTGTCTGATGCATGCACGATATTACGCATTTTACTCTGCCCCGGTTCCTTGCTGCCGTACTCTGCGCGGATGGTGCCGGGAGCCGCTTCCAGGCAATCTGTAACGCCCAGCATGTCGCGCATGCGGGCGATGATGTTTTCCCCTTCCAGCACCATGCCAATCACTGGTGCGGATTGCATGAATTGTTCCACTTCAGGATAGAACGGCTTGTCCGCGATGTGCGCGTAGTGTTCGCGCAGCAGTTCCTGGGTGAGCTTTAGCATCTTGCATGCAATGATGCGGAATCCGGCTTCTTCGAAGCGGGAAATCACTTTGCCGCAGATTCCCTGCGAGAGTGCGTCGGGTTTGAGGAGAATAAGTGTGCGTTCCATAAGAGAGACGGAGAGTGTGAGCATGGTAGGGATCCGCATTGCGAATCACAAATAACTTTGCAGGTTCTTACAGCAATTTCCGCAGTTCTTCTTCGCCGCGCACATTTCCGATGGCTACGAGGCGCATTTCCTGCGGTTGTAATATTCTGCCAGCCAGAGTATCTACCTGTGCCTTTGTCACATCTTCGATTGCCGCAAAGTACTCTTCCACCGTTCGTGTTTTTGGGTATAGCAACTCCTGCCTACCAAAGAAGTGCGCTCGTTCTTCGCTGTCTTCCAGCGATAAAGTCATTTTGCCTTTCAGGTATTCCTTGGCGCGACGCAGTTCTTCTTCTTCCACCCCTCCTGCCGCGCAGCGCAGGTATTCTTCTGTAATCGCGGTGACGGCCTCCGCCATGCGCGACTGGTCTACTCCGGCGCGCGTGGAGAGCGCACCGGCATCCAAATAGCTGTCTGTCTCTGTTGTGATGTAGTAGCAGAGGCCGCGTGCTTCGCGGATGTTTAAAAACATGCGTGAGCTCATGCTGCCCCCCAGGATGATTGCCAGGAGTTTGTGCACAAAGTGATCCTGGTGCAAAGCGGGGACACCCGGTACACCCAGCACGATGTGCGCCTGTTCTGTCGCCTTCTTCCGCAGCGATACACGGTCGTTGCTGTATGCCGTAAATTCCGGGAATTCTCGCTGCTTTGTGCCTTTCAGTGTTGCGAAGTACTGTTCTCCCAGTGCACGGGCCTGCGCCGCATCAATACTGCCGGAAAACACCAGAACCACATTATCCGGCGTGTACATGCGTTCTTTGTACATCTGGAAATCCGCCTGCTGCACGCTTCGTATCACTTCTTCTGTACCGATGGTATCCCATCCCAGCGGCTGGTCGCCGTAGAGCAGCAGCTCAAAATCCCATCCTACCCGGTATATGGGTGTGTCCTGGTACATGCGTTCTTCTTCCATAATCACGCCTCGCTCTTTTTCAATCTCTTCTTGCGGGAACGATGCGTAGAGGAGCATGTCGCTGAGGACATCGCATGCCAGTTCTGTGTGCCTTGCGGCGACTTTGACGTAGTAGCCGGCATATTCTTTGCCGGTGAAGGCATTAAATTCCCCACCCACACCATCTATGGCTTCCGAGACCTCTTTGGTTGTCCGGTACTTTTTGCCACCCTTAAAGAACATGTGCTCCAAAAAATGGCTGATGCCGCGTTCCTCCGTTTTTTCGTACCGCGATCCCGCTCCGGCGAATGCCATGACGGTGACCGAAGCTGTGCCATCCCCGGGTGCGGTGAGGATACGCAGGCCGGATGGGAGTGTTTGGATGGTATACATGTCCGGGAGTGTAAGGCCTCAGTGAAAAAATGCGAAATACACGGCGCGCATTTTGCGCTCCTCCTATGAATCTATGGCTTTTTCTTGACCCTTTCCCTGCATATCCTTACATTCTCTTGGCTTATGTTAGGGAAACTCAAGTGGCGCAAGCGCCTCCGAACTCACGGCTTCCTTAAACGCACGAATACGCGCGGTGGTCGCAAGGTGCTCGCGCGCCGGCGCAGTAAGGGTCGCGCGTGCCTGACTGTACAGAAAAAGACCAAGTAATCTGCCGTTCGTGGATTGCTGGCAGCTCCGGTACAGGGTGATACACTGTGTGCGTGCTTTCGCAAATCCGCGGCGTTGCCGGCTTCTGTTTCTACCTGCTGGGAAGCGGTATTTTTTTGGCATACCTGCTGGTGCGCAATGACATACAGCCCGAATGGTCGCTGTGGTGGATGCACGTTACCGATTTGCCCCTTGCTGCCAGCATGCTTACCTATGCAGGGCTGAGCCTGTACACGAGTCTCGTGCAGCCCGGTAAACGTGCATACGGTGCCGCGTTGGTCATAGGGTTACCACTGGTCGCGATATTCCTTTTGGTGGTGACGCTGAATTTTTGGGAAATCTTGGGGTTGCCTATTGCAGGGTAATTACCGGTCGGGTATCCACGGAGTATCGCCGATGTCCTCGGCGTGATTCGTAGCACGTGCAGCGAGGAAGAGGAAGTCGCTTAATCTGTTTACGTATACTTGTGCGTGTGTAGACACAGGCCGTTCTTTGCCGGCGGCGATGATCCATCGTTCCGCGCGGCGGCATACCGTGCGTGCCTGGTGGAGCACACACGCCGCGCGGCAACCGCGCGGCAGGATGAACCGCTCAAGCGGGGGTAGGGATTTTTCCCATTGCGCCGTCCAGTGCTCCAGGCGTTCTATGTCGGCTTGCTGCACGCGCACATCCGTCTTCGCATTGCCTGATGCGATGTCTGCCCCCAACACGAAGAGTGCCTGCTGGATACAACGCAATTGTGCCGCCAATTCATTTGTGAGTTTCTCTGCGAGTACGATTCCCAGTACGGCATTCAATTCGTCCACTTCCCCCGCAGCATGTATGTGCGGTGATTCTTTGCCCGTCCGGGTGCCATCCAGCAAACCGGTTGTGCCGTCGTCGCCGGTGCGCGTTGTCACTGGCATAGTGCCAGCATACAACGTTGCTGTCTGCGCTTCACGTATGGCGTCGTTTATTTTGCCAGTGCCGCCAGGACTTTTGCGTGCTCTGTGCGCACTTCTTGTTCCTGCAAGGTCCGGTCGTTCTTTCGGTAGGTGAATCGCAGCGTTACGCTGTATTCCCCATCCGATGCGCCGTAGAGGTCGGCAACGGTGATGTCTGCCAGCAGGTCGCTCTGCTGTGCGGCTGCTTTCAGCAGCGGTTCGATGGGTGTTTTGCTGCTGAATTGCATTGTTTCATCGTATTCGACGGCCGGGAATTGTGGGAGTGTCTGTGCGACGACGACTTCCGGTTCCATGGTCAGGAGCGCTGTCACATTCACTGTTGCCGCGGCCGTGCGGTGCTGCAGATCGAATGCGCTGCGCACCGCGGGGTGTAATTCGCATATTTGGCCTATGCACTCCTTGTCGATCACAATGTCCGCGCAGCGGCCGGGGTGCGCGTATGGCGGCACCGTTTTTGCGGAGCGGATACGTATATTGTGCCCCGCCTGTTTCAGCGCGTACGTAAGGTCGGTTTTTACCTGCAAGAAGGGGTCATGTTTGATATCCGTCGCTTTCCTGCATGTAGTAAGCATGCACAGTTCCATGTGTTCTTCGCCGCTACGGTGCACGGATGCGATCGTCCATGTACGCAGGCGGGACGGTACTTGCCGTATTGCGCACTGCGCTTGTTCCAGCATCCCTGGCAATGTGCTGGGTTGTAAAATGCTCAATTCTTCACCAAGCGGGTTTTCTATTATGATGTCCGTCTCGCTTTCCATGCGGCACTTTTTGAGCAGCGAGGGGCCGATAAGGGAAAGTTGCAGCAGTTCCGTGCCCCCGCTCTCTTTGAGCGCCTGTCGCATGCGCAGCATCCTGCTGTCGCGTGCGGGCATCCGCATGTCCGCTTTCGGCATGCAAGGCTCAATGTTCTTGTAGCCGTATATGCGGCCGACTTCCTCAATGATGTCCTGCGAGGTGCGCAGATCGCCAGCGCGCCAGAGTGGCGGCAGAACTGCGAGTTTGCCTTTGGGTTTTTTGACAGTACATCCCAGTTTTTCCCATATTGTGATGCATCGCTTTTCCGGTATTTCCACGCCGAGCAGTGATTGCACCTGCGATGTCTGCAGGGCAATGGCTTTAGGTTCGCCTTCTGTGCCCCATTCCTCCAGTGCAGAGGTGATGCGCGCTCCCGGGATGTGTTCCATGCAGAGTTGCAATGCGCGGGCAAAGCCCCACTGAGCTGCAATGCGCGGTATGCCTTTTTCGTACACCGTTGCCGCGTCCGTGCGCAGGTTTGTCCCCAGCATGGCTGCGCGTATTGCTTGGGGTTCCACGATTGCACTATGTAACAGCAGGTTGCGGGAGGATGTTTTTGTCGAACTGCGCAAGCCTCCCATAATGCCCAGCAGATCAAAAATGCCCTCGTCATCACTGAGTACCACCGCGCCTTGCGGTAGCGTACGTTCTACGCTGTCCAGTGTGGTTACACGTTCCCCTTTTTTGGCTGTGCGCATGTGGATATCGCCGTGTATGTCCCCGATGTCGAAGCTGTGCATTGGCATGCCAACCTCCATTGCCACATAGTTCGTAATATCTACGGGCAGGTTGAGTGAACGCCATCCGGTTGCCTCCAGGCGCTGCTTCATCCAGAGCGGTGTTTCCCCTGTGCGTTCCAATGATAGCGTGCATGCCAGGTATCGCGGGATCAGGCCGCCCGTATCGTTGTGGATCGCAAATGGCAGTGGATTGGATGGGAATTTTGGCAAAGGGAAGGCAGGTTCCTTCTTCCATTCCGCCAAGCCGATGGCGACGCATTCCCGTGCAAACCCGATGTGCGAAAAAAGATCGGGGCGGTTTGTGATGGCGTGATTATCGATATCCAGCACGGCATCCTGCAATCCAAGGTATTCCCGCAGCGGTGTGCCTACACCGTCTTCCCCGTCACCCAAATCCACGATGTGCGAACCGGTGGCGTCCGGGAATTGCGCCGCAATGTCGAGTTCTTCTGCGGCGCAGATCATGCCATCGCTTTCCTCGCCGCGCACCTTTGCCTTCGTTAGTGTCATCATCTCGGCACCGTGCCAGCGCACGGTTGCTCCCGTGTGGGCAAATGCAACGCGCATGCCGGTGCGCAGATTTGTGCCGCCGCAGACCACGCGTTTTGTTCCCCTTTCTGTGCGCACGTCGCAGAGCACGAGCTTATCCGCATTCGGATGTTTTTGTATATCCAGCACCAGGCCGACGCAGCAGTGTTCCAACAGAGCGCCTTGCTGCTGTACACCATCAACTTCTGCCGTATGCGCGGTGAGCGCATCGGCGATCGCGAGCGGGTTATATTCTTTCCATTCAATGGAGTCGCCCAGCCAGGAGAGAGAAATCTTCATTGGAACGGAGCATACACCAGGCTGCTGTGTCTTGCATCGCACTTCATGGCACTTCTGCAAGGGTTTGGTACACTCTGCCTGTGTATTTGGAGGCAGTGACCGTATCGGTGCATTATGTCGATTACCTGCGGCATACCGTACGCAATGCGCGCCATTTTGACCGGTGGATTATTGTTACAGTGCCGGAAGATACAGAAACCATCTCCCTATGCAGCAAGGAGGGTATTGAATGCATCATTACCCATCGCTTGCACCAAGATGGTGCTGCTTTTGCCAAAGGCAAGGCGATCAATGACGGTCTGGATGTGCTCACGAAGCGCGATTGGCTGCTAGTGCTGGATAGCGATGTGTTGCTCCCCGAGGATTTTCGGCAGGCTCTTGAACACGCCAACCCCGATACGCAGTGCCTTTATGGCATTGCGCAGCGCGCACTCGCGCGCACTCCTGCGGATCTGTGCAAGGACCCTGCGCATTTGTCGGTCATCCATGAGTCGTTGCCTTGCCTGGGATTTTTCCAGCTCTTCCGTGCTTCCTGTGCGCATCGTTACCCAGAAGCGTCCACAAATGCGTCTTTTGATGATGCGCTGTTCCGCGCGCTGTGGCCCGCCGCGCGGCGTCGGCTTTTGCCGATGCGGTGCGTGCACCTGGG